>ERZ887849.4240-NODE-4240-length-10211-cov-6.562722_pt1 | contig 10211 bp, 9 predicted proteins | sample MGYA00521267_ERZ887849 | MGnify/ENA primary metagenome ERZ887849 (study PRJEB32303, sample SAMEA104408601) | aquatic metagenome | biome: Brackish water; feature: Pelagic; material: water | place: Baltic Sea | collected 2014-06-06T16:11:00 | depth 2,863 m ... | reverse complement strand
CATCGCTGCGGTGCCACGACGCCCACCCAACAGCACGTCGACAATGGAATAAATCAACGAGCTATCAACGGTGATCAGGCCGAAGTTGTCCCATTCTTCAGCTTTAAACACGCTCAACATCGCCGGCAACGGGAGCGAGTTTAGGTAATCACCGAAGCGAATGGAGGCAATGCTGTCGAGCGACACCTCGACGTTGTCGGACGTAAAGTTTCTGAGCGAGGTCGACATCAAACGCACCAGGCGGTCGAACACGACCTCCAGCATCGGCAGACGTTCGTAGGACACCAACGCCGACGACAAAATCGCCTGAATGCCCGAGCGCTCGGTTGACTCGTCGCCTTCTTCATCAAAGTCGAGCAATGAATCGATTTCATCTTGGTTGAGAACCCGAGTGGCTTCGCGACCGGTGCCGCCAGAAACGTCGGCGCCATCATCGTCGTCGCCATCCATCATGGCTTCCCATTCAGCGGCGAGATCATCCTGATCGCCACCACCTTCGCCATCACCGCCTTCGCCGCCTTCTTCGTCACCGCCCAACGCAGCTTCCCACTCGGCGGCGAGTGCGTCCTGATCGGTATCGTCACCGGGTGCCATGTTAGACCCTTTCGTTCAGCGCAAGCGCGCTCATTGAATCAACATCTCTTTGAATAAGATGTCTCTGACCCTGACCGGCGCGACGGCAGCACGGATACGGGTCAATAATTCTTCACGCAGGCGGTACATACCGGCAGACCCGTTCAGATCCTCGATCCTGAGTTCGCGCAGATAGACGTTGAAGTTGTCCATCACCCTGGCGATCACCGCTTCCACCTTCGGTTTATCCTCTTCATTTTCGAGTTCCAGGCTGACCTGGATTTTGATGAACCGCGCCTTTCGTCCGGCCGTATTCAGGTTCACCGTCAGGGCCGGCAGTTCATAGAACACCGATGGTCCGCTCTCGCCTTCCACGACCTCCTGGGTATGATCTTTTTCGCCGAAGATCATCGCCAACAGCGGATCCAGGAGTCCCGTGAAGTAGGCGCCGGCCAGGCCACCAACGATGAGCAGAATGACGACGACGATAATGAGGAGAAGCTTTTTCTTACCACCGGGTGGCGCTTCACTTTCATCGCCGGCGTCACCGCCGGCATCGTCATCATCTTCTTCTAAGTCTTCTTCGGCCATACACCCTCTTCACGGCACAGATGGCACTACGTGGCCACCAAGCCTCAAGGCGGACTATAGAGTCCGTTTGGTTAACAAGTCCTTGCCAACCAGCTTGTTCGTCCGCCGCGATCTCCCGCAAACAGAGCGGTTCCAGCGAATCATAGACTACCAAATGCTGGGAACCTGCCGCAACAACGCTGCCACATTTCGGCCATTTGTTATTTTGCTGCACCCCAGCCGCGATGACGCGGCATTTCCTGCCCGGTAAACACGGCCATTTAGGCCACCCTTACCCGCCGCGAATACCAGCATACGCATAATAACACATTGAAATAAAACAGTTTAAATTCTTGGCACGTCCCCTGCATATAGTTCGGCAACGCATCCCGGCTTCGACGCATGAGAAGTTTGAGAGATGTTTGATAACGGGAATAAGGACTTGGACCATGGAAAACACCAGCTATGTGGCCCTTTCACGCCAGTCTGCACTGCGCCGTCAATTAGACGTTGTCGCGAACAACTTGGCGAATATGAGCACCCACGGCTACAAAGGTGGCCGCATGATGTTCGTCGACCACCTTGTCAAATCAAAGGGTGGCGATAACCTGTTAACACCGAAACTCTCGTTTGTTCGCGATATCGCGACCATGACCGACACCACCGCCGGTCCGATGGAAACAACAGACAATCCGCTTGATGTGGCGATCCAGGGCGAGGGCTACTTCGTCGTGCAAACGCCCGAAGGGGATCGTTTCACCCGCAATGGCCGCTTTCAGTTAGACAACACCGGGCAGCTTGTGAACCAGATCGGCAACGCCGTCCAGGCAGAAGGCGGCGCGCCGTTTGTGTTCGCGCCCGAAGATACCGAAATCACAATTTCGCAAGACGGCACGGTGTCGACCAACAATGGTGAACTCGGCAAACTCCGCGTTGTACGCTTCGACAACGAACAACTTTTAGAGCGCACGTCAGGCGCCCAATTCACCACCCCTGATGACAACCCTGCGCAAGCCGTGGAAAAGCCGACGGTTCTGCAAGGTGCTGTCGAAGGTTCGAACGTCGAACCAATGCAAGAAATGGCCGCAATGATCAGCGTGCACCGAGCCTATGACTCTGTGCGCAGTTTCATCGAACGCGAGGACGAGCGGCAAAGATCGATGATCCGCGACTTGGCTTCGGTGAACTAACGACAACAGACATACCTGCCCTGAGACCCGGCAAACCGGGCGCATGGGCGGCACTTTAAAACGGGAAAGGACAGTATTATGAGATCACTTGATATCGCTTCGACCGGGATGTTGGCGCAGCAGCGCAACGTCGAGGTCATCTCCAACAACTTGGCAAACATGAACACCACCGCCTATCAGCGGCGTCGGACCGAATTCCACGATCTGATTTATCAAGATCTCCGCCGCGTCGGCTCAACGTCTTCGGACAACGGCAACGTCGTGCCGACGGGCGTGCAGGTTGGTCTTGGTGTGAAGTTGGCTGCGGTCTACCGCATCCACGAACAAGGCAACCTAACGGCCACCGACAACTCTTTCGATATGGCTGTACAAGGCAAAGGCTTCTTCCAGGTGCAGTTGCCCACCGGCGAGACCGCCTACACCCGCGACGGTACATTCCAGTTGAACCAAAACGGTCAGATGGTCACCCATGACGGCTATCCGCTGCAACCCGGCATCAACGTGCCGAGCAATGCCGTCGATGTCACCATCAATAACGCCGGTGAAGTGCTGGCGCAGATCGAAGGCCAGGTGGCGTTGCAGAACGTCGGCCAGATCCAGTTGGCAACATTCCAGAACGAGCCTGGCTTGCAAGCCATCGGCGACAACTTATTGCTGGAAACCCCTGCGTCCGGCTCGGCGGTCACGGGCAACCCGGCATCGACCGGTTTCGGCTCGATCCTGCAGGGCTTTCTCGAAACCTCGAACGTAAACGCGGTCGAAGAAATCTCACAACTCATCTCGGCGCAGCGCGCGTACGAAATGAACTCCAAGGTCATTCAGACCTCGGACGAGATGATGGGCACCCTGACGACGCTGCGCTAAGCGCTGTCGCGATTGGGAGACAAATGATGAGAAACCTATTGATCCAACTTACCGGCGCAGCCGTCCTCGCCCTGACATCGGTCCATCCGATGTCGGCGCAGGCGGCAGTCGATGCGCCTGCGCTGTCGCAGGACGCACCGATTATGCTCAACGAGCATGTGATCATCACAGAAAACGTGATCCGGCTCGGCGACCTGTTCACCAACGCCGGCAGCAATGCCGAAGCCGCCGTCGCATATGCCCCCGAACCCGGCAAGCAGGCAATCTTCGATGCCCGCTGGCTGTACCGCGTGGCAAACGCGTACAAACTTCAATGGCGCCCGCTCGGCAACATGGTGCGTGCCACTGTCGAACGCGACTCGATCATCATTCCAAAAGATGACATCAAGGCCGAAGTCCTATTTGCCTTGGCCGAGCAAGGTGTCGAAGGCGATATGGATATCGATTTCCAAACCCGCTTTCAGCAGATTTATCTGCCGGCCGGCAGCGATCCCAGCGTGAAAGTCGAAAGCATCGACTATCAGCCACGCACGGGACGTTTTTCAGCCATCGTCAACGCCGGCTCGTCGGCGGGCAGCGAGCGGATGCGCCTGAACGGGCGGGTATTCCGCACCGTTGATGTGCCGGTGCTGGCGGGCCGCGTGCTGCGCGGTGACGTGATCACCAAGCGCGACATCGCGTGGATCCGCATGAATGCAGATCGTGTGCAACGCGACGCCATCATGGATGCCGAAGACCTGATCGGCAAAGCGCCGACCCGTGGCATCCGCGCTGGTACGCCGGTCCGCAGCAATGATGTACGCCATCCGGTGCTCGTGAAAAAGAACAGCTTGGTGACAATCATCCATCGGGTTCCGAACATGATGCTGACGGCGCAGGGCAAGTCCCTCGACGACGGCGCCGACGGTGACGTCATTCGTATCCGCAATGAACGGTCAAACCAAGTGATCGAGGGTGAAGTCGTCGGGTCTGGCCGCGTTGCGGTCCGCTCCATCGCCCACGAGATTTCGATGAACGTGAACTGATGTGTCGGCAACTTCCGACAGAACATGAGCCCAACGAGGAAAAGACAATGACACGCTCAACTCACATTCGACGCTTTGCCGTGACCCTCAGCGCCATCATGGTGATGACGGCACTGTCCGGCTGCAACATCGCATCGCGGTTTTCCGAAATCGGCGATGGGCCGAACCTGACGACGATCCAAAACCCGATCGCGCAGAAAAACTATCAGCCCGTCAGCCTGCCGATGCCGGCGCCGCAGATCGCTGAAGAAAACCCAAGCTCGCTATGGCGGAACGGCGCGCGCGCGTTCTTTAAAGACCATCGCGCCAAAGAAATCGGCGACATCGTCACCGTTCAATTGAACTTGGCCGACAGTGCTGAACTGGCCAACTCCACCGACCGGGACCGCACCGACAGTGAAGCCGCCAACGTCACCAACCTATTGGGCTTGGAAGCCGAATTCACCAAAGTGCTGCCACAAGGCCTGAACCCGGCTGCCGTCGCGAACTTCGGCAACCGCAGCCAGACCTTGGGCGAAGGTGCGATCTCACGATCTGAGACGGTCGACCTGACATTCGCCGCCGTGGTCACGCAGATTTTGCCGAATGGCGCGCTGGTGATCTTGGGCCGCCAGGAAATTCTGGTGAACAGCGAACTTCGCGAACTGATGGTAACCGGCGTTGTCCGCCCCGAAGATATCGAAAGCGACAACACCGTCAACCACGAGAAAATTGCCGAAATGCGGGTTGCCTATGGTGGCCGCGGCACGCTCAGCCAACTGCAGCAGCCGCGCTGGGGCACCCAGGTGTGGGACATCATCTTCCCGTTCTGATTTCACCCAAACACTTTTCCCGTTCTAGGTTCCGTCCAGAATCTAGACGACTTCCGGCCGGAGCAGAAAGCTCCGGCCTTTTTTCTTCTTTTGGTGGCGCGGATTTTTAAGGAAAAAAACCGCCGCTTATTCGTCGCGGTGGGTGCGTTCCATGCGTTCGTGGCGTTCTTGGGCTTCGATAGACATCGTTGCGATCGGGCGTGCCTCAAGGCGGGCCAGCGAAATCGGCTCGTCGGTTTCTTCGCAATATCCGTAAGAGCCGTCATCGATCCGCTCCAGCGCCTGATCGATCTTCGAGATCAACTTGCGGGCGCGATCACGGGTGCGCAATTCGAGCGAACGATCTGTTTCAATCGCGGCACGATCTGCGATATCGGGCTCGATAATCCCACCCTCCTGCAAAGTTTGCAGGGTATCGTTGGATTCTTTGACCAGTTCCGACCGCCAAGCCAGGAGTTTTTGGCGGAAATACTCACGCATACGCGGGTTCATGAACGGTTCTTTTTGGGTCGGTTTATAGTCCGGCGACAGAGTAACGCTCATATTTTGATCGCTCCTGAGATGGTCGTGGGCCCGAGCGCGCGGAATATAATTGCGTCGCACGGCGCCTGCAAGCACGGATTTTATCCGCCGTCCAAATTGGATATATTCTTGATATTAATGGAAAATCTTGAAAAACGATGGTCAGCGGGTGAGTTTTGCGATCTCGACCTCGACGCGAAGCTCGATTTCCGCGACCAAATCATTAAGGCGCGGATCGTCACTTTGCATCTTTCGCTCGCGCATGGTGCGAGCCAGCTCTTGGAGTTTGTCTTTCGAAATCGCGCCGGTGAGCACAGACATCCGAAGTTGTTCGAGTCGATCCAGCAAATCGTTCCCGTGGTTCATCAAAAGCCCGCGCGAACGATGATCTGTGGCGTCTGCCGCCTGCTGCACCGCGAGTATCTGCCCGACCGCGCCGACATTCGATGTGGCCTGAGCGCTTTCCGTCGCCTCAGTGCCCGAGGTACCGCGCAGCGCTTCTGCGAATGCACCGTCATCGCCAACGGATTTCTTGGACTTTTTGGATGAGTCCGGTCCTTTCGGACCGCCGACTTTCGAAACCTTCATGGGCTCTTCGATCCTAAGTGAAACGCACCCTACTGCGTGCCCCGTCATCGTCACCGGGGGAATAAGACAAGCATAGCAGGCCCTAGGTTGGCGTGCAATTTCAAGCAGGTGGAGGACCAAACATCTCTTTCCTGCCATTTTCGGCAAAATTTAATGAGAATGACTTGCAATAGCACGAAAGAGATTTTATATCTTAAGTCCGTTAATGATAATCATTCTTAATTTGAGGCTTGACGTCGCCCGATAAAAAGGATGAAACGCATATCACTGCGAAGGCTCAACGCCTTCCAACCCGAGGAGCTACCATGAAGATTTCAACTTCCCTCACCCGCGCTGCACGCTTTGCGCTTTTTGGCGTGGCATTGTCGGGCATTGCTGCTGCGACGCCGACCGCACAAGCTGTCGCCGCCGAAGAGGTGAATCTGTATTCATATCGCCAGCCGTTTTTGATTGAGCCCCTTTTGGAGCGCTTCACGGCTGAGACCGGCATCAAGGTCAATGTGGTGTTCGCCAACAAAGGCATGCTCGAAAAGATCAAAGCCGCTGGCGCCAACAACCCCGCCGACGCCGTCCTGACCGTCGACATCGGTCGCTTGTATGGCCTGAAACAAGCCGGCGTTTTAGATTCTGTGAAATCCGATGTGCTAAACGCCAACGTACCCGCAAACTTGCGCGATCCGAATGGCCTCTGGTTTGGGCTGACGACCCGCGCACGGATTGCCCTGGTGTCGAAAGACCGGGTCGCCGAGGGTGAGCTAACGTCGTACGAAGACCTTGCCGATCCGAAGTTCAAAGGCCGCATCTGCATTCGCTCCGGCAAGAACGCCTATAACGTCGCGCTGATCGCCTCGATGATCGCGAATCACGGCGAAGACGCGACCCGCACCTGGCTTGAAGGCCTCAAAAGCAACCTCGCCCGCAAGCCACAGGGCAACGACCGCGCGCAAGCAAAAGCGGTCTATGAAGGTCAGTGCGACATCGCCATCGCCAACACGTACTACATGGCGAAAATGCAAACCAACGACGAAAAGCCCGAGCAGAAAAAATGGGCGGACGCCGTCCGCGTGACTTTCTTGAACCAAGGTACCGATGCGCGAGGCACACATATAAACGTGTCAGGTGCTGGTGTTCTCAAGGGTGCCAAGAACCGCGACAATGCCTTGAAACTGGTCGAATGGCTGTCCGGTGATGAAGCCCAAAAAACCTATGCCGAGGTCAACTTCGAATACCCGGTAAAGGCTGGCGTCGCGGTTGCGGATATCGTCAAAGCGTGGGGTGATTTCAAAGCCGATACGCTCAGCATGGAAGAGATCGCCAAGCAACGCGAGGCGGCCACCAAGCTGGTCGATCAAGTTAACTTCGATGAAGGGCCGACAAGCTGACGCCCGACAAAAGCCAAAACCTCCTAACACACGGACGCCCTTTTTTTAAGGGCGTCCGTTGCGTGTTTGTGGAGACTCAAAAATGACCGCAGCATCTGCAACGGTTTCGACGTCGGTCCGCGCGCGCTGGCGCCTCGACCTTTGGAGCGCCGGCGCGATCTTGATTGCGATCATGGTCGCAGCCCCGATCCTTACCGTGATCGCATTGGCCGTTACCGATTCCAGCGATATCTGGCAACACCTGTGGTCGACGGTGCTCGGCCTTTATGTTGAGCGCACCGTGACCTTGATGCTCGGCGTCGGCATCGGCACCTTGGTGATCGGCACCGGCACCGCGTGGCTGGTGACGATGTGCCGGTTCCCGGGCTCGCGCGTCTTCGAGTGGGCGCTCTTGCTGCCTCTGGCCGTACCCAGCTATGTGCTGGCGTTTGTTGTCACCGATCAGTTGGAATATGCCGGCACCGTGCAGTCGGCCCTACGCGACATGTTCGGCTGGACCCGCCCGCAGGATTATTGGTTCCCCGAAATCCGCTCGATGAGCGGCGCCGTCGTAGTAATGACATTGGTGCTGTATCCCTATGTCTATCTGCTGGCCCGCGCGGCTTTTCTGGAACAATCCGTCTGCGTGCTCGAAGTGTCACGCACACTCGGTAAAACCGCGTGGTCGAGTTTTCTAAGGGTCGCCCTGCCCTTGGCACGCCCATCTATCGTCGTCGGCGTGACGTTGGTACTGATGGAAGTGATCAACGATTTCGGTACCGTCGACTATTTCGCGGTGCGCACGTTTACCGCCGGCATCTTCGATGTATGGCTGAACATGAACTCGATCCAGGGCGCCGCGCAATTGTCATCGGTCCTGCTGCTGGTGGTGTTGGTGCTGATCGTCACCGAGCGCGCCGCCCGACGCGGACGCCGTTTCCATCACACATCGACCAAGTATTCCGAGCTGCCGAGCTATCGTCTACGTGGCTTTAACGCGGTGTTGGCGTTTATCGCCTGCGCGATGCCGGTATTGTTGGGCTTTGTGCTGCCGTCGTCGGTGTTGGCCAGCTATGCATTGAAATTTTATGAAGAAACTTTGTCGGCCGACTATCTGACATACGTTGCCAACAGCCTGACGCTGTCGGCATCGGCGGCCGTGCTTGCCGTCATCATCGGCCTGTTTTTAGCCTACGCCGTCCGGCTGTCGCGCGGCCCCTGGGTAAAGATTGCGGCACGTACCGCCAGCGTCGGCTATGCGGTTCCGGGCGCGATCTTGGCGGTCGGTGTGCTCTGGCCGACGGGCGCCGTGGATCAGGCGCTCAGCTGGCTCGGCGGGCACTTTGGAATCACATTGGGGGCTGTCTTCATCGGCACCATCGCGCCGGTGGTTTACGGCTATTTGGTGCGCTTTTTGGCGCTATCGTACGGTACCGCCGAAGCGAGCTTGGGCCGCATCACACCGAGCATGGACGGCGCCGCCCGTACGCTTGGTGCCAATCCGATGTCGGCACTATCACGCGTTCACTTTCCGATGATGCGGGGGAGCCTGGTCACGGCCGGCATCCTGGTGTTTGTCGATTGCATGAAGGAACTGCCGCTGACGATCATCCTGCGCCCGTTCAACTTCGACACCCTGGCGACGTTCGTTTATCAGTATGCATCCGACGAATTGCTTGAAGAGTCTGCACTTGGTGCGTTGACCATTGTCGGTGCGGGTATTATTCCCGTCATTCTGCTGAGCGTCACCATCGCACGGTCCAGGCCGGGCGTCCGCTGAGCGGTTGCTGCCGACCGAACCCTGTTAGTCCTGGGAGACACCATGAGCGGCCTGCACCTGAGAGCGATCTCGCATGCCTACGGACGCAACCGCGTCCTGAGCGGTGTATCGGTGTTCGTAGCACCGGGTGAGCTGGTGTGCCTGTTGGGGCCAAGCGGCTGCGGGAAAACAACGTTGCTGCGGATTGCAGCTGGGCTCGAAGACCTACAGACCGGTGTCGTCGAAATCGACGGTAGCGTGGTTGCCGATGGCGCGCAGAAACGCTCTCTGCCGCCCGAGCAACGGGGCGTCGGTCTAATGTTCCAAGACTATGCCCTATTCCCGCACTTGAATGTCCGTGACAACGTCACGTTCGGACTGGGCAAGGCCAGCGGATCGCGCAGCGCCTGGCTGGACGACGCGCTGACGTCGATGGGTGTTGAAAATTATGCGAACGCGTATCCGCACACCTTGTCCGGCGGCCAGCAGCAGCGCGTCGCCCTATTGCGCGCATTGGCGCCGCAGCCCCGCGTACTTTTGTTGGACGAACCGTTTTCGGGTCTTGATGTTACACGGCGTGCACAGATCCGGGCCGACACCTTGCAAGTGATAAAACAGACAGGCGTCGCCACCTTGATGGTCACCCACGATCCCGAAGAAGCGATGTTCATGGCGGACCGTATCTTGGTGATGAACGAGGGCCGCGTCATCCAAGACGGTCGCCCGACCGATCTGTATTTCAGCCCCGCCGACGCCTTTGTTGCCGAACTTTTCGGGCCTGTGAACCGGTTTCAAGCCAAAGTACAGAACGGCATGGCGGAAACGCCGCTCGGTCGCTTCGATGCCGCGCATTTGGACGACGGCGCCGAGGCCATGGTGTTGATCCGCCCCGAAGCGATCCGGTTGGGGGCCGCGAATACCGATCCGCATGCAATGCCCGGCGACGC
>ERZ887849.4232-NODE-4232-length-10228-cov-8.694977_pt1 | contig 10228 bp, 10 predicted proteins | sample MGYA00521267_ERZ887849 | MGnify/ENA primary metagenome ERZ887849 (study PRJEB32303, sample SAMEA104408601) | aquatic metagenome | biome: Brackish water; feature: Pelagic; material: water | place: Baltic Sea | collected 2014-06-06T16:11:00 | depth 2,863 m ... | reverse complement strand
TGGGACAGATCTTCGAGTCCCTCGGAATCCCGCGCTGGGATGCCGATGCCGCAGGGCATGCGGTGTACCGCCACCACGCCGACCTCCGTCAGCGCGTTTTGGATCGATTCGGTAAAGACCTCGCGGTGATGGAGGCCGGAACCTGTGTCGACATTCATCGGGCGCTTTTAGCCCAACGTGTTTTCCAAGACCCTGAGGGCCTTGCCGCCTTGAACCAATGGGTGCATCCCTTAATTCGAAGCGCGTTCAAATCGTGGATACTGACCTTGTCTCCTTCTCCCTATGTGATTCGAGAAGCCGCTATTTTGTTTGAAAGCGGATCGGACGTTGGCTGCAGCCAGGTCATCACGGTTTCAGCTCCATCAGCATTGCGCATTGAACGGGCCATGCAGCGATCTGGATGGACTCAAGAAAAGGCTGTGCAGCGCATGCAACACCAGTGGTCGGACACACAGCGAGAAGAACGCGCTCAGCACCGCATTGACAACGGTCTTGACGACCTGCTCATTCCGCAGGTGATGGCCATTCACGCAAAGCTAATGAAGTGGTTTCAGTAGCGGATGCCCAATTTCTGAAGGACAAAGCCTGCCAACCAGGCTGGACCGATCATGAGGAACTTCAGATCATCAAAGAAGCTGGGTTTTTCCCCCTCGATTTTGTGACCAATGAATTGGCCCACCCAAGCCACAGCAAAGGCTCCGAAATACCACCATCCCGCTGCCTCTGCCGTTTGGATGTTGATCACCTTCACGCCGTACAGGGAACACGCAGAGATCACGGCCATGGTCAACGCCATGACTGGACTCAAGCGAATGAAAAAGAACAGTCCTCCCACAAGCAGGGCTGTGCCAGCGTGCAAATACGGCGCCCACCCTGCCCCAAACACTTCTGGAAGTGGGATTTGCGAGAGGAGCCCCACCAATGAAACAAAGATCGTCGGCACACAAATCCAATGAAATAACTTATTGATCGGGTTTTGGTGGCTAACGCCATAGGCATCGAGCCAATCTTGCATCGTTTTCATAACGTCCAATATGCAACGTTTCCGCTTTAACTTCGACCCATGGAATGGGAAAACTGGCAACTTTGGATCGCAGCGGCACTCATACTGTTGATTTGTGAAGTGTTCGTGCCAGGCTTCGTACTGGCATGTTTGGGGGTCGGAGCATTGGGCGGCGCTTTGGCGGCGCTTCTCGGGGCGAGTTTTGCCATGCAATTGACCGCAACCGCCATTGCCAGCCTGATTGCGTTCATCTTTCTTCGCCCCTTGGCTTTGCGGTTTGGATTCTCCGGACCCGAAACAGCGACCGGTGTTGAAGCCCTCATTGATAAGAAAGCCCGTGTCTCTTCTGCATTCGACCTTCAAACAGGACTCGGTCGATGCAAAATTGACGGAGACGACTGGCGTTCCGAATTGGACAACAAAGCGAGCGACTATCCTCCCGTAGGAACCATGGTTCGCATCGTCCGCGTCGAAAGCAATACCCTCATCGTTCAACCCATTCCCGACTCATGACTGCAACAACCATTTTAGCTACGTTCGTCTTTTTGTTGGCTGCCGTCATCATCATCAAAGGTGTTCGCATTGTGCGGCAGAGTGAAGCCTTGGTCATCGAGCGGCTCGGCAAGTACCGCACCACCTTAGCTGCCGGCATCAACATCATCATCCCCATCATCGATCGTCCCCGTGACATCGCATGGCGCATGACGCTCGAATCACAAGACGGCCGTCAGATCACCCAGTACAAAATGCGGGAACGCGTGGACTTGCGGGAGACGGTATTTGATTTCCCTAAGCAAGGTGTCATCACCAAAGACAATGTGGTCACTGAGATCAATGCCCTGATTTACTTTCAAATCGTGGACCCGGTCAAGGCGGTGTATGAAATCAACAACCTTCCCAACGCCATCGAGAAACTGACGCAGACTACCCTGCGAAACATCATTGGTGAATTGGAATTGGATGAGTGCTTGAGTTCTCGTGACACCATCAACATGAAGTTGCGGGCCATCCTTGATGAAGCCACCAACAAGTGGGGCGTCAAAGTGAATCGCGTAGAGCTGCAAGACATCAACCCTCCGGTGGACATCAAGGAAGCCATGGAGAAGCAGATGCGAGCCGAACGGACGCGTCGTGGACAAATCATTGAAGCAGAAGGCACCAAGCGGGCAGCTATTCTTGAAGCAGAAGGTCAAAAAGGCGCTGAAATCAATCAGGCCGAAGGCCAAAAACAAGCCCGTATTCTCAAAGCAGAAGGCGAAGCGACAGCCCGACTGGCCATTGCTGAAGCCGAAGCCGAAGCCATTCGACGCATTGCTGTTGCCGTTGAAGGCACAAAAGCTGATCCCACGCAGTATTTGATTGCGGTGCGCTACATCGAGACCTTGGAGCAGATTCTACGCGATGGAGGTGTCGGCAGCAAAACAGTCTTCATGCCCTATGAGGCCAGTGGGCTCATGGGCAGCGTAGGAGGAATGAAAGAATTGCTCAACGCAACCAAAGACTAAGCACTCGGACTTGCTGGTACAAACCCATTTTCCGCGAAAGCTCACACACGCTCGTTACGACCAGTACCTCGCTTCTGGTTGGTTTCGAGGTTCCGTGATGCTGTATAAGATGGACTTGCTTTGCGTGGATGCCGATGTGTTTTCAGTCGTCAACATCCGGTTGGGTTTGGACCAGTATACCATCAAAAAGCGGCACCGAAAAATCAAGACTCGGGTTGAAATCCGGTTCACGATCACATGCGGCCACGTTTCACTTCAAGAGGAACACCAGCGGCTTTACGAGCAACACAAATCCCGCTTCAAAGGATTCATTCACGCCACACTCGATGAGTACCTGCATGCTGGATTTCACACCACGGTATTTGACACCATGCAGCTGTGTGTTTTCGATGGCGAACACTTAATTGCCGCGTCTTACTTTGACTTGGGAGAACGCAGCATGGCATCTCTGATTGGCATGTATGACGAGGCGTATGCAGAATACAGCCTCGGCATCTACACCATGCTCAAAGAAATAGAGTTTGGTCAATCGACAGGAAGGCGTTGGTACTATCCGGGATATGTGCTGGACAAGCCCTCTTCATTTGACTACAAATTGGAATTGGGCCAAATGGAGTACTACACGCCCCGCAAGCGCTGGGGAGCGCACAGCAATTATGATCAGAAAGAAACGCTGGCCTATGGTCTGCGTCAAGCGATGACGGCATTGGAACAGGCTTTTCGATTGGAAGGCATCCCCTTCAAAAAATGGCATTATCCCTACTTCAGCATGGGGTATATGCCTTTGTGGAAAAACCGATTTCTCCACCTTCCATTGGTGCTTGAATTGGGACACGACCACGAAGGGTCCCTCATGATGGGGTTCTGCCCGGAATCACAAAGCTATTTGATGGTGCGAGTGAACCCCTGCCCTGACGAACAGCATTTCATCAATATGGAACAGGCCTCGGAGTACAATGATGGGGGCGTCTACTTGTCCCATTTGATGGAATATGTGGATTCACCGCAACCCTGCAATACGCTCGAAGCCTTGACTTTCTTGTACCATTGGAAAAACCGCCCCGATACCCTCCCTCCCTCATGAAACTTGTTAGTTGGAACGTCAATGGCATCCGCGCCATTGTGAAGAAGAATTTTTCTGAAGACCTGAAATTACTGGCTCCCGATGTCCTCGGGCTCCAAGAAACAAAAGCACAAGATGACCAAGTGCAAGAGGCCTTGTTCGGTCTCGATGGTAGAGAAGGCTATGAGCTGTATTCCAGCTCTGCTCTGAAAAAAGGCTATTCGGGCACGGCCATTCTTACCCGCATAAAGCCACTATCTGTGCAAGCCGGAATCGGCGTTCCGCATTTGGATGAGGAAGGACGTGTTTTGCGCGCGGAATTCGAAGACTTCCATTTCATTACGGTCTACACTCCGAATTCTTCATCCGCTTTGAAACGTTTGCCTTTTCGTCAAGAATGGGATGTTCGATTCGCAGAATACTTGAAGGAATTGGACCAATCCAAACCCATCATTTGCTGTGGAGATTTGAACGTCGCACACCAACCCATTGACCTCGCCCGACCGGACGCGAATTACAACAAGACACCAGGTTATACGCAAGCTGAAATTGACGGTTTGACTCACTTGTTACAACATGTTGGGCTCACCGACACCTGGCGTACAGCCCATCCTGACCAAATCGGATACAGTTGGTGGAGCTACCGCGGTGGTGCCCGGGAAAAGAATGTCGGCTGGCGCCTTGATTACATGCTTTCTAGCGATCGTCTGATGCCTCGACTCAGTGAACCCACCATTCACTCGGACATTCACGGGTCAGACCATTGCCCTGTGAGCATCACGTTGCACGCATAAAACCACTCGCCCCACTTATTCATTGGTCTGAAAATCAGCTCATACAATCCCTTGCTTTGAGGTTATTATTTAAACCCAGTAAGGATGAGGAGATGGAAAATCTTGGGCTTCGCTTTGTGCGTTTTGCCCGGTTCAATCATTGGACAAAACAACTGTGTCGGGGACATCAATGAGGACTTGACGGTGAACTTGCAAGACATTTTATTGCTGCTAACGTACTACGGAGACTCTTGTGTTGAATTGGAGAACCAGCAAGACGCAATTCAAATTTCAGAGATTCATTACAACCCCGGTTCCGAGCAAGGCAACGACAGCGATTGGGAGTTTCTCGAACTATACAATTTGGAAGACCATGCAGTCGCTCTCGAAAATTGGGCGCTGACAAGCGGTGTAACCCGAACATTTGATGCTGTGGACAGCATTCCTGCCTTGGGTTTTTTTGTGGTAGCCCGTAACACCGATACGCTCGTTAGCGTCTTGCCCTTGAATGCTCACTTCTGTCAATGGAACACCGGACAAAGTCTCAACAATACAGGAGAAACCATTTCCTTGGTGCGTCCTGACGGGACTTTGGCCGATGAAGTTTCATACGAAGACAACGACGGGTGGATCGCCGCACCCGATGGCATGGGACCTAGCCTGGAGTGGATGGATCAAGGACTGCCCAACCACGAAGCGAGTTCCTGGTCGGCTTCATTGATCCTGGGCGGCACGCCCGGAGCCGCCAATAGCATGTGGGGACTTTCTGAACCCGAATGAGTCAAGCGGCGGGTTGCAGAGAAAGCAACTCGCCGTTCACTTTCACCTGCAAAGGCTTACCCTGAAGCAACGCCACACGGGTGCTCGTTGGATCGATGCGAACTTCCAATTGACGACCACGAAAGTGAACCAAGAACTGCAACGAACGCCATGATTCAGGCAAGACACCGTGGAATTCAGGAACGCCATCACGCACACGGAATCCCCCAAAACCCTCGACTACAGATAGCCAGGTTCCCGCCATAGACGTGATATGCAATCCTTGATAGACCTCTTTATTGTAGTCGTCAAGATCCAATCGGGCAGTGCGGAGATAATGGGTGTAGGCTTCATCCCGTCTTCCCAATTTGGTCGCTAGTATGGCATGCACACAAGGCGACAAACTGGATTCATGGACCGTTTTGGGCTCGTAAAATGCATAGTTCTCTTGGAGCGCTTCCTCTTCAAAATCATCTTGGAAGAAATACATGCCCTGCAGCACATCCGCTTGTTTGATGAAGACCGAGCGCAGGATGCGATCCCAACTCCAATGTTGGTTGATGGGGCGTTGGTGTTCGGGTAAATCAGACGCTTGCTTTTGCTCCTTGTCCATGAATCCATCCTGCTGCAGGAATACCCGTGTGTTTTCCAATTGCGGCAGAAACATGCCCGCGGCAACCGTTGTCCAACGATCAAGCTCGCCCGTTGCATTCACATCGTATTCTTTCACAAGGCGCCCCCATTCTTGAGGTTGGTTCTGCATCAAGTCCTCCGCTGAGGCAGCCGCATAGCGCAAGCACCAAGCCGCTAGGTAATTGGTGTACCAATTGTTATTGACGTTGTTCTCGTATTCATTGGGCCCAGTGACCCCGAGTATGACATAAGCTTGTTTTGGCTCCGACCACTGGACACGCTGTGCCCAAAAACGTGCCACACCAAGAACCACGGCAAAACCGTATTCTGCCATGTAATCCTGATCACCTGTGTAATTGATGTAATTCCAAATCGCGTAGACCATCGCGCCGTTGCGGTGGATTTCTTCAAACGTTATTTCCCATTCATTGTGGCACTCTTCACCGTTCATAGTGACCATTGGGTAGAGTGCTGCACCACAAGAAAACCCGAGTTTCTCAGCATTTTCGATCGCGCGACCCAGGTGGTGATAACGATAAAGTAGCAGTTGTTTGGGTACGTTTGATTCATGTCCTGCCAAGAAGAAGGGCAGACAATAGGCCTCGGTATCCCAATAACTCGCACCGCCATACTTTTCTCCTGTGAAACCCTTTGGACCAATGTTTAAACGCGGGTCATCCCCGCGATAGGTCTGATTCAAATGGAAAATATTGAATCGGATGGCTTGCTGAGCACTGACATCGCCATCGATCACGATATCGCCGCGACTCCAAATGGATTGCCATGCATTCTTGTGCTCTTCCATGAGCACGTCAAAGGCAGCATGAGCAGCTGATTCGGCAGCCGTCTTTGCCGCTTCTAACACTTGTCCATGCGCATGATGCAACGATGTCGCAATGCCCACGAATTTGTCTAAAACAACCGACTGCTCCTTGTCCAAAGTCACACGAAATAAGCATGAACCCGCATGCTTGGAGGTGTCATTTGAAATAGCCCGAATGGTATTGACTTCGTCTGAACCGTGCTTGTATACAGCCGTGCACATGGCCGCTGACGTCTCAAAGTTTGTTTTCTGCGTCTGGCTCAAAACACTCGAGGAACCATCGACATTGGAATCTACAGACAGTGTTTTCCAAAAAGCATCGTCCCAGTTGCTGTCTTCGTTCGAAACATTCCCGTCTATGGCTGGAGCGAGTTCGATGTTCATTGACCCAGACAACGACTTGACTGAATATCGAACAACGGCTGTTTCAGGTCTGTGCATGGAACAAAATCGCTGGGCCTCTACTGCGATGATCGCTCCATTTTGCAGCTCCACCTCGAATGCTCTTGTCAGGATGCCGTTGCGCATGTCCAAAAGCCGATAAAATTGGCGCACCTCGAGAGCCGCATTGAGGTCCAACCGTTCGCCATTCACATGGACATCAATCGAAATCCAATTCGTCGCATTCAACACCTTAGCGAAATAGTCCGGATAGCCATTTTTCCACCACCCCACTCGTGTTTTATCCGGATAGTACACTCCCGCCAAGTAGCTGCCTTGGTGGGTATCTCCCGAATAATGTTCTTCGAAATTGGCGCGTTGTCCAAACCGTCCATTGCCAATGGAGAAAAGCGATTCAGAAGCTCGAGCAGAGGCAGGATCCCAAACGGATTCTTTCAGACACCAAGGGTCTTTCACCAATTTTGACATGAATTCAGTTGCATCACTTATGAAGGAGCAAGTTCTGAATTTCATTCCAATTTAACTCACCAAAACCGGGAACAACCGCATGAGCCTGATTCAACTCATCCGCATTTCCTACGCCCAACACCCGAAATCCGCCTGTGATGCCGGCTTCCACACCTGCCCTCGCGTCTTCTATGACGAGGCAATCCGCAGGTTCCACGCCCAATGCAAGGGCTCCCTTAAGGAAAACTTCCGGATCGGGTTTCGATAAGGTCAGATGGTTCCCATCCACTATGGCATCAAAAGCGGATATCAAATTCAATTTTTCCAGAATTTGTTCTGCGTTCTTTGAAGACGATCCCAGTCCTATCCTGACACCTGCCTCTTTGAGTTCATCCATTAAATCGACGATTCCCGGAAGCGCGTCAGAAGGTTGAATTTGATCCGCTAGTCCCAGGTAATGCGCATTTTTTTTGTCCATGAGACGCAACTTGGTGTTCGAGTCTAAAACCAAATTGCCCTTTCGGAGAATAAACTCCAAGCTATCCACCCGAGAAACGCCTTTCAATTGCTCGTTGTCCTGCTCATCGAACGACACTCCTAGCTCCTCTGACAACTTTTTCCAGGCGACAAAATGGTGAGACGCCGTGTCCACAATCACACCATCCAAATCAAATATACACCCTTTGAACCTCATGCGTTTAGGCTTGGTGTTCTGACAAGATGTAACGCACGTGGTATGAAGCCAGTCCGTCAATGGGACGCTTGATGATTTGTCCCACTCGAATGCCTTCGCGTTCACATACATGCCTTAACACTGGCTGGAAATGATAAGCGACGGAGCCAACAAAATGTACAGAGACGTCCCGGTAATTGTCATAACATTTGATGTGCGCATCCACGAACGCCTGAAATCCTTCCTCCAAAAGTGAAATGATCTGAGGCACCTCTTGGTGACCACCAATGAAGGTCATGAAAGAAGCCAAGAATACGTTTGCATTGGGCTCCTTGTAGACTCGGTTGACGATGTCGTCCTTGGAAAACCCGTAGGTTTTGACAAAGTCATCATTCACGATGGGATCAAGTTTGTGATACAAATGCGACGTAAGCAATCGTTTGCCAAACCATGAACCACTCGCTTCATCTCCCAAGATGTAAGCCAAAGCAGGCACCACCTCATGTGTCTTTTGTCCATCAAAAAAGCAGGAGTTGGATCCTGTGCCAATAATGCACGTGATCGCTGGGTCCCCTTCAAACGTGCTGTATGCAGCGCCATCCAAATCGTGACCAACAAAAACAACTGCGTTGGTGAAGACGCGTTCCAATCCTTCTCTGATCACCTTGCACAAAGCCTCAGAACTACTGCCTGCCCCATAGAAAAAGACCTTCTCTACATCTGAGGCCAATTCAACTGCTTCTGGAGTGTCGAGCATCACCTTTTCCACGAGTTTGGCGTCATGGAAATAGGGATTGAAACCCATCGTGTTGAATTCACCTAGGACTTGACCGGTCGCATCGATGGCCATCCAGTCGCATTTTGTAGAGCCGCTATCCGCTATGAGAATTTTCATTATAATCGTATCAGGTTCAGTAATTGTGAGCCTTATTTAAACATTCAAATCAAATGCGATCTACCAAATCAGCCACCCGTGTGGCATAGCCTGCCTCGTTGTCGTACCAGCCGAAAACCTTAACAGTCGTACCTGTAGCCAACGTAAGGCCAGAGTCGAAGATGCATGAGTGTGGATTGCCCACAATGTCCACTGAAACAAGCGGGTCTTCTGAATACTCCAACACCCCTTTCATGGCTCCTTCTGAAGCCGCTTTCATGGCCGCGTTAATTTCTTGCGCAGTCGCAGGCTTTTTCAAGACAGCAGTCAAATCTGTCACAGACCCTGTTGGGGTCGGGACGCGAATGGCCAAGCCGTCCAATTTGCCAGCCAATTGTGGCAATACCAGACCAACGGCTTTGGCAGCGCCTGTGGAGGTCGGAATCATGCTCAATGCAGCAGCACGCGCTCGGCGCAAATCACTATGAGGAGCATCTTGTAAACGTTGGTCCGCTGTGTAGGCATGGATGGTGGTAATGAAACCATGGTCCAGTCCAAACATATCGTCCAAAACTTTCGCCATTGGAGCTAAGCAGTTCGTTGTACACGATGCGTTGGAAACAATGCGATCGTCGGCCGTCAGGATGTGATCGTTCACACCCAAAACAACCGTCTTCACATCTCCTTTAGCAGGCGCACTGATCACCACTTTCCCTGCGCCCGCCTCCAAATGCAAACCCGCCTTTTCGGCACTCGCGAACACACCTGTAGATTCCACCACGACATCAACATTCAGTTTCCCCCAAGGCAAATCCGCTGGATTTCGTTCAGCAGAAATATGAATGGTCTCACCATTGACAATGAGGTGCCCTTCTGACACGGATACTTCCCCTCCAAATCGACCGTGAACACTGTCGAATTTCAACAAATGTGCCAGCGTATTGACATCCGTCAAATCATTGATTGCTACGATACGCACTCCCTCTCGGTCCAACATCTGTCGAAACGCTAGTCGGCCGATCCGACCAAATCCGTTGATTGCTATGTTCTTCATCTTTTGTTGAGAATTGTTCAATTTTATTAAATCGACAAAATGCGCGCGATCCGCACTTCATCTTCAAGTTGCTGTGTCTTGTTTACAACGACTTCTTCGAACGGGAAATACACCAATTGATCATTGATTATTCCCGCCATGACATTCCGCTTGCCTGAAAGCAAACCCTCCACTGCAGCCACTCCAAGTTTGGAAGCCAAGACACGGTCAAAGCAACTC
>ERZ887849.4229-NODE-4229-length-10234-cov-33.233029_pt1 | contig 10234 bp, 7 predicted proteins | sample MGYA00521267_ERZ887849 | MGnify/ENA primary metagenome ERZ887849 (study PRJEB32303, sample SAMEA104408601) | aquatic metagenome | biome: Brackish water; feature: Pelagic; material: water | place: Baltic Sea | collected 2014-06-06T16:11:00 | depth 2,863 m ... | reverse complement strand
ATTTTTTTAAAAGAAAGAATAAGTTTTAAAACTTTCATATCAATCTTATTAGCAATAGTTGGAATATTGTTCATGGTTAAGGGTTCATTGGATGTAGAAAGTATTTTTGGTAATTTATTAGCTCTTACCATCCCAATAAATTTTGCAATTATTGTTTTATTGATAAGAAAATATCCAAACTTAGATATGATCCCTATGCTTTTTTATGCTGGGGTTTTGAATTGTGTTTATGGGCTTATAATGGCTGATACAATTTTTGTATCTACCAATGATGTGTTAATGGGATTTTTAATTGGAACTTTCCAACATGCCTTTGGATTTATTTGTGTAACAATTGGAGCTAGATCAACACCATCCGTAGTAGTTGGTCTTCTAATGTTAACGGAGACAATCTTCGGCCCATTGTGGGTATGGCTTTTTATTAACGAAGTTCCTCCACTAAATGTAATAATTGGTGGATGCATAATTTTGTCAGCTGTTATTTTAAAATCTTTAGAGGAAAAATTATCAGGAAAAAAAATTTAGGGAACGCTCTTCGGTGAGTACCAGAAGAGCTTCCCTTTATACGCCTCTTCGGCTGAAACCATTTAGAAAAATGGCTTCTATTTGTTTATATGTTTTAACTATCGATTTCAGTTATCGCTAGCTAAGTATCTGGTGGCGTTAATTTTGACATCTACACCTCCTCCATATTTAAATTAATTTTCCTAAAACTCTTAAAAAAAGTCAAAATATTTATTTTATTTTAACTAAAATAAATTTCTTGAATACAACCTGGCCAATTTATATTATCCCGACATCTTTAAGTTGCGCCTTAATTAATCTCATTACATTTTATTACTTTTTCTAACTTATTTTGCCACAGATTTAATTTGTTAGGCTTATTAAATGCTTGCCATATTTAATTGAAACGTCTAGTTTGATTTTAACGGGAGAGATCAATTTAATTTGACGCCGAAGGAGCAACACCCAGGAAACTCTCAGGCAAAAGGACCGTTAATGTAATAACTCTGGAAAGCAGACGAAAGTCTCACCGAAGGAGCAAATCTCTCAGGTACCACAGACAGATTGGGTAAAATTAAAGAGTTATTATGCAGGTACAAAAAACAGCTTTATACGATACTCACAAAAACCTAGGTGCAAAGTTTGTTTCTTTCGCAGGTTACGAAATGCCTATTCAATATAAAGATGGAATAGTTAAAGAGCATTTAGCAACAAGACAACAAGCTGGTTTTTTTGACGTATCACATATGGGTCAGTTTTTTTTAGAAGGCGATAATTCTCTAGAAAATTCTTTAGAAAAAATTATTCCAACTGATTTAAAAAATTTAAAATTAAATCAATCTAAATATTCTTTTTTATTAAATGATAAAGGTGGAATTATAGATGATTTGATAATCACACGATCAAAAAAAGGATTTAACATTATTCTTAACGCTGCGTGCAAAGAAAATGATATTAAGCAAATCTCAAAATATTTATCTTCAAATCATAAATCTTTTTTAAATAATGATTTATCTTTAATTGCAATTCAAGGACCACAAGCAGTTGAAATTTTGAATTCAATTATTCCAAATGTGGATCAATTAATATTTATGAATGGTGAAGAATTTGAGTTTGATCAAGAAAAAATTTATATAACAAGATCTGGTTATACTGGAGAGGATGGATTTGAAGTATCAATATCAAATCAAAAAGTAGAAAAATTAATCAATGCTTTAGTTGCCAAAGGAGTCAAACCTATTGGCTTAGGAGCAAGAGACACTTTAAGATTAGAAGCAGGTCTTTGTTTATACGGACATGATTTAAATGAAGATATTAATCCAATTGAAGCCAATTTAAAGTGGGCGATACCTAAAAAAAGAAGAGAAGAGGGCGGCTTTAATGGATATGAGAAAATTAAAAAGGATTTAGAGAACGGATCAGAAAAAATAAGAGTTGGTATTAGGCCTGAGGGCAAAATTATTGCTAGAGAAAATACTAAAATTTTCTCAAAAGAAGGTGAAGAAATTGGAATAATTACAAGTGGTACATTTGGACCAAGTGTAAATTCACCAGTTGCAATGGGTTATGTTAAAACAAAATTTTCTGAAATCGATACAAATATCCTATTGGAAGTTAGAGGAAATAAATATGCCGCAAATGTTGCTAAACTTCCTTTTTATAAAAAAAGTTACGTAAAATGAAAGAGAGGAAATAATGAGTGAAAAAAAATTTTCTAAAAAACATGAATGGGTGAGTTTAGAGGGTGATATTGCAACTATAGGTATTACAAAACATGCCACTGAAATGTTAGGAGATATTGTGTTTGTGGAAGTTCCACAAAAAGGTAAACAAGTTGAACAAAATGGTCAAGCAGCTGTAGTTGAATCAACAAAAGCAGCGAGTGATGTTTTCTCTCCAATATCAGGGGAAGTTATTGAGTCCAATGAAGCTATCGTTAGCGATCCATCAAGTGTGAATGCTGATCCAGAAAATAATGCTTGGTTTTTTAAGATTAAAGTTTCAAATAAATCAGAGATGGATTCCTTAATGAATAAAGCCGATTATGAAAAATTTGTAAGTGAGAACCCTAATTAATGATTGACGATAATTCAAAAGAATTTATAGCAAGACACATCGGCCCCTCTGAGGACGAACAATCAAAAATGTTAAATTTGATTGGAGCTAAAAATTTAGATGAATTAATTAAAAACACTGTTCCAGAGAAAATATTATTAACTGATGAGCTTAAAATTGAAGAGCCAAGTTCTGAAAATGATACGTTAAAAAGATTAAAATCTATATCAAAGCAAAATGAAATTTTTAGAAATTTCATTGGCATGGGTTATTACAACTCAATCACACCAAACGTTATTTTAAGAAACATTCTAGAAAACCCAGGTTGGTATACTTCATACACTCCATATCAACCAGAAGTAGCCCAAGGTAGACTTGAAATGTTATTAAACTTTCAACAACTTATTATTGATCTAACAGGTTTAGATATTGCAAATGCCTCTTTACTGGATGAGTCAACGGCTGCTGCAGAGGCCGTAGGTTTAAGTCAAAGATTAGATAAAAATAATTCTAAATTTGTTTTTATTTCAGACACATGTAATCCTCAAACAATAGATTTAATAAAAACTAGAACTGAACCATTTGGAATTAAATTATTAATTGGCAATCAAAGTGATTACCTAAGTTCAATTAAAGAAAAAATTATTTGTGGGGTTTTAGCTTATCCTGATACATACGGGTCAATAGTTGATCCAAGTGAAGCGATAAGTTTAATTCATAAAAGAGAGGGAAAAGCGATACTCGTTGCTGATTTACTTTCATTAACGAAATTAAAAACGCCTGGTGAACTAGGTGCTGATATTGCCGTAGGTAGTTCGCAGCGTTTTGGAATACCAATGGGTTATGGTGGTCCCCATGCAGCTTTCTTTGCTACTAAGGAGGAATTCAAAAGATCAATGCCTGGCAGAATTATTGGAGTTTCCAAAGATAGATATGGAAAAAAAGCTTATAGATTGTCATTACAAACTAGAGAGCAACACATTAGAAGGGACAAGGCCACAAGTAATATTTGTACTGCTCAAGCTTTACTAGCAATCATATCAGCAGCTTTTGCAATTTATCACGGTCCAGAAGGAATTTTAAAAATAGCAAACAGAACTTCTAAATTAGCAAAATTATTTGCTGATGGATTAAAAGCAGGCGGGTTTGAAATTTTGTCAGATCAATTTTTTGACACTGTTACAATTAAAACTGGTTCAAAAACAAAAGAAATCTTTAATAATGCTTTAAGAGAGAAAATTAATTTAAGAAATATAGATGATAAAATGATTTCAATCGCTTTTGATGAAGCAAAAAAACTTAATGATGTTAATACTCTCTTAAAAATTTTTGGTATCAGTAAAGAATATAAACAAACAGAAAAAGTAAATTTAGATAATTTACCAAAATCACTTTTAAGAACTTCAAAATATTTAACCCACCCTGTGTTTAATAAATATCATTCTGAAACTGAGATGCTTAGATATTTAAAAAAATTAGAAGATTGTGACATTGCCCTTAATAGGTCTATGATAGCTTTGGGTTCTTGCACAATGAAACTTAATGCAACTGCTGAACTTATTCCAATAACTTGGAAAGAATTTGCATTACCACATCCATTTGTGCCAGTTGAACAAATGAAAGGTTATTCAATTTTATTCAATGATTTAGTTAATGATTTAAAAGAAATAACAGGCTTTGATGCCGTATCACTTCAACCAAACTCAGGTGCGCAAGGTGAATACGCAGGATTGATGACAATCAGAAAATTTCATTTAAGCAACAACCAATCTAATAGAAACGTTTGTTTAATTCCAAGTTCTGCTCATGGAACAAATCCTGCCAGTGCACAAATGTGTGGAATGCAAGTCGTTGTAGTTAATTGTGATGAGTCTGGAAATGTTGATATTGAAGATCTAAAAATAAAAACAGAAAAACACAAAAGTAATCTTGCTGCCTTAATGGTGACTTACCCTTCAACACACGGAGTTTTCGAGGAAAAGATTTTAGAAATTTGTGAGATTATTCATAAAGCTGGAGGACAAGTATATATGGACGGTGCGAATCTTAATGCATTAGTTGGAATAGCTAAACCTGGAAAATTTGGTCCTGATGTTTGTCATATTAATTTACACAAAACATTTTGCATACCTCATGGTGGTGGTGGTCCAGGAATGGGCCCGATTGCTTGTGCTAAGCATTTAGAAGACTTCCTTCCAAATCATAAAGTAATTAAAAACTCTGGACCAGAAAATGGTATGGGCTCTGTTTCAGCTGCGCCTTGGGGAAGCTCAAGTATTTTACCTATTTCTTGGATGTATATTAAAATGATGGGAGCAGAGGGATTAAAAAAAGCATCTCAAGTATCAATTTTAAATGCAAACTACATAGCTAAAAAATTATCACCACATTTCAAAATTCTATACACCGGAAAAAATGGCAATGTAGCTCATGAATGCATAATTGATATTAGACCTATTAAAACTCAATCAGGTATAAGCGAGGAAGATATTGCAAAAAGGTTAATAGACTTTGGCTATCACGCTCCAACGATGTCATGGCCAGTAGCTGGCACAATTATGATTGAGCCAACTGAAAGTGAAAATTTGGAAGAGATTGATAGATTTTGTAATGCATTAATCCTAATTAAAAAGGAAATTGATAAGGTGACAAATAGTGAATTTGATAAATTAGATAACCCTCTAAAAAATGCTCCGCACACATACTTAGAATTAGCAGCGAATGAGTGGAATCATAAATACACCAGAGAACAAGCTGCGTTTCCAAATGAATATTTACGCCATAATAAATATTGGGCGCCAGTTGGTAGAGTGGATAATGTTTACGGAGATAGAAATTTAGTATGTTCATGTCCTTCAATGGATGAATACAAAGATGAAGCGGCTTAATTAAATATGAAAATAGCCGTTATTGGTTCTGGCATATCAGGTTTATCAGCTGCTTATTATCTTTCAAAAAAATTTAAAGTGGATCTATATGAAAAAGAGGATCATTTTGGGGGTCATTCGTATACTTACGATATTAAAGATAATCAAAAAATTTTACCAGTTGATTTAGGTTTCATTGTTTTTAATGAGTTAACTTATCCAAATTTAATTAATTTTTTTCAAGAATTAAAAGTACCCTATGAAAAAAGCAACATGTCTTTTGCTGTATCAGTAAAAGATACTAACGTAGAATATGCTGGAAAGAATTTAAGCTCAATATTTTCTAATAAAAAAAATATATTTAATATTCATTTTTTAAAAATGATAAGAGAAATAATCTCTTTTTATAAAACAGCACCTCAATTATTAAATAATGATATTCAAAATACATCTTTAGGTGATTATTTAGATCAAAGTAAGATTTCAGAGTATTTTAAAAACTATCACATTATTCCAATGGTTGCTGCTATTTGGTCTATGCCTTTTTCTAAAGCAAAAGACATGCCCTTAAAGTTATTCCTGAATTTTTTTATTAATCATGGATTATTTAAACTAAAAGATAGACCCCAATGGTTTACTGTTGCTGGTAGAAGTAAGAGTTATGTGTCAAAAATTTTACCTGAAATTAGTGGTGAGTATTACAAAAACTATAAAGTAAAAAAAATAACTCGTAGCGAAAATAATGTTAGAATTAATATTGGGGCTAACGACGATTTTGTCGATTATGATGGAGTCGTGCTTGCCTGTCATGCTAATGAGTCACTTGCTTTATTAGCAGAGCCATCTGAACAAGAAAAAAATATACTTAGTGAATTCCAATATGTAACAAATAATGCTTTTCTACATACAGATGAGCAATTAATGCCAAAAAATAAATTAGCATGGTCAAGTTGGAACTCAATTTCAAAACAAGATTTAACGAATACTTGTGTTACTTATTGGTTAAATTTATTACAAAATTTGAATACAGATAAAAATTATTTTTTAACTTTAAATCCTATTCAAAGCATTGAACCAGAAAAAGTGATTAAAAAAGTTATTTTTACCCACCCTTATTTTAATTTAAAAAATACCAATCTGCAGAAAGACCTTAAATTACTTCAAGGAAAGAATAGAACTTGGTTCTGCGGAAGTTATTTTGGTTACGGTTTTCATGAAGATGGTTTAAAATCTGCCTTAGAAGTGGTTAAATTATTTGATGAAGTCTAACATTTATAGTGGTCATGTTACTCACAGAAGATTTAAACCTATCAAACATTATTTTGCTTATAGAACCTTTTCAATATTGTTTGATCTAGATGAATTTGAAGAAATTGATAAAAATATAATTTTTTTTTCTTTAAATAAATTTAATCTCTTTAGTTTTTACAACAAAGATCATGGAAGTCGTGATGGATCAAATTTGAAAGCATGGGTTCTAAAAACTTTAAATGATTACAATTTAGATAAAAATATTACTTCCATTAAACTTTTATGTTTTCCCAGAATACTTGGCTATGTATTCAATCCACTAAGCGTCTTTTATTGCTATAGTGACGATAAACTTAAAGCTGTTCTTTACGAGGTTAAAAATACTTTTGGTGAGCAACATACTTATGTTTTTGAAATAATGTCAGACAGTAATATTATTACTCAAAAGTGTAGCAAGAAGTTTTATGTTTCTCCATTTATCAAAATGGAAAGCGATTATCATTTTCGATTAAAAAAACCTGAGGAAAACATAAGCATCTTCATCAAACAAGTAGATCAAGAAGGACTAATTTTAACCGCCTGCCAGATTGGAAAAAAAGAGAAGTTAACAAGTACTAATTTATTATTATGTTTCTTTAGATACCCTTTAATGACTTTAAAGATAATTATTTCCATTCATTTTGAAGCATTACGTTTATGGAAAAAAGGTGCTAAATTTATAAAACGTAACACTAAAATTAAAAATAATGTTACACTGGAAAAATAATGTTTAACTTTTATCAATTAGCTGAAAATTTTGTTTTAAAGAACTTAGAACACTTAAATTTTGGCCAGTTACAACTTGAAAACCATGATGGTAAAACTTATTCTTTTGGAAAAAATTCAGAGAATTTAAAAGCTGACTTAAAAATAAATAGCAAAAATTTTTATTTTAATTTAATCAAAGGAGGAAGCTCAGCTTTAGCAGAAAGTTATGTAAATAATGATTTCTCTACAAAAAATTTAACTGCATTAATTGAATTATCTGCAAAAAATCTAGATATTACAAATCGATTCACAGGACTGTTTAATAAACTAAATATTTTTCATTTTTTAAAACGTTTTTTTACATCAAACAATAAAACTAAAAGTGTGGAGTACATTTCAAAACATTATGATCTGGGAAATGATTTTTTTTCTATTTGGTTAGATAAAACACTCACTTATTCATGTGCCATTTATAATGATAATAATGAGCAATTAGATATAGCGCAGATAAACAAATACAATAAGTTAATTGATTTAATTAAACCTAAGGCTGGAAGCAAGATTTTAGAAATAGGTTGTGGCTGGGGTGGTTTTGCAGAACATTTGGCAAAAAATAATGATATTAAATTAGATTGTATTACTATTTCAAAAAAACAACTTGAGTTTGCCAAGGAAAGAATTTTCAAAGCGGGATTAAACGAAAAAGTTAATATTAAGTTTTTGGACTACAGAGATGTTAAAGAAAATTATGACTCAATTGCATCTATTGAAATGATAGAGGCTGTTGGAGAAAAAAACCTTAAAACATATTTTTCAACAATCAGCAAAAATTTAAATCAAGGTGGTGTAGCAGCAATACAAGCCATTATTATTCAAGATAAGCTTTATGATAGCTATCGTAAAAACCAAGATTTTATTCAAAAATATATTTTTCCAGGTGGCTTTCTTCCATCATTTGGTGCAATTAAAAATCATGTAAGCAAGAACGGTTTGGAGTTAGCGGAACATAATTCTTATGGACTTCATTACTCAAAAACCTTAAAAGAATGGAGAGAAAATTTTATTAAATCTTGGGATTTAATTTCGCAACAAGGGTTTCAAAATTCGTTTAAAAAGATTTGGGACTTTTATTTTTCTTATTGTGAAGCAGGATTTAATGCAAAAAACATAGATTTAATCCAATTTTCTGCGGTAAAAAAATAACTATGTATAAAATTTTAATAAGTGTATTTTTATCTCTATTACTAACTAATTGTGCATCAAACAAAATGAAACCAGAAGATTTTAAAGGCAAACAACCAAGACTTATAATCGAAGAATATTTACAAGGAAATGTTAAAGCTTGGGGCTTGTTACAAAATAGATCTGGAGAAGTAACAAGGCAGTTTTCTGCTGACCTAGATGGTTCTTGGGATGGTAAACAATTAATTTTAGATGAAAAATTTAATTGGACTGATGGAGAGATTCAAACACGACAATGGACAATAAATAAAATTGATGAACATCATTACGAAGGAACAGCTTCAGATGTAGTAGGGGTAGCTAAAGGTTTTTCTTATGGACCAGCTTTCAAATTTGAATACGTCTTATTAGTTCCTGTTAAAGGCAAAAATATCAAAATTACTTTTGATGATTGGATTTTTATGCAGGATGAGAAAGTAGCTATTAACAGAGCTACAATGACTAAGTTTGGCTTTAAAGTTGCTGAATTAACCGTGATGTTTGTTAAAAACTAAATTAAGTTATATTGGTATTCTCTCGCTTCCAAAACTTCTTTAGGAAGATTTAATTCCACGTCGTTTAAAGTAATTATTTGATCTTTTTTAATATCATTTTTAATAATTGCACCATCCGTTAATCCTAATGGAAGTATTTTTTTTTCTTTAGAAACTTTTGATGTAACAAGTCTACCTCTAGAGCAGAAACCACCTTCTCCATCAAGTTTTTCTCCTACTTTTAGATCTTTTTTTGCGATAGATGCCACATCCGCATTATAATTATTTGTTTTACCTGTTGCTTTGTTTTCCAAAGCAATTGAATAAATAGATTGCGCCAACTCTAGTCCAATGTAATGATAAGGCCTCCAAATAGCAGAATAGGAACCAGATCCATCTGTTACCATTCCATAATCTTTAAAACAATTTTTAACGTATTCATTTTGTGCTTTGATCACAATGTAAACACCCCATCTTAAGTCATTTGGTATATCTTTTTTATCTAGATCAATGCTTGATATAACTTCTACTTGACCATCGTAATCAATTAATCCTCCATCTTTTTTTGGAATTAGTTTTTTAGCAATGTCATAAACTCCAACTGGTGGAAAAGTTAATCCATTCTCAGGACATTTTAAATCTGCAGCATTACTAACAGCACACATTTCAATTGCAGATTTATCTCCACATAAAAAACTATTAAACATTTTTGGATTCATACCAGATTCATTTTCGGCTCTTTCCTTTGAAAGTCCATAGTGACCCCAAACAGTATCTGGCGTAGAATATTCAAATGAAGGATGATACTTAGTTCCTTTACCAGCGCACACCACATGGAAACCATTAATTCTTGCCCATTCTATTTGTTCTAAAATTAAAGAAGGTTGATCGCCATAAGCCATTGAACAAATGACATTATTTTTTTCTGCTAAATCACTTAAATATTTTCCACACGTCACATCAGCTTCTACATTCACTAGAATAATATGTTTTTTATTTCTAATAATTTTAGCTGCATGCACAGTACCAATAATTGGGTTTCCTGTAGCTTCAATAAAAATATCAATTTCATTATTCAATGCCTCATCTAAGGAT
>ERZ887849.4224-NODE-4224-length-10238-cov-28.792399_pt1 | contig 10238 bp, 14 predicted proteins | sample MGYA00521267_ERZ887849 | MGnify/ENA primary metagenome ERZ887849 (study PRJEB32303, sample SAMEA104408601) | aquatic metagenome | biome: Brackish water; feature: Pelagic; material: water | place: Baltic Sea | collected 2014-06-06T16:11:00 | depth 2,863 m ... | reverse complement strand
AAATGGTCAGATAATATTTTTTTAAATTTTATTAATCCAAATGTGATTGATGGCAAAAAGTTTTTTCCCAAAAGAATACCGATTAAAAAGGAATTCATTTATTTATCTAAAATATTATTAATAGAACAAAAAATAAAAAAGTAAAAAAAGATTTACAACTTAAAAGAATTAATTATATTTATATAATACAGAAACTTCAAAACAATTCATATATGGGACTACTAAAAACAATTAAAAGCGATTTCAATTCTGATTCAAAAGAAATTACAATGAATCAATATTTAAGCCTTTGCAAAAAAGATGAAAGCACTTATTCATCACCTTCTGAAAGAATGTTAAATGCAATAGGTGAGCCAGAATTTATACAAACCAAAAATGATGAAAGGCTAAGCAGAATACACTCTAACAAGGTAATAAAAAGATACCCAGCCTTTAATGATTTTTATGGAATGGAAGATACTGTTGAACAAATAGTCTCTTTTTTCAAGCATGCCGCACAAGGGTTGGAAGAAAAAAAGCAAGTTCTTTATTTGCTTGGACCTGTTGGTGGAGGAAAGTCTTCTTTAGCAGAAAGGCTTAAGCAATTAATTGAAAAAACGCATATATATGTTTTGGTTGCAGATGGAGAAATGTCTCCTGTACTAGAGAGTCCTCTTGGTATATTTGCTGGTTATGAGTCGGAATTAGAAGAGGAGTATGGTATACCCAAAAGATATGTCGCCTCTTGCCCTTCTCCTTGGGCAACAAAAAGGTTAAAAGAATTTGGTGGAGATATTAGTAAGTTTTCAGTGAAAAAAGTAAAACTTTCAATAGCTTCACAATTAGGGGTTTCAAAAACAGAACCAGGTGATGAAAACAATCAAGACATATCTGCATTGGTTGGAAAGGTTGACATAAGAAAATTGGCTGAATTTCCGCAAGACGATGCTGATGCATATAGCTATTCTGGGGCTTTGTGTAAATCAAATCAAGGTTTAATGGAGTTTGTTGAGATGTTTAAAGCTCCCATAAAAGTATTACACCCTTTGTTGACTGCAACTCAAGAGGGAAATTTTAATGGTACTGAAAATTTGCCTGCAATTCCTTTTCAGGGAATTATATTAGCTCACTCTAATGAGTCTGAATGGGATACATTTTCTAACGACAAAAAGAATGAAGCGTTTTTGGACAGAGTTTATATAGTTAGAGTTCCTTATTGTTTGCGAACAGAAGAAGAAGTAGGCATTTATAAAAAGCTACTAAATAGTTCTTCTTTATCTGAAGCTCCTTGTGCTCCAAAAACTTTAGAATTACTGTCTCAATTTTGTGTTATGACAAGATTAAAATCGCCAGAAAATTCTATTTTATATTCTAAGATGAGAGTTTATAATGGAGAGAACTTAAAAGAAGTAGACCCAAAAGCAAAGTCTTTACAAGAGTATAAAGATGACTCTGGTATAACTGAAGGTATGAATGGAATTTCTACTCGTTTTGCCTTTAAGGTTCTTTCTAAAGTATTTAATCATGATTCTGAAGAAGTGGCCGCAAATCCTGTTCATTTGTTTTATATTTTAGAAAAAGAAATTGTAAAACTACAACTACCCAGTGATTTGGAAGATTATTATTTAGATATATTAAAATCAACTATTTCTAAAAAGTATTCTGAATTTATTGGAGACGAAATACAGAAGGCCTATGTTGATTCTTATAGTGAATTTGGACAAAATTTATTTGAAAGATATATAACATATGCTGACCACTGGTGTCAGGATAATGATTACAGAGACCCAGACACAGGGCAACAGTTTGACAGAGGTAATTTGAATGATGAATTAGAAAAAATAGAAAAATCTGCAGGAATTTCTAATCCTAAAGATTTTAGGAATGATATAGTTCAATTTTACCTTAGGCATAAAGCTAGAAAGAGCGAATCTCCTAGATGGGATTCTTATGCTAAAATTAAAAATGTTATTGAGAAAAGAATTTTCTCTAACACAGAAGATTTAATACCTGTTATTTCTTTTTCAACTAAAACTTCCAAAGAGGATGAGAAAAAACATTCTGAATTTATTGACAGGATGAAAAATAGAGGATATACTAATAGACAAATAAAACTATTAACAGATTGGTATTTGAGAGTTAGAAAAAGTAATTAATAAGGTTTGAACTATGGGTGTAAATATTATAGACAAGAGGAATAACCCCAAAGGAAAGTCTTCTAAAAACAGGCACAAACTTCTAAAGAGAATTTCTGACAAAATTAAAAAGGCTATACCAAACATCGTTAAAGATAATGACGTAAAAGACTTAACCTCTTCCAAAAAAGGAGTAAAAATACCTATAAAAGGAATAGGCGAACCTCAATTTAGTTACGACCAGAAAAGTGGCAACAAGAAAAGAGTATATCCTGGCAATAAAGAGTATGGTGCTGGAGATAGGATAAGAAAGCCAAATGATGGAGAGGGGAAAGGCGGCTCAAAAGGCTCTAATGACCCTTCAGTTTCTGAAGATGAGTTTGTTATAAATATTAGTAGGGAAGAATTTTTAGAGTACTTTTTTGATGACTTAGAGTTGCCAGATATGGTAAAAAAACATCTTAATACCATTGTAAATTTCAAACAAAAAAGAGCTGGATTTTCTAATCAAGGAACTCCTAACAGGTTAAATGTAGTTAAGTCATTTAAAAACTCACTTTCCAGGAAGATGGCTACCTCTATATTTTTCGACAAGAAAATAAAAGATTTAGAAAAGAAGTTAAAAAACGAAGCTTTAAGTGAAGAAGAAGTTGATGTCGTAAAAAAAGAAATAGATAAACTTAAAAAAATGAAGTTGTCTATATCTTTTATGGAAGAAGTTGATTTACAGTATAATAATTTTGAAAAACAACCTGTACCAGTTACTTCTGCCGTAATGTTTTGTATTATGGATGTTTCAGGTTCTATGGGTGAAAAAGAAAAAGATATAGCAAAAAGGTTTTTTATGTTGTTATATATGTTTTTAACAAAGCAATATGAGAACATAGAGCTTGTATTTATAAGACATCACACTGCAGCTAAAGAAGTTGATGAGGAAGAGTTCTTTAATTCTAGAGAGACTGGTGGTACTATAGTTTTGCCAGCACTAGAATTGATGAACAATATAATAGATGAAAGGTATTCTGGGTGGAATGTTTATACATCTCAAATTTCTGATGGTGATGTTTGGAGCCAAGATGACTCTAGTGCCTGTAAAGAGGTTTTAGAGAATGAAATATTAGAGAAAATTCAATATATGATTTATGTTGAAATACCAAGAGGGTATAGTGAGTCTGGTGATTTGTGGGCTGACTATGAAAATCTTTCAAATTCTAGAGAAAATTTTGCAGTAGGCCAAATTAGAGAGGTGAGTCAAATATGGGATGTATTTAAAGATTTTTTCAAAAAGAAAGCAGAGTAAAATGAGCAAGAAAAAAAAAGAAGATTTAAAAAAAATGTTTTCAAATTCTGAATGGAATTCTGAAACAATTATCGAAGCAGATAAAGTAGTTAGTAAAATTGCCGAAGATTACTTAGGTTTAAAAACCTATCCAAATCAATTTGAAATTGTAACTTCAGAGCAAATGTTAGATGCTTATTCGCTGGTTGGCCTTCCTGTTTCTTATAATCACTGGAAGTTTGGTAAAGACTTTGTAATCAATAAGAATAACTATAAAAAAGGAAGGATGGGGCTTGCTTATGAGCTTGTAATAAACTCTAACCCTTGTATATCTTATAACATGGAAGACAATACCACATGTTTAATGTTGTTAGTTTTGGCTCATGCCGCATATGGTCATAATCACTTTTTTAAAAATAACTATCTTTTCAAACAATGGACTCATGCAGATGCTATAGTTGATTACATGATATTTGCAAGAGATTACATAAACAAATGTGAAGAGAAGCATGGGTATGAAGCTGTAGAAAACGTTTTAGACGCTTGTCACGCCATAATGAACTACGGAGTAGATAAATATAAGAAGCCAAGTAAAATATCTCCAAGCGAAGAAAGAGATAGGTTAAAGAAAAAAATAGAAGACGAAAGGATTTTGGCAAATGACTTATGGAGAACACTTCCCAAAAATAAAGAAGATAAGTTAAAAAAGAAAAGGTACCCCAGTCAACCTGAAGAAAATATATTATATTTTATAGAAAAGAACTCTCCAAAATTAAAAGAGTGGCAAAAAGAAATAGTTAGAATAGTAAGAAAGGTATCTCAATACTTTTATCCACAAGGTCAGACTAAAGTGATTAACGAGGGATGTGCTACATTTTCTCACTATGAAATTATAAACAAAATGTATGATGAAGGATATTTGTCAGACGGCTTTATGACTGAATTTTTACACAATCATTCTAATGTTATATTTCAACCTGGTTTTGATTCTAAATATTTTTCTGGCATAAATCCATACACTTTAGGCTTTAACATATTTGTAGACCTAAAAAGAATGTCTCTAAATCCGACAGAAGAAGATAAAATTTGGTTTCCCGAAATAGCAGGAAACAAGGATTGGGCTAGTACATTTAGATATATTGTAGATAATTTTAAAGATGAAACTTTTGTTCTACAATATCTATCTCCAAAGGTAATTAGAGACATGAGACTTTTTGAGCTTTCGGATAAATCAACTGAACTTAAATATACAGTCACTTCTATTCATGATGAATATGGCTATCAAAGTGTTAGAGAAAGTTTGTCACAACACTATAATAGAGCTACATACATTCCTGACATACAAGTTTTTGACGTGGATGTTTATGGCGACAGAACCTTAACGTTAAATTATACAAGTATTGACGAGAAAAATCTTAATGAAAAAGATTTAGAAGTTGTGTTATATAACATATCTTACTTGTGGGGATTTCCTGTGAGATTAGTTGAGGGTGGTAAGCTAGAAAAAGAAATTAAAAAACCTATTAACACTAAAGGGTTATAGTGTTTATTTTGCCTTTTTACTGTTAATAATCAACAAGCCCTGTACCTTCACAGTCTTCACACTCTTCTTCTCCCAGATTTTCTAAACACTGTGGACATCTAGCCCAATCAGAATTTATCTTATCTCCTGTGCAGCAAGAAAACATACCTTCTCCTTCTCCATCACACCTTTCACAAACATCTTTGCCTTCAGTATTTGTTTCTATATTTTCAGACAGTATTCCTGCTAAGTCTTTGATTCTATTTTGTTCTTCTTTTTTCATTACTCTTATAAATATGTTTAACTTTTCATTATATCATTGATTGTTTCTTTTCTACTAAAACGATTTTAGACTTAACCAAGAAGCTTTCTTCTATAAACAAAAAAACATGCTCATTAATTGCAATCCACACTTTGGGAATAAAAAAGTTTATTACCTCATCTGGTATTTCGTATGGGTATGCTATATCTTCCTTTCTATCTTTTGAGTAAATAAACCCACTTTCATGACAATACCCTTTTGTGTTTTTTTTTATTTTAACAGTGTCTCCTTGTGAAAGTTTTCTATGCAATTTGGTAAAAATTATCTATTTATTATAAATAGGAAAATAAACTTTTGTATATTTGTTTTATGGATTACTTAAAAAGTAGAAGGATTTTTAAAAAAAATCTATTGATAGAGGTTGTAGACAAAGATGCAGCCGATATACGCTTCCTCCATAAACAACTTTCAAAAGCACTAAGTATTCCAACAAGATTTTTAAATTTTTATGGAGAGCAAGAATTACAAGAGCATAATAATAGAAGGGAGTAAGTTGATTGAAATGGGAAAAGTTTTTGACGACAAACAAAAAGAAATAGACCCAGAAAAAGATTATGATGTTAGAGTGTATAAGTATACTAATCACATGTCTATATTGACAATAGAAGATAGAGAAGTAATTACGTTTGAAAATTATATAGACAGAATAAAGAAACACGGTGGATATATAGAGTTTGCGATTAGTTATAGAACTATGGGTATAGTTGATTCTGTTTCAGAATTTTTTCCAGAAGCAGAAACTATTATTAATTTCTTTGGAGAAAGAGAAGATTTTAATAAGGCGATATACTTAAGGGATGAATTTAAAAGTCTGAAAGAATATTACGAAAATAATGAGTTAGGAAATAAAAAATAATATTTATATACGAAATGATAAAAGAATCTCATAAAAAAAGACTTAAAAAGTTAGCTGGAATTGTTTCTGAAAACAAAGAATTTTCAACTAAAGGTGATGGCTCTCGCTTAAAGACTGGTGTTGGTATGATTTTAAAGTTATCATCAGAAGAGTTGAATGAGGTTATGGATGTTGATGTTCCAACTAAAGACTTAACAACAGGATGTGAAATGACTAGACTACCCAGCGACATGGTTCACGTAACTCTTACTAGTATAAAAAACTTTAAACCTTTTAGAGACAACTTTAAAGACTTTACTTTACTTAATAGCATTGAAATTCCTACCATTAAGATTGGTGAATGTATATTTGTGCACAGGCCAGATACTGAAAAAGTAACATATGTAATGTCTTTATTAAATCAGGAAGAGTTTAAAAATTTTGTAGATAATGTATATAAAAGTATAGGTCTAGAAAATCCAGATTCAGACAGATTTTATCATATTACATTAGCCAACAATGAGGGAGGAAACCCATTTAAATCAATAGGAAATGTTACCAAAAAAGATTTTGAAAAATGAAAGATAAATTAAACGAAGAAAAAATAAGAATGTCCAAATTGGCTGGTTTACTTTCAGAAAATGAAGAGTCAGGCATTCAAGTGTGGTTTGACATGGATGGTGTTCTTGCTGATTTTGATAAATCTATAGATAATGATGAAGAGTTGAGAGGGTACAAACAAGATTTAGATTATTTAATTGATTCAGAATTTCCTGATTATCAAGGATTGAGTAATGATGAAATAAAGTTAAAGTTCAAAAGAGATTTAGAGGAAGACCCTAATAATGAGGATATAAAAAGGTTAAAGAAAACTTTTAAAAAATATAATAACAGAGTTTTTAAAATAGCTGGTCAGCCTGGTTTTTTTGCAAATTTAGAACTGATGCCAATGGCTGTAGAAATGCTTAAAAAAGCTAATGAGATAACTGGTAAGAAACCTAACATATTAACTGCTCCCATGGGCAATGAAAACAATCCTAGAAACCCTTCTGTTTTAGAAAAGAAAGATTGGGTTAGCAAATACTTTAACAATCTAGTTAATCAAGTAGAAGTAACTACAGACAAAGGTAGAGTAGCAAGAGGCCCTCATGATATCCTAATAGACGATAGGCAGAAATATATAGACAAATTTACAAATGCTGGGGGTTCTGGTATACTTTTTAAAGACCCGAGTTCTGCAATGGTTGATTTGAGATATTTAAATGAAAAGTTTAAAGCTTATTAATTAAGCAAACTTGAAATTGGACAAGAAATATCTTAGTTCTACATTTGTTTTTCCTCCCATATATTTAGTCCATTCTTCGTACTTTTCTTTTAAGTTTTTATTTTCAAAATTACACCTTTTATATGCTTCATTTACTTCTAGTGCAATTTCTAAATCAGAAGTTGTCTGTATAGTGTATTCATCGAAATTTAGGAACTCCTTTTTGTTATAAACTTGCTTTGGGACAATAAATACAGTTGCAGTTAATTGCTCTCCTAAATCTGGCTCATAAAACTCAGCTGTAGCAACTCCCATTTCCTTTAAGGTAATTACATGTTGATTTAAAGAGCCAAATGGAATACCATCTATTAATCTACTGTTTGTTGTCCCTCCATTTAATACAATGAATGTCTTATCGTTTTCTGCCCATTGAGTATAGCAAGGTGATTTTCCGTATTTTAATCCATATTCTACTACTGCATGTCCGAATTGAATGCCAGCATGTATGGTTCCAGATAGTTGATAAGCAACAAGTCCGTACATACGAAGCTCATCTTTGTGGTCTAAAATTAAATCTCTCATTATTTCTGTTGTATTAATTCTTTGTTTTCATCTTGAGTTACATAAACAATAGTTCTAGGGTCTTCCAATCTAGCCCCTATGCCTCTATATGTTAAATAGTTTCCATCTATAATGCTATCTGTAATTTTTACTGCAAATGGATATATATCATTACCTTTTATAAATAAAGAAGTTTCTTCTTGCATGATATTTTCACTTGCTGGTATAAAGGAGTTTTTTTCTTCATCCCAATGTCCTATAATTCTTTGAGAACCAAATCCTAATACTGGTTTTTTATTGTCCATATTTTATTTATTAACATATCTATAACGAAGTAAAGGAAAAAATATTACATTTAAAAATAAAAACCTATATTTGTATTGTATGAGAAATGAAATAAGAGTTATAGTTAACTATGTTGCAACTACACCTTTAGAGGGTGATTCTCCAAAAGTTTATATATTGGGTGGGAATCCTGGGGATATGTTTAGAGTTGAGTTTATAGATAGTGAAAGCGGAGATGTTGTTTCAAAGTTTTTTGCAACAACAAATTCTTGTACTGCAGGTGGTTTTCAGTGGTTTATAAAATGGCAAATTAACGTATACAAACAATCGGATAACTCTCTTGTATATTCTGAAAAATACGACCCTTCAGGTAAGGTGGTTTTTATTAAGTTTGATGGATTTGCATTAGGCGATAACATATCTTGGATACCTTATGTAGATGAATTTAGAAGAAAGCATAATTGTACAGTTATATGTTCTACATTTCATAATTATATGTTTAAAAATATATATCCAAAAATACTGTTTGTGAAACCAAATACAGTAATTGAGAATGTATATGCTCAATATTATATAGGTGCATCTATTGATAATGAAAAATATTCTCCATTAGACTATGAAAAAAGTCCGCTGCAAGAAATGGCTTCCAAAACTTTAGGCATAGAACATGTAGAAATAAGACCCAACCTTGAGTGGAATGTGGCTCATAAAAAGTCTAATATTGAAGGTAAATATGTGTGTATATCAGAATTTGCAAGTCATGAAAAAAAGCATTGGAAATGTCCTGGTGGGTGGCAGAGTGTTGTTGATTTGCTAACACAAAAAGGATATAAAGTCGCTGTAATATCTAAAGAACCAACCCAGCTAAAAAATGTGATAAATTTAACTGGTAGCGGCTCATTAATGGACAGGATGGTGGATATATATAATTGTGATTTTTATATGGGCGTATCAAGTGGTTTAGCTTGGTTGGCATGGGGTTTAGGCAAGAAAGTGATTATGATTAGCGATTGCACACCTTCTTGGTGTGAATTTAAAGAGAATAATTATAGAGTCATAAAAAGAGAGTTAGATTCCATAAATTACAAAGTAGATGAACACTCTTCGTTTAGTGATGTTTCAGAGAAAATAGTACAATTAATAGGAAAATAATATTATTTCAAATCTCTATCTTTAATAATTTTTTGATATTTATTATTAATGGAAGAGATAAGGAAAATAGTAAGAAAATGTATTCAAGAATCTTTTTGGACTGAAAAAGATTGGGACATCTACTTGGGGAAAGAAAAGTCTGAAAACGACAAACTAAAAGATGAAATAAAAGAATATGTAGAATCTGAAAGCTTTCAATTAAAAGGTTCTGTTTTTGCAATAATGGATTTAGCAAAAAGGTCAAACCCAGAACAAAGTGAATATGACTTAATAGACACTATAAAAGGCTATCTTTTAAGTTTAGAACATGAAGACGAACATATGGACAACACTTTTAGAAATAGATTTTCAAAAGTGTATGAAGAGTTTGATTATATGTTTGAAAAAATAAATGAAGTAGTATCCGCTGCTTCAAATAGCACTACTGACAATCAATTGGCAGACCCAGGGGTATCTGCTATCTCCACAAGCTCTACAGATGATGAGGATATAAATGAAAATAAAAAAGACAAAAAAAAACCAAAAAGGCAACCATATGTCATGACTTTGCCTAGTGGTTTATTGTACTCTTTTAACTATTAATAGCATAACAACATTTTAACAAAAGCTTATGGAAGATTTAGGGGAAAATAAAGAAGAGTTCACTCTTTTGTATTCAGAAGAATTAGATTCTTGGATATTACAGCTAGACGAAGAGCTGGGAGAAGATGTAGACGGTAAATATAGAGGTCTAGTCTTATACGTTGGAGACAATAAAAGCAAGGAAGAAAAAGAAGATGAGCTATTAGATTTGATACTTGAAGATGATGATAAAAGAGTTTATTATGAAGAGATATTAAGAATAATTAGCAGTACTAATTTTTAGTCAAAAAAAACTTATAATTAAATATAAAAATTCTTATAT
>ERZ887849.4222-NODE-4222-length-10241-cov-6.121736_pt1 | contig 10241 bp, 7 predicted proteins | sample MGYA00521267_ERZ887849 | MGnify/ENA primary metagenome ERZ887849 (study PRJEB32303, sample SAMEA104408601) | aquatic metagenome | biome: Brackish water; feature: Pelagic; material: water | place: Baltic Sea | collected 2014-06-06T16:11:00 | depth 2,863 m ... | reverse complement strand
ACCTGAAGTTGATGGCTAAGGAGTTAAATATCCCGGTTATCGCTATCTCTCAGCTCAACCGCTCCTCCGAGCAGCGCTCTGATAAGAAGCCGATGCTCTCAGATCTTCGTGAATCAGGCTCTATCGAACAAGATGCTGACGTTGTTATCTTGATGCACCGCGATGATATGTATGACTCACAGATTCGTTCAGGGGAAGCTGATCTACATGTAGCTAAACACCGTAACGGTCAGACTCGTACCATCACCGTATCTGCACAACTTCACTTCGCCCGCTTCTTCGATATGGCGCCTTCTATCGGTGCAGGACGTGACTTCACACAATCTTCATCAGCTGGTGATACTCAGCCATCAGCCCCAGGAGATGGTGGTTGGAACGAGTAAGTTAACTAGGTTGAGTTTTAGCGCGATCGGCTAGGTAGATTCCAAAGAGCACTGTTGCAGCCCCAATTAATTGAATTAACTCCCAACTCTGGCTAAACCAGATCCAGGCAAAGGCTCCAGCGATAACTGGTTCAAGCATGCCAATAACGCTACTAGTTGAAGCAGTTAAGACGCGCATTCCAGTTAAAACTAAGAGGTATGGAATTACAGTTCCAAAGATGCTGGCAGCTCCGACTACCGCCCACCCTGGCACTATGACGCCACTTGCAATCCCACCTAGATCCATTGGTGTAGTAAAGACTTCAAAGGGAAAGGTCCAGGGTGGCAAGATAGCTAGCCAGAAGAGTGAGGCAAAACCCATTCCAAAAATTAACATCGCAATCGGCTCACGGGTCTTACCAATTCGCTCACTCATTAAAAAATAGGCGGCTAAGGCGAAGGCGCAGACGAGCGAGGCGGCCAACCCAATGAAATCAAATTTAAGTCCATTCCAAACCTTTGAGACGAGAATTAACCCGGTAAAGGCGAGGGCGACAGCTAGCCACATCTCGTTTGCCACAAAACCTTTACGTACCAACTTGATCCAGAGCGCAATCCAGATAGCGGCGGTAAATTCAAGGATTAAAACTAGCGCCAGCGGTACCCCTCGTTCGATACCTAGCAAATATCCAAAGTTAACTAAGGCAAAACCCACCACCCCATAGACCGCGAAACGCTTGATTTCATGGCGTTTGGCTCTGAGGATATGGGGGCGGGTAATAAGTACATAGCTACCCAGAATTAGCACCGCTGTCACCGAGCGAAACTGCGCCAGGTGAAAGGCGGGCATATATTTAAGAATCACGGTAACAATTAGGCCGCTTGCTGAGAAGAAGACCGCTCCCAAGGCAAGCAGAAGTTCACCGCGATGTTTGGAGAGCATCCTTTAAGTCTAACTGATACTTGCTTGCAAAAAGCTTTAAAAAGCCGATTCAGGAATCTCCATAATTGCAGAATCAGTTCCTTCAACAATCTTACGATCTGCTGTGATGTGTGGCAGAACTGTTGTTACAAAGAACTTTGCAGAGGCAACTTTTCCGGTATGGAAATCGGTATCTTTACCTCCACCAGCTGCCAACTTTTCGGCGGCGATATCAGCTTGGCGCAAGAGCAACCAAGAGATGATGATGTCACCGACTGCCATAAGGGCACGTGAAGTATTTAGACCAACCTTGTAGATCTCCTCAGATTTCTCTTGTGAGGCCATGGCATGTCCAACTAGAACTCCGATGATGGCATTTAAATCACCGAGAGCCTTTAGTAGCGCCTGCTTTTCAGCTGCATGTACACCACCACTTTCAGCGAAGGCTTGAATCTCTTTACCTAGTAAGCCAAGGGAGCGGCCGCCATCCTTTACAACTTTACGGAAGAAGAAATCTAACCCCTGAATTGCAGTGGTGCCTTCATACAAGGTATCAATCTTGGCATCGCGCACATATTGCTCGAGTGGCCAATCTTGGGTAAATCCTGCACCACCAAATGTCTGTAGTGATTCGGTACCAAGTAGGGTCCAAGATTTTTCAGAGCCAAAACCTTTAACTACCGGCAAGAGGAGATCATTTAACTTCTCCATAGTCTCCAATTTCTCAGCATCATTGGCTTCGCGAGCTAGTTCAATCTCATCTTGAATAGTTGCGGTATATAGAACGAGCGCTCTCATGCCCTCGGAGTAAGCCTTCTGCACCATCAATGAGCGACGGACATCAGGATGTTTAATGATTGTCACGCGTGGAGAGGCCTTATCGTTCATAATCTTCATATCCCCGCCTTGGACGCGTGTTTTAGCGTAACCAAGGGCCTGTTGGTAACCAGTTGAAAGGGTGGCGATCGCTTTAGTACCAACCATCATGCGGGCGAATTCAATGACTTTAAACATCTGCGCAATACCTTGGTGAACATCCCCAAGTAGATAACCAACTGCTGGCTCCTTCTCACCCAGATTTACTTCACAGGTAGCAGAGACATTGAGCCCCATCTTACTTTCCACACCTGTTACATAGACACCGTTGCGCTTTCCAAGTTCTCCGGTCTCTTTATCAAACATAAATTTTGGAATTAAAAATAGTGAGAGCCCTTTAGTTCCTGGGCCGCCACCTTCGCGGCGGGCAAGGGTGAAGTGCATAATATTTTCGTAGATATCAGCATCTCCTGAAGTTATGTAACGCTTTGTTCCGGTGATATGCCAAGTACCATCTGGTTGCTCAACTGCCTTGGTCCGTCCTGCACCAACATCAGAGCCTGCATCTGGTTCTGTTAGCTGCATAGTTGCGCCCCAATGGCGATCCACCATATGTTTTGCCATCTTCTTCTGCTCATCATTTCCTAATACATATGCCACTTGTGCAAAGGCATAACCTGATGCATAGATGTGAATTGCTGGATTTGAACCAAGGACCATCTCTGCAATTGCCCAACGCACTGAGGGAGGAACTCTCGTTCCACCTAAATCAACGGGTGCATCAAGGCGCCACCACTCACCATCGACATATGCCTTGTAAGATTTTTTAAAACTTTCTGGCAACTTGACATCTCCTGTTGCCTTATTGAAATCTGTTCCCACGCGATCGCCTTCAACAAATGAGGCGGCGAGATCATTTTCAGTTAAACGCTTCATCTCCTCCAACATCCCCATCGCAGTTTCACGATCGAGTTCGGAGTAGATGGAGTTACCAAGAACTTGCTCCCTTCCCAATAGGTCAAAGAGGCAGAATTCGATATCACGGAGGTTGGCTATGTAATGGCTCATGGCTTAATGGTGCTACCCATCAGTAACTTACGCAAGCGCGCCAAGGGGGGTTTTATCTGACGCGAAAAGGTAGGCTCACGCCGTGCTTCTCAGTGACCGCGATATCCGCTCTGAAATCCAATCTGGCCGCGTGGCGGTCGAGCCCTTCGACGAGGCGATGATCCAGCCATCATCAGTTGATGTCCGCCTAGATAAGTTCTTCCGCGTCTTCGAAAACCACAAGTACTCAGTAATTGATCCATCGATTGAGCAAGCTGAGCTAACCCGCGAAGTTATCGCCGAAGATGATGAGGCCTTTATCTTGCACCCAGGTGAGTTTGTCTTGGCGAGCACCTACGAGGTTATTACCTTGCCTGACGATATCGCCGGTCGCCTAGAAGGAAAGTCATCTCTTGGTCGCCTTGGTCTACTGACACATTCGACCGCTGGCTTTATCGATCCAGGATTTTCCGGCCACATCACACTCGAGTTATCGAATGTGGCCAATTTACCGGTGAAGTTATACCCAGGTATGAAGATCGGTCAGCTCTGTCTGATTAAACTCTCATCTCCTGCCGAACATCCATATGGCTCGGCAGTCTATGCCTCTCGTTACCAAGGTCAGCGCGGCCCAACCGCTAGCCGATCTTTTATGAATTTTCACAAGAGCAAAATCAAGTAACCCCAGATAACCTTTACCTGGGGAATACCCACCAGCTGTAAGGAGTTACATCAACTATGGAATTTATCGTAATAGGCCTTCTCGTACTTTTAGTCGTCTTTGCAATCGCGCAATATAACCGCCTCATTAGGCTAAATATCACAGTAGATGAGGCCTTTGCTCAGATTGAGGTGCAGTTAAAGCGTCGCGCAGATTTAATTCCAAATTTAGTTGAGACTGTAAAAGGTTATGCCGCACACGAGCAGAGCACCTTTGATGCCGTTGTCACCGCGCGCGCCAAATCAACTTCAGCATCAGGTATCGCCGATGTTTCAGCGGCCGATGGCGCCCTCACTAATGCACTCCGTGGCCTATTGGCAGTTGCCGAGGCCTACCCAGATCTAAAAGCATCAGCAAACTTTCTCTCTCTCCAGGAAGAGCTATCAACTACTGAGAATAAGGTCGCCTTTGCGCGCCAGTTCTACAATGACAATGTGCGCGAGCTAAATACAGCTGTTGCCACAGTGCCCACCAATCTCTTTGTCGGACTTGCCAAAGTTAGCGCCCGCGAGTTCTATGAGCTAGAAAATCCATCAGATCGCACCGTACCAAACGTTAACTTTTAATTTCATCTATGGCTGATAATCAATTCCGCGCGCTGGAATCGGCAAATAAGGCGAAGACCTACTTTCTCCTTGCCTCCATGGGGTTGCTGACTTGGGTGGTGGCATATGCGGCTATGACCTACTTCGGTCTGGGTACCGCCTCCACCATAGTGCCAATCGCTGTGGGCGTTGCCCTAATTGGAGTCTGGGGTTCGTATTACAGCTCAGATAAATTAGTTTTGAAAATGACGGGCGCTAAGTTAATAACTCGTGATGATGCGCCAGAGCTCTTCAATGTTATTGAAGAAGTTGTGATTGCCAGCGGCCTACCTATGCCCAAGGTAGCGATAGTTGAAGATTCGGCGCCAAATGCCTTTGCTACTGGGCGAGATCCTGACCATGCGCTAATTGCATTTACTACCCGCATCCTTGAAGTTATGGATCGCGATGAGCTACAAGGAGTTATCGCCCACGAGCTAGCGCATGTAGCTAATCGCGATACCCTAGTTTCAGCAGTAGCGGCAACTACCGCTGGAGCGATTGCAATCTTGAGTGATTTTCTAATGCGCATGATGTTCTTCGGCGGGCGCAATCGTGAACGTAACTCCAACCCTATGGCACTCGCTCTCTCACTGGTAATTTTATTATTGGCACCAATTGCCGCGGTGATGCTTAAATCGGCCATCTCTCGCAAGCGCGAATCTTTAGCTGATGCCACCGCTGTCTCATTTACCCGTAATCCAACCGGGTTACGTAGAGCGCTGGAAGTTCTGGCATCAGATACAACTGTGGTTGCTCAAAAATCTAACGCCGTTGCCCATATCTGGATTGAATCTCCCCTCGACGGGCAGGCGGTCTCCAAGTTATTCAGCACCCATCCTCCGATCCAAGAGCGGATCGCCACCTTGCGAGCTATGGAATCTCTCGGCCAGAGCGATCGCTAACGCTGAATTACAGCGCTGTAACTCCACCCACAATGTGGAGAGAGGCTGTGGATATCTCTAAATTTAGAGTGGTATCGGGAGCCTTTTAATAGGAACCCTTATCCCACTTGATTTCGGGCGGTATTTCCCACCCCTAGCCCTTCTCTGCGGTATCCACCTTGCGATTTAGCGATAGGATTTCACCCTGCTGAAGAGGATTTACCGCTCTACAGCCCCGTGACGGACTTTTCAAGGAGCCCCAACTTTGGCCAAATCGAACTCATCTGGCGCAACGAAGGAGCCGGGCGGATACGACGCCTCCTCGATCACCGTCCTGGAAGGGCTTGAGGCGGTCCGCAAGCGCCCTGGCATGTATATCGGCTCAACTGGTGAGCGCGGTCTACACCACCTGGTCTACGAGATCGTTGATAACGCAGTTGATGAGGCGCTCGCCGGTCACTGCACTGAAATCAAAATAACTTTAATGGCCGATGGATCAATGCAGGTAATTGATAACGGCCGCGGTATTCCAGTTGATATCCATCCCATTGAGAAGAAGCCAGCTCTAGAAGTTGTTCTCACCGTTCTGCATGCCGGTGGAAAATTTGGTGAAGGTGGATACTCCGTCTCTGGCGGGCTACATGGCGTTGGTTCATCAGTTGTAAATGCGCTCTCCACAAAACTTTCTGCCATTGTTAAGCGCGATGGTTTTATCTGGAGCCAGGATTATCGCCTTGGCGTTCCGACTGCACCTGTAGCTAAAGGTGCGGTTACATCAGAGACCGGTACCACAATTCAATTTTGGCCATCTGAGGATATCTTCGAAACCACAGATTTCTCATTTGAAGTTCTTTCAACGCGCTTTCGCGAGATGGCATTTCTTAATCGTGGCCTAATTTTATCGCTCACCGATTTACGCCCCGGACATGTCGATGAAACGGGTCAACCTCTAACAGTTCGTTATCAGTATCAAGGTGGCATCACCGATTTTGTAAAGCATTTAAATGCCACCCGCGGCGAACTCCATAAATCAGTTATTGCTATCGAGTCCGAAGATAAGAAGGCGCGACTTTCGCTCGAAGTTTCCATGCAATGGAATAACGGTTTTTCAGAGTCGGTATATACCTTCGCCAATACCATTCATACCCATGAGGGCGGAACGCATGAAGAAGGCTTCCGTACCGCACTTACCTCGGTGGTAAATAAATTTGCTGAAGAGCAGGGCTTAATCCGAAAGAAGGAAGATCGCCTAACTGGCGATGATGTCCGTGAAGGCCTTACTGCCATTGTCTCTATCAAATTAGGTGAACCACAATTTGAGGGACAGACCAAGACAAAGCTTGGCAATACCGAAGCAAAGTCCTTTACTCAAAAAGTTGTCAACGAACATCTAACACAGTGGTTTGAGCAGAATCCACAAGAGGGTAAAGAGATTATCCGTAAATCAATTGATGCCGCCTCCGCTCGTGTAGCAGCACGTAAAGCACGCGACTTAGCACGTAATCGCAAAGGCTTACTTGAAGGACGAGGCATGCCTGGCAAGTTAGCTGACTGTCAATGGACTGATCCAGAGAAGTGTGAGCTCTATATTGTTGAGGGCGATTCGGCCGGTGGTTCGACTAAGGGTGGGCGCGATTCACGTAATCAAGCAGTTCTTCCTATCCGCGGCAAGATTTTAAATGTCGAGAAGGCCCGTATCGACCGGGTGCTACAGAACAATGAGGTACAAGCTTTAATCACCGCACTCGGCACCGGTGTTCATGATGATTTTGATATCGCCAAGTTGCGCTATCACAAGATTATCTTGATGGCCGATGCCGATGTTGACGGCCAACATATTCGCACGCTTCTTCTTACTCTGCTCTTTCGCTTTATGCGCCCATTAATTGAGAATGGCTTTGTATATCTGGCACAACCACCGCTCTACAAATTAAAGTGGGGTGGCAAAGAGACTACTGAATATGCCTTTAGCGATCGCGAACGCGATGGCATGATCAAGCTTGGTTTAGATGCTGGCAAGCGTCTACCTAAGGAAGATGGAATCCAGCGCTTTAAAGGCTTAGGTGAGATGCCAGCCAAAGAGCTATGGGATACCACTATGGATCCAGAGCATCGCGTTCTAATTCAAGTAACCCTTGATGATGCAGCTGCGGCAGATGATCTATTCTCAGTATTAATGGGTGAGGATGTCGTACAACGTCGCGCCTTTATTCAACGTAACGCTAAAGATGTTAGGTTCTTAGATATCTAATGGCTATCGACGATACAAATCCAGAAAAGGTTACCTTCGATCGTATTGAAAAGGTTGATCTACAAGTTGAAATGGCGCGTAGCTATCTCGATTACGCAATGTCGGTAATTGTCGGACGCGCGCTACCGGATATTCGTGATGGCTTAAAGCCGGTGCACCGCCGCGTGCTCTATGCGATGTATGACGCTGGTTATCGCCCTGATAAGGGTTACTACAAATCTTCTCGCATCGTCGGTGATGTAATGGGTAATTACCATCCGCATGGTGATACCGCTATCTACGATACCGTTGTTCGTCTGGCACAGACCTGGTCACTGCGCTATCCATTAGTTGATGGCAATGGAAACTTTGGCTCACCAGGAAATGATCCAGCAGCTGCGATGCGTTATACAGAGGCGCGCTTAGCTCCTATCGCCATGGAGATGATGCGCGATATCGATGAAGATACCGTTAACTTCTCACCAAATTATGATGGCCGCTCACAAGAGCCAGATGTTTTGCCATCACGCTTCCCAAACCTTCTTGTAAATGGCTCTGCTGGAATTGCAGTTGGAATGGCGACAAATATTCCTCCACATAATCTCCGGGAAATCGGCGAAGCGGTGATGTACTCACTAGAGCACCCTGATATGGCTGCTCCAGATCTACTAAATCACCTACTTACCATTGTAAAAGGGCCAGATTTTCCAACTAAGGCGTTAATCGTTGGCCGCGGCGGTATAGAAGATGCTTATCGCACAGGGCGTGGATCAATCACTATGCGAGCTGTAGTAAATGTAGAAGAGATAAATAAGCGCACCTGTCTAGTTATAACCGAACTTCCCTACCAAGTTAACCCCGATAATTTAGCTTTGAAGATTGCCGAACTAGTAAAAGATGGCAAGATCAAAGGAATCGCAGATGTACGCGATGAGGGCAATGAGCGCTTAGGACAACGCTTAGTCATTGTGCTCCAAAACTCTGCCATACCTAAGGTAATTCTTAATAACCTTTATAAGCAGACTCAGCTACAAGATACCTTTGGTGCGAATATGTTGGCGCTAGTAGATGGAGTTCCACGCACACTTCGCCTTGATGAATTTATCAAGTACTACATCGAACACCAGGTTGAAGTAGTTATTCGGCGCACTAAGTTCCGCCTGATTGAGAAAGAAAAGCGCGCCCATATTCTGCAAGGTTACTTAAAGGCCCTTGATGCCCTAGATGCCGTCATCGCTCTGATCCGCGCCTCCAAGACCCCTGAAGAGGCGCGCACTGGCCTGATGAAGTTGCTAACTGTTGATGAGATTCAGGCTAATGCCATCCTTGATATGCAGCTCCGTCGTATTGCAGCCCTGGAGCGGCAGAAGATTAACGATGAGTATGAAGGCTTAATGGCTGACATCATCGAGCTCAATAGCATCCTCGCCTCTGAAAGCAAACAACGCGAGATTATTAAGAGCGAGCTAAGTGATTTGATCGCCAAATATGGCGATGAGCGGCGCACCCAGATTATTGCTAGCGAAGGTGATTTTTCGGCTGAAGATTTGATTCCAGATCATGATGCCGTTGTCACTATCACTAAGGGTGGATATTCCAAGCGGACCAGCGCCAATCTCTATAAATCACAGCGCCGCGGCGGTCGTGGAGTTAAGGGGGCGGCGCTAAAGCAAGATGATGTAGTCGATCACTTCTTTGTCGCCTCAACTCATGATTGGCTCCTCTTCTTTACCAATCAAGGTCGGGTCTATCGCGCAAAGGTGCACGAGCTACCCGATGCAGGACGTGATGCACGTGGTCAGCATGTTGCTAATCTTTTAGCATTTAAGCCAGATGAAGTCATTGCCCAGGTTCTCTCTCTTAAAGATTACAAGGCAGCGCCCTTCCTAGTCCTTGCTACTAAGGGCGGCTTAGTTAAGAAGACGCCACTTACTGAATATGACTCACCACGCACCGGCGGACTTATTGCTATCTCCTTAAAGCCAGGAGATGAAGTTGTCTCAGCATCGCTAGTTCGAAATAGTGATGAGCTACTTTTAGTTTCGAAAAAGGGTATGTCACTGCGCTTTGTGACAGATGATGAATCACTTCGCTCCATGGGCCGTTCTACATCTGGTGTAATCGGAATGAAGTTTCGTGAAGCAGATGAGCTACTAACAATGGCGCGCGTTGATTCACAATCGATGCAGGGAGCTTTTGTATTTACTGCAACTGATGGCGGTTACGGCAAGAAGACTCCGATTGATGAGTATCGCTTACAAGGTCGTGGTGGAATTGGAATTAAAGCTGCCAAGATTGATGAAGAATCTCGCGGATCACTTGTATCAGCGTTGGTACTTGTTGACTCAGATGAAATTTTGGCAATCACATCTGCAGGTACTGTGATGCGTACTCCGGCAGCAGAGATTCGTCAGACAGGTCGCGATTCAATGGGCGTGCGTCTGGTCAACCTCGACGAAGGTGCCACCCTCCTATCTGTCACCTGCAATAGGGAAGATGAGATTTCGACGCAAAAGTAGTAAGGTTCACGCCTGTAGTTATAGATAGCCGTTTTGGTGAGTTGATGAATTTCAAGTAACCTTGCGCTTCTGCATACGCACGAAAGTTCGTCTGCGGGCCTATAGCTCAGCCTGGTTAGAGCGCTTCCCTGATAAGGAAGAGGTCGGTGGTTCAAG
>ERZ887849.4218-NODE-4218-length-10250-cov-6.616479_pt1 | contig 10250 bp, 12 predicted proteins | sample MGYA00521267_ERZ887849 | MGnify/ENA primary metagenome ERZ887849 (study PRJEB32303, sample SAMEA104408601) | aquatic metagenome | biome: Brackish water; feature: Pelagic; material: water | place: Baltic Sea | collected 2014-06-06T16:11:00 | depth 2,863 m ... | reverse complement strand
CCCTCCATGGCGACGCTCAACAAGGTGGAGCAGGCCAAGGCCAGCTTCTGTGGTCTGGATCTGGCCCCACGGCTAGGTGAACTGAGCGCCGCTGGCTGGGAATCCCTCGATGAGGCCACCCTCACCATCCACCTCAAATGGCTGGGCATTTTCTTCCGGCCGGTCACGCCCGGACGCTTCATGCTGCGGCTGCGGCTGCCCAACGGCGTGATCAACGCCGATCAGCTCGATGTGCTGGCTGACGCTGTCGATCGCTGCGGCAGCCACGGCAGCGCCGACATCACCACCCGTCAGAACATCCAGCTGCGCGGTCTGCTGCTGGAGGACATGCCGCCGCTGCTGGCGGCGCTCGAGCGGGTGGGCCTCACCAGCCGCCAGTCGGGCCACGACAACCCCCGCAACGTGACCGGCAACCCCCTCGCCGGCATCGACCCCGAGGAGTTCATCGACACCCGGCCGCTGGTGGACCGCATCCAGGCGGCAGTGCTGGGCCCCGAGGGTCCGCGCAACCTGCCGCGCAAGTTCAACGTGGCGGTGGGCGGCGCCCCCGACTCCTTTCTGCTGCACAACGACCTCGCCTTCCTACCCGCGTTCAACGACGGCACGCTGGGCTTCACCGTGATGGTGGGCGGCTTCTTCTCGGCCCAGCGCAATGAGCTGGCGATCCCACTGGGGCTGTGGCTACCGGCCGATCAGCTGCCGGACTTCACGCTCGCGGTGCTGCGCCACTACCAGCGGCAGGGCGACCGCAGCAACCGCAACAAGACCCGTTTGATGTATCTGATCGATGCCCTCGGCCTCGACACCTACCGGGCGGAGGTGGTGGAGAGCTACGGCGCCATTGCCGGCGCCGCCGCGGCTCTCGCCCTGGTGCCCCATGACGGCTCCCACCTGGTGTGCCGCGCGCCGCGCGACATCTGCGGCGTGCACGCCCAGAAACAGCTGGGGCTGCACTGGGTGGGGCTGCATGTGCCGATGGGGCGGCTGCACGCCGCTGCAATGAGCGAGCTGGCCCGGCTGGCCCGCACCTACGGCAGTGGCGGGCTGCGCCTGAGCGAAAGCCAGAACGCCCTGATCGCCGACGTGCCGGGCGACCAGCTGGAGGCGCTGCTGGCCGAACCCCTGCTGCGGCAGTTCCGCGTGGATCCAAGCCCGCTGGCAGCGGAAGCGGTGAGCTGCACCGGCAACCGCTACTGCAGCTTCGCGCTGATCCCCACCAAGAGCACGGCCCAGGCGGTGGTGGAGGAGCTGGAGCGGCGTCTCGAGGTGCCCCACGGGGTGCGCACGCACTGGACCGGCTGCCCCAATGCCTGCGGCCAGCCCTACATGGGCGCGATCGGCCTGATGGGGGCCAAGGCCCGCAAGGACGGCGTGATGGTGGAAGCGGTGAAGGTGTTCCTGGGCGGCTCGATGGCGGCCGAGCCCCGGCTGGCCGAGCTGCACGACAAGGGCATACCGCTCAGCGAACTTCCCGAGGCGCTGGAGCAGATCCTGGTGGAGCGTTTCGGCGCCCGGCCGCGCGCGCTCCCGGCCTGATCCCCAGTGGGTCGGTGGCGCAGGCTCCTGATTGCTAGAACAACCAGTCAGTCGCTGCGAACCCGATGTTGCGCCGCGACGGCGATCCGACCGGAGACCCGGCCCAGCTGCCGCCGACGGGTGATTCCAGCCGCTGGCCGTGGCTGCAGCAGCTCCGGCGCCGGCCGCAGCTGGAGCTGGCCCCCTGGCTCACGGCGCTGGAAGAGGGCAGCGTGCCCGCCGAGGCCGACCTGCTTACCGTGCTGGCCGATCGGGTGGATTCCAGCAGCGCGCCCCGGCTGCTCGCCTGGTGGTTGCAGCAGGATCCGCCCGATCCGGCCCTGGGCGAGCGAATCGGGCGGCGGCGCGAAGCCAGCTGCGCCGCGCTGCTGCGCCAGGCCCTGATGCGCGCTCCCCAGCAGGCACCGCTGCTGCTGCCGCTGCTCGGCCACCAGCGGGATCCCGCCGATGCCGCCCTGCTCAGCCGGCTGGCGCTGGCGCCAGGGGCGGCGGCACTCCGGCGCGCGGCGCTCGAAGGGCTGGCGGTGGGCCTGTCCAGCTGGCCGCTGCCGGCGCTGCGCCGCACGCTCACGCAGCTGGCGGCCGACATCGATCCCCAGTTGGCCGCCGATGCCGTCGACCTGCTGGCCCGCCTGCCCCGGGGACGGGCGCTGCTGCTGGGCCTGGCGGCAGACCAGCTCGATCCGGCCGTGGCAGCGCGGCGGCAGCGGCGCCTGCGTGCCCTGCCAGCCAGCCCCCTGCTGCTGCTGGTGCATGGCCGCAGTGGCGGCCTGATCCCAGGCGACCTGCTGGCCCTGCGCGACACGCTCGAACAACGGCGCGGCGCCAGCGTGCGGCTGCTGGCCCTCACCGCAGCGGCGGGGTCGCCCCATGCGCCACTGCCACCACGGCCAGAGGGGCCGGATGGCGCCACGCTGGTCCCCCTGTTTCTCGTGCCTGGCGGCCACGTGCGGCACGACCTGCCGGCGATCGCTGCCCACTGGCGCCAGGTGGGTCCGCTGCGCCGGCTGCCGTTTCTGGGGGCCTGGCGCAGCTGGCAGCAGGCCCTGGCCGAGGAGGTGCAGGAACTGGCGCGGGGAGCGGCGGCGCCACCGCTGCTGCTGCATCACCCCCTCGATGGGGCGCTGGGCCAGCGCTACCTGCAACACCTGAGCAGGATCACCGGTGCCGGTTGCCGGCCCGCTTCATACAGTGCGCCAGATCCGCAGGAGCTCCAACTGGCGATCCGCAGCCCTGTCCTTGCTTTGGCCCTGGCCGCCAACCGCCTCACGGACAGCCTGCCGCTGGAGCTCGGTCCTCCTTTGCTGCAACGGCCGCGCCTCCAGCGGGTGCTGCTGGAGCAGCTGGCGGCGCTGCCATGACCAACGCAGCCCTGCCGGATGACACCACTCCTGACAACGGGTCTGACGCTGGTGCTCCAGTCAACGGAAAGGTGTATCTGGTGGGGGCTGGGCCGGGCGACCCCGAGCTGCTCACGCTCAAGGCCCACCGGCTGCTGAGCCAATGCGATGCCCTCGTCTACGACTCACTGGTGCCCAAGGCCCTGCTCGACCTGCCACCGGCCGGTTGTGAGCACCACTTCGTGGGCAAGCGGCGCGGGCACCATTCCGTGCCGCAGCCGAGCACCAACGCCGTGCTGGTGGAGCTGGCCCGGCGGCACCGGCTGGTGGTGCGCCTGAAGGGGGGCGATCCGTTCCTGTTCGGCCGAGGCGGGGAGGAAGCGGCTTACCTGGCCCGCCACGGCGTGGCGGTGGAAGTGGTGCCAGGGGTCACCGCCGGCATCGCGGCGCCGGCCTATGCGGGCATTCCGGTCACCCATCGCCGCGCCGGCTCCAGCGTCACCTTCGTGACGGGGCACGAGGAGATCGACAAGGGGCGCCCCGGGGTGGACTGGCGCGGCCTGGCCCGCTGCAGTGACGGCCTGGTGATCTACATGGGCCTGCACAACCTGCCACGCATCTGCGAAGAGCTGATGGCGGGCGGTCTGGCGGCCACCACCCCCGCCGCCGTGATCCAGCAGGGCACCGTGAGCGGCCAACGCCAGCTGATCGCCGACCTCGGCAGCCTGGCGGCGCGAGTGCTGGCGGAGGGGTTCCAGTCGCCGTCGATCGTGGTAGTGGGCCAGGTGGTGGAGGAGCGGGTGGCCGTCTGCGCCCCAGCGCCGGCCACCGTGGACATGCCGATCCCCTTCTGAGCGGCGGAGTGTCCCGCTGGCGTCCTGCGCTTAATCGAGTTGGAGCACGCCACGGGTGCGCTCACGCCGTTGACGGTCCTGAGCCTCAAAGGCTTCCATGCAGCCAGAAGTGGGCGTGAGCAGGCAGCTCACGTAGCTGGAGGCATCGATCAGGGCGGCGCGCAGGGCCTTGGCGGCAGGCGTGCGCTGGGTGGCCGCCTGGTTGGAGCCAAAGTTGAGCGTGCCGGCGGCGCCGGTGAGCACCTGGCCGGTGCGGCCCATGTTGGGGGCCAGCAGCAGGGCCAGGCCGGCGGCCGGCAACAGGCTCACGCCCTGGGAGCCAGCCTCGGCGGTGTTGGTGGCGCGGCCCTCCACCGTGCGGCGCCCCACCACCTCGCCAGTGCTGCTGTCCACCACGCGCACGTCGATGGCGACGTAGTCGCGGGTTTCAGCCTGCTGCTGCTGCTTGCCGAACCCCAGCAGACCGAAATTGCTGCCGGAGGTCTTGCTCTCCACGTTGGAGTCGTAGGAGGTGACGGTGCCCAGCACGATGTAGCGGGCGCCGGTCATCTGGCCTTGCTGGGCAGCGTTGGGGTCCTTGCGCACGATGCCCAGCGCGGTGAGCTCCTGCTCGGAGAGCACCTCTTTGAGGTTGGAGCGCTCCACCACCTGCAGGGTGCCGGTGGCCTGCAGCTCATTGGCGAGCGCCGCCGCCAGATCCTCTGCCACCGGCCCCTGCCACCACCAGGTCTGCTGGGTGACCGTGTTCTTGAAGGCCGGCACCGACACCGTGGGCCGGCTGACGGGACGGGGGGCCGGGCGCTGGCTCTGGGCCAGGGCCGGGGCAGCCAGCAGCGGCGTCAGCAGGCCAGCGGCACCAAGCGCCAGGGAAAGAGCGGCGGCGGCGAGGGGCGCAGGCTGGCGGGAGCGACGAGGCATGCAACGGGGAAAGCTCTGGGGACATTCAAACAACCGGAACGGTTTTCGGCCGCAAAACAGCATTTCGTAGCGGTTGGGACATCTGACTGAGTGTGATGATCGTTTAGGTAGACCACTGTCCGACGCCGGTTCCGCCCGGTGTGGCTCCAATGACCGCAACCGCTCTGCCCAAGGGCCCGCATCGCTCGCCCAAGCCGGCGCCGATGTTCGAGCTGATCCCTTACGAGAAATTTCGCGATACCCCGGCGGTCCGGTTTTTCGACATCACGGTGCTCACCTCGAATGCGAGGGATCTGGTGGTGCACACCGGGCCGGCCGTGAGCCCCCCCGACGATCCCGCCACCGGGGCCTGGCAGTTCTATCTGCATCCCCATCAGGAAGACAACCTGCTGGCCATGCACGGCGGGCGCACCTTCTTCCTGGTGAACCTGGGCTGGAACTACCCGTTTCACATCGTGCGGCTCGACACCGGCGGCGACATCCTGCGCATCCCGCCCGGCACCTTTCACCGCTCGGTGTCCGACCCGGATGGCTCGCTGGTGCTGAACCAGGCGGTGCGCGAGCAAGGGGCGTCGCTGGTGCGTGAATTCCGCGTCTACAACAGCCACGACATTCCGCGGCTGTACGCCGTCACCAGCCAGACGGCACCCTTGCCGAAGCTGCACGGCGTCACCTGGTGACGCTGGTGGCCTGGAGGAGGGCCCTAGAAGAGGAGCGCGGCTAGGAGGACGAGGAAGAGGGAGTGGACAGCCGCACCACAACAAGGCACCGGGCTTTGTAACGTTTTACAAAAACAACGTGGCTCCTTCCCTCTCCATCGATCGCGCGTTCACGGTGGCGCTGCATTCGCGCACGATCGACAGCTGCGACGACATCGAAGCTCTGCGCGCCATTGCCAAAACCCTGCTGGAGGCCTGGCAGCTTCAGGCCATGTTCAGCGAGGACTACGGCGCTGAACTGCTGCGCGTCCATGCCCCCTGAGGCCTCCGCACCGCATCCCCGGCTGGCTGTAGTCGGCGCAGGGCTGGCCGGCTGCGCCTTCGCCGCCCAGCTGCTGCGGCTGGGCTGGCCGGCACCGATCAGCCTCTGGGAAGCCGGTCGCGGACCCGGCGGCCGTACCAGCACCCGCCACTCCCGCCGTGATCCGCAGCAGCGCGCCGACCACGGCGCCCCGCTGATCAATTTCTGCGTCGATCCACCGCCTGTGCTGCTGGCGCCCTTGCTAGCCGGCGGCTGGATCGAACCCTGGCTGGAACCCTGCGCCCGCCTCGATGCCAGCGGCGCCCTGCAGCCGATCGGGGCGGAGCCGTTGCTGCAGGGCAGCCTCTACCGCGGCTGCGACGGCATGGAGCAGGTGTGCAGAGGGCTCCTGGCCTTAGCTGGAGCCGGCTGCACGTTGCACAGCTCTCAGTTGGTCCAGCAGCTGGAGCCGCTTGCCGGCGGCGGTTGGCGCCTGCTCGGCCGCGCCGGTGAACACCTGGCCGACGCCGACTGGCTGGTGCTGAGCGGCACCCTGCTGGTGCATCCGCGCGGCCAGGCCCTGCTGGGCGCTGCACCCGCCCCGCTGACGGCAGTGGCGGCCAGCGATCCGGAACTGGCGGCGGCGTTGCAGACGATCGCCGCGCTGGGCGCCGAGCCACGCAGCAACCTGATCTGGCAGCTGGAGGGGGCCGCGGCGGCGCCCTGGCTGGCCCTGCCGTTCCGCCTGCTGGAGTTTGATGCCGCTGCCCAGCGCCGCTGGGGCCTGCGGCGTGTGTCGATCCAACCCGGCGCCCAGGGCCGCTGCGCTGTGGTGGCCCACTCCAGCGCTGCTCTCGCCGCCGACCATCTGCAGACGGTGGGGTCGGGCTCCGCCGCTGCGCGGCTGCCGGGGGTGACACCCGATCCGGAGCGCGAGCAGGCCCTGATCGCGCTCCTCACGGCCGCGGTGCAGGCCGCGCTCGCCGCCTGGCTGCCTGAGACAAACGGCCAGCCGCTGCCTGGGGAGCGGCAACTGATGCGCTGGAGCGCCGCCTTCCCCCGTGGCGAGGGGTTGCCTGTGGCCTTGAGCGTCTGTGCCCGCAGCCGCCTGGCCTTCTGCGGCGACTACCTGGCCGGGCCCGGATTCGGCCGCGCTGAAGGGGCCTGGCGCAGCGGTGAACACCTGGCCGAGCGCCTGATGAAGCTGTTGAGCGCCGCTGGCGCGAAAGGGGTGCACGCGGCGGCTCAAGGAACACAAGAACATGGCTGAACCCCGCCTGCCGCCCATGCCCCCGATCGTCCGGCCGCAGGCCCTGGTGAAACAGCTGCGGCTCCAAGCCGAGCGCCTGCGCCGCCAAGCCAAGCGCCTGCGGCTCCAAGCCGAGCCTTGGGCCCAGCGCTGGTTCGCCCCTGCCGGGCACGCCACGCTGGCCAGCGCGATGATCACCGCGCTGGCGCTCCTGCTGCTGCTGGTGCCGCCCGCCCCGGCGCTGGCGGCAAACCCTGAGGCCTACCGCTGCGACGGCGAACCGCTGCTGGCCCTGGCCGACAACGGCGCTGTCGATGCCATCGGCATTCCCAACACGGCAGCGGGCACGGTGCCGGGCGCCTTCGTGGTGCTGCAATGGCGCGGCGTGACGCTGCAACTGCCGCGCACCAACAATGCCGGCGCCCCCAGCTACACCGACGGCAAGTGGTGGTGGAGCCTGGAGGACCCGGCGGCGCCCCGCTTCCAACTGCGCCAGGGAGGCGTGACCAGCTACGCCTGCGAGCGTGCCGCTTGAGCGCCAACACCCTCCCCGATTGGCGCGTTTTGCTACGCGGTGCACGGCAGCGGGAGGGCCGTTCGCCGGGGGCGCGCTGGCTGCAGCTGGCCAGCGTGGGCACCGATGGCACACCGCGGGTGCGCACGCTGGTGTTCCGTGGCTGGGCGGATGCGGTGCGGCTGGATCTGCTCAGCGACGGGCGCAGCACCAAAGCCGAAGACCTGGCGGCGCAGCCGGCGGTGGAACTTTGCTGGCTGCTGCCGAAAGCCCGCAGCCAGTTCCGGCTGCGCGGGCACCTGGAGCTGCCGGCCGGCGCAGACCTGCTGGCGGCGCGCGAACGGCACTGGCTCCAGCTGAGCCCGGCGGGGCGGGCGCTGTGGGGCTGGCCGGCACCGGGGCAGGCGCTCGAGTCGGCAGCGGCATTCCCCAGCGAACTGGCCGATGGCACGCCTCTGCCGCCCCACTTTCTGCTGTTGCGCATTCATGTGGAGCAGGTGGAGCTGCTGGAGCTCACCGGCACACCGCACCGCCGCCAGCGCTGGCGGGAAGCCACCGGCTGGCGGTGCGAAGCGCTCAACCCGTGAGCGATTCCCCGCCGAGGAAGGGTTCGAGAAACTCCAGCGGCCGGTGCATGGTGGCGGAGAAGCCCAGCAGACCCGGATCGCGATGCACGGCGAGCAGGCGGTCGTCGGTGTCGATCAAGAAGGTGCCGCCGCGCTGGGTGAGGAAGTCGTCGCGGGGCACGTAGGTGCGCCAGTGGCCCAGCACCTCAATCATGTTGCGCAGCCGGGTGGTGGCCAGCTCGAAGGGCCGCAACGGGGTGCGGCCGTCGCCGGTGTAGCCGCGCAGCACCTCCGCCAGCGTGCCCGGTGAGCAGATTCCGGCGCACATCAACAGCAGGCCGGGCCAGGGGCCGGCACTGGCCCCCAGGCCCTCCGCCAGATCAAGGGCGCGATGCAGCCGGGGGTCGGAATCCACCAGCAGGCGCTCCGGAGGAAAGCCGGTGAAGGAGCAGAAGCGCTCGCGGCCGGGGCCGTGGCTGATGCCGATGGCGAGCACGTCGATGCCGGCGGCCTGTAGCCGTGGCAGGGCGGGCACCAGCGCCTGGGCGTATTCGAGACTGTCGAAATCACCGAGCTGGGGCCAGAGCAGCACCAGGCGACGGCGGCCCGGTCCCATGGCGGGGATGCCGGCCAGGCGCTCGAGCAGAGGGGCGGGGGCAGCGGTCATGGCAGGGGCGAGGGAGGAGGGAGCGAACTCAACGCTGGCTGTGGCGCCGGCGGCCGAGCGGTTCGATCCACTCCTGGCGGATCAGGTCGTTGTGAAGTTTGGCGGGGAAGAGGCGGCAGCCCAGCTGGATCTCGCCGTCGTCGAGCAGGCGACCAAGGCGCAGCGCCGTGGCCTCCTCAACCCGCGAAAAGCCCTGCTGACAGGACACCACCCAATCGAGCTCCGACGGGGTGATCACCCCGGTGGCGAGGGTTTCGATGAAGAGTTCGCCGACAGTCATCAACCGATGTTGCGGAATGTGAACATCCTGCCGCGAGCCGTGGACTGACGCGGGCGGACACCAGGGCGCGCCCAAAAGCCGGTCTCCTCACACTTCTTCATCTGCCGCGCCATCTTGTGTAAAGAAATGAAAAGCTCATGACCACCCTCACCCTGCTGGAAGTGTTCCTCGGTTTCCTCACCGCTGCCGTTGCCCTCTGGGCCGCCGGGCTTTCCGGTCCCTCCCAGGGCCAGGTCTGAGCAGGCACGGGCAAGCCGGAATTCTCAGAATCCGCGCCTCCCCCCCCCTCTACCCCGCTCCGGCGACCTTTGTGCGTTTGTTTTTGAACGCAGCGCCGCCACCCCCCTCTTCCCCACCACCACAGCTCCCGGTGCTCCCATGACCTCCTTTCTGTCCCGTTATTTCCTGCGGGAAGGCTTCCTGGCCAACGCCGGCCTGCTGATCCTGCGCCTGGCCATCGGCGCGATGATGATCCACCACGGCCAGGAGAAGCTGGCCGATCCGCAGACCTTCGCCACCAACTACGTGGTGCCGCTGCATCTGCCCTTCCCGGTGTTCTTCGCCCAAGTGGCGGGCTTCTCAGAAATCCTTGGGTCGTGGTGCGTGATCCTGGGCTTCTTCACGCCGATCGGTGCGCTGGCCCTGGCCGGAACCATGGGCGTGGCGGCCTACCACCACATCCTCACCAGCGGTTTCAACATCTACGTGCTGGAACTTGTGGTGCTGTATCTGGGCGGCAGCCTGGCGATCCTGCTGAACGGCCCGGGCCGTTTCTCCTTTGATGCCGGCATCGTCAGCGGCCTGCTCGGCGCCCGCCTGCCCCAGTCGTCCACTGGCAGCTTCTCGGCCGATGCCAACGGCAGCCAGGCCGTATCCGGCAGCGTGCCGCTCAACCGCAACGCTGTGCCAGCCCCCACACCCTCCTCTCTCTGAGAATCGAGTCTTCCCGCTGAGCGGACATGTCGATTTCTCCCCTGCCGGCCCTGGTCACCCTCGTGGCCATGGCCGGTTTTCTTGTCACGGTGATGCTGGTGGGCGCCGCCCGCGTCAAACACGGTGTCAAGCCCCCCGCGGTGGTGGGGCCTGAGCCGTTCGAGCGGGCGCTGCGGGTGCAGCAGAACACCCTGGAGCAACTGATGTTCTTTCTGCCCAGCTTCTGGCTGGCGGTGGTCTTCAGCAACGAAGCCGTGGCCACGGCCCTGGGCTTCATCTGGGTGGGTGGCCGCGTGGCCTTCGCCGTGGGCTACCTGCAGGCGGCCGAAAAACGGGCCGCCGGCTTCGCGATCAGCTTCATCAGCGGCATCGTGCTGCTGGTGATGGCGCTGGTGGGTGTGCTCGCCAGGCTGGGCTGAATGGCTGCGCCATC
>ERZ887849.4215-NODE-4215-length-10257-cov-5.754950_pt1 | contig 10257 bp, 9 predicted proteins | sample MGYA00521267_ERZ887849 | MGnify/ENA primary metagenome ERZ887849 (study PRJEB32303, sample SAMEA104408601) | aquatic metagenome | biome: Brackish water; feature: Pelagic; material: water | place: Baltic Sea | collected 2014-06-06T16:11:00 | depth 2,863 m ... | reverse complement strand
GACAGAGTAGCCTTCCTGCTCAATGAGCTTCAGGCGCATGCTAGCAGCCAGAGCATAAAGCTGCCGTCTTCGGTTACTACCCCGTTTCACAATACTATTAGTCCTCTGCGCGAAAAGCGTATGTCCGGCGACCTTCTTATGGAGCGCCGTATTCGTTCGCTAGTGCGATGGAATGCTTTGGCGATGGTGATGCGCGCCAATAAAAAAAGCGAAGGTATCGGCGGCCATATTGCCACTTTTGCCTCTGCGGCAACCCTCTATGATGTTGGCTTTAACTATTTCTTTCGCGGTGCTGATGGCGACCATCTTGGTGATCTGATTTTCTTTCAAGGCCACAGTTCTCCTGGTATGTATGCGCGCTCATTTCTAGAGGGCCGCATTAGTGAAGCACAAATGGATAACTTCCGTCGTGAGGTTGATGGCGGCGGGTTGTCTTCTTATCCGCACCCTTGGCTAATGCCTGAATACTGGCAGTTTCCAACAGTTTCTATGGGTCTTGGCCCCATTCAAGCGATCTATCAGGCTCATATAATGCGCTACCTTTCGGCGCGCGGCATAGTTGCGCGCCGTGATCGCAAGGTATGGGCATTTTTGGGCGATGGCGAATGCGATGAGCCTGAAAGCTTAGGCGCTATTTCATTAGCGGGGCGCGAACAACTCGAAAATCTAATTTTTGTTGTCAACTGTAATTTGCAAAGACTCGATGGGCCGGTAAGAGGTAATGGCAAAATCATCCAAGAACTTGAAGGAATTTTTCGTGGTGCCGGCTGGAACGTAATTAAAGTTATATGGGGGCGTCACTGGGATGAATTGCTAGAAAAAGATAAAAGTGGTCTGCTAATTAGGCGCATGAATGAGGTTTGTGATGGCGAGTTACAGAATTATAGATTTAATGGCGGCGCCTACACTCGCGAACATTTCTTCGGCAAGTATCCCGAGTTACTCGAGTTAGTGAAAGATATGACCGACGAACAAATTATGTACCTTAATCGCGGCGGCCATGACCCCTATAAAGTCTATGCAGCTTATGCCGAAGCTGTTTCTCATAAGATTCAACCGACAGTTATTCTGGCGCATACAGTGAAAGGTTATGGATTAGGAAGTGCCGGCGAAGCCGCTAACAATACACACTCGATGAAAAAACTTGACTTAAATAGTCTGCGCGGTTTTCGTGATCGTTTTGGTATTCCGATACCAGATGAACAACTAGAGAATGTTCCCTACTATCGTCCGGATAAAAATAGCCCAGAACTCGAATATTTACGCAACTGTCGCAGATCACTAGGGGGCCCTTTGCCTTCGAGGCAGGCTAACTTTAAGGCTATGCATGTACCAACACTAAAGGCATTCAAAAAGCAGTTAGAAGGTAGCGGTGAGCGAAAAATATCAACCACTATGACATTTATGCACGTCCTTTCGATACTAATTAAAGATAAAGCCATCGGTAGTTTTGTAGTGCCGATTGTACCAGATGAGGCGCGTACTTTCGGTATGGAAGGTATGTTCCGCCAGCTGGGTATATATACGTCTTCTGGACAGAAGTATGTACCGCATGATCATCAGCAAATTATGTATTATAAAGAAGACAAACAAGGCGTCATTCTTGAAGAAGGTATCAACGAAGCAGGCGCTATGTCAGCCTGGCTGGCTCTAGCAACTGCTTACAGTACAAGCAACTGCCCAATGATTCCTTTTTATATTTTCTATTCCATGTTTGGTTTTCAACGTGTGGGTGATTTAGTATGGGCGGCTGGGGATAGTCAAGCACGAGGTTTTCTTATTGGCGCCACGGCTGGTAGAACCACGCTTAATGGTGAAGGATTGCAACATCAGGATGGCCATAGTCATATTCTTGCCAATACTGTGCCAAACTGTAAAAGCTACGATGCAGCCTATAGCTACGAGTTGATAGTTGTTATTCAAGATGGCGTTAGGCGTATGTACAAAGATAAAGAAAACTGCTTCTACTACTTAACCACCATGAACGAAAATTATAGTCAGCCAGTCATGCCAGAGGGTGCCGAAGAAGGTATTATCAGAGGTATATATTCGTTTTCTAGGGGTACTGATACTGAACTAAAAGTCCAGTTGATGGGATCTGGGGCTATTCTCAATGAAGTGCGCGAAGCGGCAGCGATTCTGCGCGAGTCTTTCTCTGTTGAATCAGATATTTGGAGCTTAACCAGCGTTAATGAGCTGACTCGCGATGGTCAGGAAACTGATCGATGGAATTTACTTCATCCTGAGAATAAGCCGAAAAAAGCCTACATAACTAAACAGATGGAGGGCAGTGTTGGGCCTGTCGTTATTGCCACTGACTACATGAAGAGTCATGCGGAACAGTTACGCAAATACATCCAATCTCCACTCTATGTACTTGGCACAGATGGCTTTGGTCGCAGCGATAGTCGTGCTGCGTTACGTAATTTTTTTGAGGTTGACCGCTACTTTGTAGTACTAGCAGCACTGACAATGCTGGCTGACGAAGGAAAAATAAAAATTTCGACACTAGCTAAGGCGATGAAAAAATTTGGGATTGACCCAGAGAAACCGAATCCGCTGTATGTTTAAAGGCGGGTATAGTAATAGTATGTCATTAGATGTAAATCCCTGGCTAATAGGAGAGTTATTGTGCCAATACAAATAGTAGTGGTGCCTGATCTAGGCGGGGCTGAGACAGTGGAGGTAATTGATCTGGGTCTCGTCTCTGGCGATATTATTGCCTTGGAAGGTTCACTATTAGTGCTCGAGTCTGATAAGGCAGCTATGGACATGCCTAGCCCCGTGGCCGGTGTATTTAAAAAATATCTTGTTGCCGAAGGTGCAATAGTACGCGTCGGTGATGCTATTGCTGAGATTGATGTGGCGAAAGAAACGCCAGCTGATGCTGAGAATCCGCCTGAAAATGAAGTGATTGAGTCACCTTCTTCAGTGATGACAATAAAAAATAAATCTCAAACAGTCATGGAAGAAGTGTCTACACCCGCGCCAGTTTCACAGCGGATTGAACTGGCAGACTTTGAGTTAGGTGCTGGGAAAACTGCGGTGACTGATACTTATGCTGGCCCAGTCGCGCGTAAATTCGCTCGTGAATTAGGCGTACCGTTAATTGAGGTTATTGGAACCGGATCTAGGGGACGCATTTTAAAAGACGATATCAACAACTTTGTCAAAAAAGTAATGAAAGACAGAGTATCGATAACAAAAAAGGTATCAGGCGACATAGGAATATCGCCAGCACCCATTGTTGACTTTAGTCAGTTTGGTGTCATTAACGTAATCAAAATGAGCAGGATTCAAAAGTTAACCGCGGCTAATATGCAGCGCAATTGGAGGAGCATCCCGCATGTCACCCAATTGGATGAGGCTGATATCACCGAGCTAGAAGTGTTTCGAAGATCACTCAAAGTCAAGCCAGAAAAACGCGTTACACTAGTGGCTTTTTTAATTAAAGCGATAGGTTCGCTACTTCAGTCGAACCCAGAATTCAATCGTTCTCTTGCAGTAGATGACAAGCACTTTATACAAAAGCATTATATCCATATCGGTATGGCCGTCGATACGCCACGCGGACTAGTTGTGCCAGTGATTCGCGATGTTGATGAAAAGGATATCTGGGATATCTCCGTAGATGTTGTCATGCTGGCTAATAAAGCTCGCGATGGAAAGCTAACCCCTGCGGAAATGAAGGGCGGCTGTTTTACTCTGTCGAGCTTAGGCGCTATTGGTGGTAATGGATTCACTCCCATTATTAATGCCCCAGAGGTTGGTATTCTGGGTGTTTCGAAATCACAAATGAAACCAACATGGGATGGCAATGTGTTTGTACCACGCCTTATGTTACCGCTAGCTCTGTCCTATGACCATCGCGCCATTAACGGCGCAGAGGCCGGTCGTTTTCTGGTGGATCTAATTAAATTACTTGGCAATATTGATTATTTTTCATCTTAAGAAAAATAGCTGCAGAGAAGCAAGAATATTGAATTAAAACGAGGATAACACATATTTTATAAATACTAAGGCCAAGCCAGAAGTGGCGATAGCCAGCAGGGGGACAAGTAGAGGTGTGGTGCCTCCTGTTTCTACACCAGTACTATTTTCTTTTTTAGTTCTATAAACCACTACAGCTGCTCCTATTAAGATGAGCGCCGCAATAGCGAGGAAAATATACACCCCTATGTCAAAATAGCCCACTGTTTACCCTCTTTATGGATAGCATGTTTCATTTTTTTCTTGCTAGAGGCATCCAGATTAGCGGAAGGCAAGAGCAATCCAGTTTATTAGGTACAATATGGCGAAAAAAGCACAACCAGTCCGCCACAGAACAAGTTTTTGCTTTAATGCAGGCAGCTCTTCGCTGGCTTTATTCACATTACTGCCTGCATTGATTATTTTAATTAATTCTATTTTTGTTTTTTTCATTAACTCTTTTTCTGAGCACATTTCGTTATCTCCTTAATATTTTTTCGCAGTGCTTAATTGTAGCTGTTTTTATCGCTAGAAATATTTTCTTAGATCCTGTAAAACAGAAAGTGCGGGTTGCTGTAGTCTTCGAAAAATTTTCAGTGTCACCTAGGTCTATCTTTTTTCTTCTATTTCTTACCCCTAAAAATAGCTATATAGATTAAATAAGTAATGAGTGGTAATGAACATATAAGCCAGGGTGTAAGGTCTTGCTGGCCATTCAGCACCGATAGAACCAAGCCAGCCAGAGAAAGTATGCTAAAAATAAAGATTACTAATTTTTTATCTAGATAGTCGTTTAATAAGAAACACGAGATACCAACAGCAGTAATTCCAATCAAAGCATAAAGTAAAAGTACCATATATTTTTATCGACGCAGCTGTCGACTCCTTTTTGATATGACCACCTAACTGCAACAACAGCAATAAGCAGCATGAAAACAGCAGTCATTAGCATGGTGGTAAGAATGAACCAGCGCACCCCGTGCGGTTCGCCTTGATAAAAAAGAAACAATACTTCATAAGATATACTATAAAATTAAGCCATCTAATATTACACTGATACTTATAAATATATTGATGAATTTACGATCATACAATCAGATTGTTAAAGTAAAAAGTAAATACTGCTGATCGTCTAGATCATGGAGAGAAAATTTGGTGCTTTTGACCGCGATTTATCAGACTATTTTATAATGCATAATATTGATAACCAACCATCTCATCTTAGTGTTATTCAAATTCGAATTTGCGCAGCTTTTGCAAGTTTGCTGATTTCGCTATTCGTAATTCTTTTTGATGACATAATCAATCAAGATGGGACTCTATATATAAGGGCAGCTGAGTTATTTTTAGTTGAAGGCATTCAATCCTCTGTAGCACTTTATAATTGGCCGACATATTCAATTATCATCGCGTATTTTCACCAGCTAACATCTATATCTTTGGAGTCTTCTGCACTCATTATAAATAGTTTTTTCTTTGTATTGCTAACCGATGCGCTAGTTCTGATATGCCGACTCATTATGTCGACACATAGACAATTAGTAATTGCCGCTCTTTTGATCATCTGCTTTATGCCGCTTAATGAATATCGTGACTATATATTTCGCGATAGCGGTTACTGGGCTTTTACAAGCCTTGCTCTTTATCAATTTATGCTTTTCCTTAAGTCGCCAAATTTAAGAAATGCATCGCTTTGGCAAATTTTTATGATAGCTGCTATTTTTTTTCGAATAGAAGGTAGCGTTATATTATTCGCTCTTCCTTTGTTTTTACTGCTGATTAGAACGAAAAAAAACTTCATAGCTTTCAAGGAAATTTTACTGACTTCCTATCTATCGATAATAGGTGTGCTTGCGATTTTGATAGTTCTACTAAGCCAGCTTGATGTCGTAGCTGCATATTCGAAATTTGATGGAGCATCTATTTCAACTTACATTGACTTAAGTTTTTATACTGAAAAGCTAACTCACGCTACAGGTATTATAGAAAGTCAAATTTTAAACAAATACTCCAAGGATTATGCCACTTTTATTTTTTTAACTGGCATGTTCTTGATGCTAATTTTAAAATTATTTGAAGGGTTTTCATTTAGCTACATTATAGTTTACTTTATGGCTGCCTCTAAGGGTGATCATACTTCTGCGAAATTATATCAACAGTTATTCATGTATTTTTTTCTGGTCAATATATTGATATTGATTTTTTTCTTATATAAGGAATACTTTGTTACCTCTAGATATTTAGTTATGACGCTAATTGGCTTGTTTCTATTTCTTGCTCACCGTTTGGTATTAGGTATTGAGTTTTTATGGCTTGAAAAGAAAATTCTACCTCTGTCTATTATTGCTCTATGTCTTTTTTATAACTTAATTGATACTTTGATGATGTCATATAGTAAATCTTACATTAAGGATATCGCAGTTTGGTCTGCACAGAACGTCCCAAGTAAAAGTCTTTTGATGACAGACAATATTTATATTGAATATTATTTTGATACTAAAGAATCATCTTCGATGATATGTCGGAAAAGTATCGAAACTATCGTCAACCCAAAAAAAGAAAATGGCGAAAAAATTAATACCTGTGCTTCAAATTCTTTAACCAGCTATCTTCATTTTGATTACATTATTCTTGTCGAAAAAAAATATAGCGAAACTATTAAGGAGTCAATAAAGAAGCTCAGGCTTGAAAAAATTTATCATACTAGCGACAGAAAAGGCAATAGAGCAAATATTTATAAGGTTATAAAAATTTAACTGTATAGTTTTTAATTGCTTGTCCATTTTAATGAAAGCATAAAGAATTTTACGCAATATAAAAAATTGATATCGAATGTCTTTAAGGAATAAATGAAAACACTGAAAAACGTTGCGCTGAGTATCTTTGGTATCGAATTAGCGGGAAACCTGGGCCGCTGGCGTAAATATAAGAAACGTTATAAAACTGGATACTTTGCTCGATTTGGAATGGATAAAAAACTAGAAAGATTACTTCCTCATCGAAATGGTTTTTATGTTGAATTAGGCGCTAATGACGGGGCGCTAGCCTCAAACTCATATTACTTTGAATTAAAAAAAGGGTGGAAAGGTATTCTAATTGAACCAGCGCCAAACTTATATTTAAGCTGTGTCAAACGCCGTGGCGAAAATAATGATATATTTTGCAATGCATGCGTTCCTTTTGATTTTGAAGATGAATTTGTAAAAATGAAGTATTCAGATTCAATGACCATTTCTGATAGTTTAGATTTAGATATTGGAAATAAAGAAGAATTTATTGAATCTGGAAACAAGAATTTACTGCCTGGAGAAAAAACCTTTGAGTTTGGCGCTAAAAGTGCAACCTTAAATTCGCTATTAGAGCAAGCCGGCGCACCTTCTGTGATTGATTTCCTGTCTTTAGATGTGGAGGGAGCCGAATTAGCTGTTTTAAAAGGCGTAGACTTCATGCAATTTCAATTCAAGTTTATGTTGATTGAATGTAGAGATGTTAATAATCTTAAGGTATTTTTGGAACCATTTGGCTATAAACTCCAAGAAAAAGTGTCTCACCACGATTATTTGTTTGCGCTAGTTGAAGGATTTTAAAAATAAATCTCAATAAACGAAGATAAGTTATTTCCTATATAAAGTTTCATTCTTACCCATACAATGGACTTAAACCATAAGGCTAGTTTGGCTAAGCGTATTTGGTTAAAAAAATCCTGACAGGGATCTGTGATAAAAAACAGTATCGATAACTAGATATTTTTTCTAATCGATTCGAAATTTTTCTAATGTATCTCTGGAAATATATTCTAACGCCTTCTCATGTGTTGCCTTAAGATCTAAGAGTGGGGCCACACCAGCCTCACAAGCCTCTTTCCAGCGCAATGCACATAAACACCATCGATCACCTGTTTTTAGCCCTGGAAATTGATATTCAGGCAGAGGCGTACCTAGATCGTTACCTCTTGATTTAGTGAACCTCAGAAACTCATCTGTGATGACAGCGCATACCACATGGGTTCCGTGATCTGCTAAGTTAGTATTGCAATATCCATCCCTTAGAAAACCAGTTATAGGATCACTGCAGCAGGAATTCAATTTTGTGCCCAAAACATTTTTTGTTTGCTCATGGTGTTGTCTAGGGAAAGTATCATCTTCAATGAACCCTTCAGTTTTATCATGTGCTTCCTTCATCTTAAATCTGCCTTTGTAACCCCTATACAGTATACATTTAAAAGGTATGGGAGGTTCTTTCTCCTATCATTCCAACCATTTTGTTTTTTTAAAAAGAATTAAAAGTGTTGATGCAATTAAGAACATTACACCAATTAAAATAAAATACCCATTTGGGTTGTGTAGCTCTGGAATATTATCAAAATTCATGCCGTATATTCCCGCAAGCAGACCTAATGGTATAAATATAGCGGTAATCACAGTTAGTATTTTCATTGATTTGTTTAATTTGTGTGATGTTAAAGAAAGGTAGCCATCAATTAAATCTCCGCACATGTCGTAATACATTGTGGTCAGGCTATGGATTCGTTCACACTTAACATACAATTCCTTTAGGTGATGCTTGTCTTCAGCACAGAGTTTTTTTTGGTCGGAAAATTTAATAATTTCTGCGATGATTTTTTCATGGTAATTAGCGGTACGTCTTAGTCGTCTTAGTCTAGTTTTGTAAGCAGTAAGAGTTGTTAAATCATCATCAGTGCCAATTACAGTAATCTTGTCTTCAAATTCAGCTAGCACATGGTCAAGCTGTAATATTTCATCTAGGTACTTGAGAGCAGATGAATCCAGTATTTTGCATAACAAAAAAAACGGAGTTTTGATCCATTTTGAGATATTCCCATTATTTTTCGCGGCTTCAATACCAAAGCTTGGTTCTTTGTGTATGGAGACAAGTAAATTCTTTTTGACAAAAAATCCCATTTGGACATGCTTGATATCAAGTTTTTCCCTTATTGATTCGATGCCCTTATAGAGCATAAAAATATTTCCTTCAAAATCCTCAAACTTAGGCGGAAGATTTTTTTTCAATACATCATGGATGGCTAGTTCGTGGCAATCAAAACTAGCAAGAAGACCTGCAATTTTTTCATTTGTTTCATTCTCTATGTCTACCCAGCAAGGCTGTTCTTTCTTGACGAAAGAGTGAATATCCTTGATATTACCGATATAGGTAAAATTTTTATCTTGTTGGTATATATGAATCATCAGATAATTTTTTCTTGAATATTTGAAGTTAAATAATACACGAGAAAAAAGAATTATAAGCACTAAAATCGACTACGACTATAGGTTAAATCTTGTTTTATTAGCTTACTTGTTGTCAGCGCCCATAGTTAAACTAGAGGGCGTCAAAAAATTAAGGATGTTAGGATATGGTCCTAGATATTAATTTTCTTACTGAGGCTGCCTTGACTGTTGGCAGTGTGTCGATCAATCTAGCTCAGATTATCATTATTCCTCTTTTGTGTGTTATGGGGTTTTTGTTTATCAAGCTTAGTTCGAGGCTGATAAAATCGCAGCTCTTTCAGCATAAATTAAGCCCTGACCTGATACAGGCAATCATGCGAATTTATTTTTTAATGATAATAGGTATTCTTGCAATGCTGATTTTGCATTGGATGAATGTTCCTTTAGCTGCTTTTGCTTTTATATCAGGAGCAGTGGCGATAGGTGTCGGCTTTGGCGCGCAAAATATTATTAATAATTTTATTAGCGGCTGGATACTTATGTGGGAGCGCCCTATAAGAATAGGTGATTTTCTAGAAATTGGTGAGGCGAAAGGTACTGTGGAGGCGGTGAATACGCGCTCTACTAGAATCAGAAGGGCTGACGGGGTACACATGTTGATTCCCAATAGTCATTTCCTTGAGAATACGGTTGTAAACTGGACATTACTTGATCAGACAGTCAGAACTACTGTCCGAGTTGGCGTGGCTTATGGCACATCTCCGCGAAAGACTTCCATGCTAATCGAACAAGCAGCAAAGGAACATCCTTTGGTATTAATGAACCCTGAATCAATTGTTGTGTTTGAAGATTTTGGAGACAGTGCATTAATATTTGATCTTTATTTATGGGCTAATATAACAATAGAAAAAGGCATAAAGGTTATACGTAGCGACATACGCTACCGAATTGAAGAGCTGTTTGATGAAAATGGCATTGAAATAGCATTTCCCCAGAAAGATATTCATCTTGATGGAGAGCTGGTGATAAAAAATAGATAAAAGTATGAGCTCTATTTGCACCCAAATGTCAATTTTCTACTACTACAGTTTTACTGATC
>ERZ887849.4214-NODE-4214-length-10258-cov-7.415956_pt1 | contig 10258 bp, 9 predicted proteins | sample MGYA00521267_ERZ887849 | MGnify/ENA primary metagenome ERZ887849 (study PRJEB32303, sample SAMEA104408601) | aquatic metagenome | biome: Brackish water; feature: Pelagic; material: water | place: Baltic Sea | collected 2014-06-06T16:11:00 | depth 2,863 m ... | reverse complement strand
GCTAAAACAGAGCCTGGTTCCATCTTGCTTATAGCCTGTTTAATGATGGACAATGATTGCTTCATTTCTTCAACACGCACCAAGTAACGTGCATAGCAATCACCTGTTTTGCCAACTGGAATATCAAATTCCATTTCGTCATACGCATCATAAGGGTTTGATTTTCTTAAATCCCATGCAAGCCCAGATGCTCTTATCACAGGACCGCTCATGCCTAAATCAAGCGCTTGCTCTGATGTTAACACACCAATATCAACTGTTCTTTGTTTGAAAATTCGATTATTCGTAAGTAATGTCTCTAAATCTGTAATGAAATTGGGGAATTTTTCGCACCAAGCAACAATATCATCTGCCAAACCGTCTGGTAAATCTTGATGAACCCCACCAGGACGAAAATAAGCTGCGTGCAAGCGGGCGCCTGATGCGCGCTCACAAAATTCTAACAAATGTTCTCTTTCTTCAAATCCCCATAATAAAGGGGTCATGGCACCCACATCGATTGCAAAAGTAGTCAAATTCAAAATATGGTTGAGTATTCTGCCAATTTCGCAAAACATAACCCGTATTAGCTGGGCACGACGTGGCACTTTTATTTGAAGTGCCTTTTCAATTGCAAGCACCCATGCATGTTCTTGATTCATCGGGGATACATAATCCAGGCGATCAAAATAAGGCAAAGCTTGTAAATAAGTTTTATGCTCTATTAATTTTTCAGTCCCGCGATGCAGCAAGCCAACATGCGGGTCAGCCCGTTGAATTACTTCCCCATCCATTTCAAGCACTAAACGAAGAACACCGTGTGCTGCTGGATGCTGCGGGCCAAAATTCAATGTTAATGGTCTGATTTGCATTTCACCCATAATCAAGCATCTCCATCTTGTTTTAACATGGTGTCTTTTTCTTCTTCTGCATTAAGTGTTGAATGGACAAGCTCTTGGTCGCCTTCCCATGGGCTTAAGAAATCAAAATCTCTATATTCTTGGGTTAACTGAACTGGCTGATACGCAACTCTTTTTTCTATGTCGTCATATCTTACTTCGACATATCCAGTTAGCGGAAAGTCTTTTCGCAAAGGATGTCCTTCGAACCCATAATCAGTAAGCAATCTTCGAAGGTCTGGGTGGTCTGAGAAGAATAATCCATACATATCCCAAACTTCTCTTTCCGACCATTCCGCAGATTTAAAAAAACCTGTAACAGATGGTACTATTTGCCCTTCATCAACTGCACATAATATTCTTACACGCTGATTATTGGATATAGATAATAATTGATAAACAAGCTCAAATCTTTGCAGTCTATCTGGATAATCAACGGCTGTAAGGTCTGATAATTGCGCAAAATCTAAATCCACATTTGATTTTAAAATTGTCAATGTAGTGAATAACTTATCCAATTGACACCGATATACAAGCTCCCCACTAGCAGATGGCTCATACAACGCATTATCTGCTAGCAAAGCAGAGAGGAGTGAAGCAAAGTCTTGCTTCACATCAGGGGTATTTTTTTCTGAATGTGTAATATCTGCAGATGTCACGGAAATGGGACCTATTTAAAATTGAATATAAGTTACTTGATTTATCTTCTTGCTATTGTTTCTGTTCGCCTAATTTTTTTCTGCAATTGTAACAGACCATAAATCAACGCTTCTGCAGTTGGAGGACACCCTGGAACATAAACATCAACAGGCACTATCCGATCACACCCACGAACAACAGCATAAGAGTAATGATAATACCCTCCTCCATTAGCACAAGACCCCATTGACAAAACCCATCTAGGCTCTGGCATTTGGTCATACACACGCCTCAATGCGGGTGCCATTTTATTAGTAAGCGTGCCAGCAACAATCATTACATCAGACTGACGTGGGCTTGGTCTAAATAACATACCGTAACGATCCATGTCATATCTGCTGGCTGCTGAATGCATCATCTCAACAGCGCAACAAGCAAGACCAAAAGTCATAGGCCAAAGTGACCCTGACCGTGCCCAGTTAAAAAGCTTGTCAGCACTGGCAATTACAAAACCACGGTTAGTGATTTCATCAGCAACTGCATTCAGTATCTTATCTTGCGTTTCACCTGGCGGGATGGGTCTGTCCAAATGCGTTGGAATTACTCCCATTCTAATGCCCCTTTCTTCCACTCATAAATAAATCCGATAGTTAAAACACCAAGAAATACAATCATTGACCAGAAGCCAAGCAATCCAATTTCTCCCAAGGCCACTGCCCATGGAAATAGAAAGGCAATTTCCAAATCAAATATAATAAAAAGGATAGCAACCAAGTAAAATCTTACATCAAACGGTTTGCGTGAATCATTAAAAGCATCAAATCCACATTCGTATGCAGTCAATTTTTCTATGTCAGGCTCGCTTCTGCCTATCAACAAAGAACCAATGACAAATGCCCCAGATAACCCGATAGCTATCATTAAGAACACAGCAATTGGCAAATATTCGGATAAATACATATCCATTGTACAACAATAACCCCCATTTGATTCGACTAAAGTCTCAAATAACACCACGTTAATTAAAATATGGAGGGAATAAATGCAAGCATCTTTGAACGTGTTTTTCACAAATTAAAATTTAAATCTAAGAACAGTTTTTTTAAAAGCATCTCCCAGATAAAAAAATCAAATAAAAAATAGGCAAAAAAAGTATTTTAGGGATATTTTTATGGTTTTTCATGTGTTTTTCGTGTGTTTTTCATGTGTTTTTCATGCGTTTTTATATATTTTGATACATTTATATTTTTTTTTATTTTTTTTTATTTTTTATAGTGATCTTATAATGTGTTTAAAAAAATTATAATCAGCACTAATTTCTTAAGAGAAACACTAAAAATGCTTAAATTTTGGGCAACCCTATTGGTTGCAACATTTATTACACATAATTGTTTTGCTGCTACTGCACTAGAGGTGTCCATAACAGAGATAAAAGCAGATGTCTTATTTATAAGACATGCATTGGCTCCTGGAATTGGAGACCCTAAAAACTTCCTATTATCTGATTGTGATACACAGCGAAATTTAAATGAAGAAGGTCGAAAACACTCTAAAGAAATTGGCAAATATATATTATCAACTAACTTAAAAATAGATAAAATATACGCAAGCGAATGGTGCAGATGCTATGAGACAGCACTGCATATGAATCTTGGCAATGTCAAACTATTTTCAGGACTAAATTCATTCTTTCAAAATCATTCTGACAAAGGAAAAACATTACAATTACTGCATAAATACTTAGAAGAAAAACCATCTAATGAACTTATAATAATGGTCACACATCAAGTAGTGATTTCTGCTGTCACTAATCTCTATACAAAAAGTGGACAACTCGTAGCCTATAATAGTAAAACTGGCGAATCACAAAAAATTCCCATGTCCAGCTTTCCACTAAAATAGTCCGTGAGCGAAATTATACCTAAAACACCAACATGACCTATTTTTCATGCCCGTTTTTATGAGTTATTTTAATCTGAAAGTGGCGGGAGTGACGGGACTCGAACCCGCGGCCTCTGGCGTGACAGGCCAGCGCTCTAACCAACTGAGCTACACCCCCTAAAGGTCGCACAATCAACGAAATCGTATCATGCATACTCAAGATGATTTGAATTAGCCCAACCATTAGATACTGTCAAGCAACATTCTATGATTATTATCCACAGAAGCTAGAAATCTAAAATATAAAAAAAAACATATTTTTTATTTACTCTATTTATCTTTTGCTTTACCAAAAAATAAAAATAGCTCCAAATAAAATAATAAAAAATAAAAAAAATCGTTAAAATTCAGATAGATACTTTAATAAATTAGAAGAGAACCTGAGCTTTTAAAAAGAGTAAAAGCATTATCTAATATAGCCAAATACTTAGATGAAATACTCAAAAACGTCTCTTACTTTTTGGTTTATCACTATTCATCATTAACTGAACTGCGTCTGCTAGACTTTGAAACGCCTGCCTATTTTTCTTCAAATCTGAATCAAGTGAAATCACAATATCACCATCACTACGCATACGTGGCACTTCATAATCAGTATATTCTGAAACAATTGCAGTAAGCTTTTCAAGAAGCTCTTTATCTTGATTTTTTTTCTCTATATCTTGCTTTTTCAAATCTTCAGCCAATTTTACCTCTTATTCATTTACAACATTTTCTCAGTTCAACGATAGTTACAATATGGCTCTTATAAGCAAGCAGTTTATGGTCTTATACTTGTACTAACTATATATTAAAATAACTCAGCTCATAAAAAAAAGCGAAGCAGAGCCTCGCTTTTTTGAAAATGGTGGGTGGTGAGGGGCTCGAACCCCCGACCTATTCGGTGTAAACGAATTGCTCTCCCAGCTGAGCTAACCACCCTACTTAAAAAAGGTTGATTTTAACCTCAAGTAATTAGTTATTTACAGCTGTTTTAAGTGGCGCACCAGCTTTAAATTTAGGCTGCTTAGATGCAGCTATTTGAATTGCCTCTCCAGTTCTTGGATTTCGGCCAGTAGTTGCGGCACGCGCAGCAACTGAGAAGGTACCAAAACCAACAATTCTAACTTCATCACCACTTTTTAATGCACCTTCAATAGATGCGAAAACAGCATCAACAGCACGAGCAGCATCTGCCTTTGTTAATGAAGAATGTTCTGCAACTGATCCGACAAGGTCGTTTTTATTCATTGAGGTATCCTTTCCTAATATAAGTTATGGAAAATAATAAGCCTATCAACTCAACAGATCAATCAAATTATACCTTTTTATGCTTTTATTTTTTTGCCGAAACACTTAGTGAGCCACGATATCTCCACCTGTTTTAGATTCATTAGCTATTGCCGATGCAATATCTTCAATCAACGGCTTAGGAGGCTCTGAAAAAGCGATATTTATCACCTCATCAACTAATGTTACAGGCATAATCTTCAATCCTGCTTTAACATTTTCGGGGATTTCTTCTAAATCCTTCTCATTATCTTTTGGAATAATTACTGTTTTAATACCGCCTCTTAATGCAGCAAGCAGCTTTTCCTTTAAACCGCCAATTGGAAGCACCTGCCCACGCAGCGTTATTTCCCCTGTCATAGCAACATCTTTCTTAACAGCAAGTCCTAGATGAGATGAAATAATAGAGGTTGCCATCGCAACACCAGCTGATGGACCATCCTTAGGAGTAGCTCCTTCAGGGACGTGCAGATGGATGTCATGTTTTTCAGCGATAGATAAATCAATACCTAGTTCTTTTGCTCTAGATTTTACATAAAAATCAGCTGCCTGAATAGACTCCTTCATAACATCTCCAAGCTTTCCAGTAGATGACACCTTGCCTTTACCAGGTACTCTTACAGACTCAACTTGCAATAACTCACCTCCAACCTGCGTCCAGGCTAGTCCAGTTACAACACCCACTTGGTCAGTAGCATCAATTTCACCAAATTTGAATTTTCTAACACCCATAAATTGGGATAGATTATCAGCAGAAACAGATAATATTTTTTCTTGCCCCGAGATAATTTTAGTTAATGCCTTACGCACCACCCTTGCCAATGAGCGTTCAAGCGCACGAACACCAGCTTCTCGAGTATAATATCTAATTATATCTCTAATCGCATCTTCTGAAACTTCAATTTCACCATGCTTAACACCATGATCTGCTATTTGTCTTGGTAACAAATGGTTCAAAGCAATGGCTATTTTTTCATCTTCTGTATAACCAGATAGCTGAATTATTTCCATTCTATCAAGCAATGGTTCAGGCATATTTAAACTATTGGCAGTTGTAATGAACAAGACGTTAGACAAATCAAAATCGACTTCTAAATAATGATCCTGAAAACTATTATTTTGCGCTGGATCAAGAACTTCTAGCAAAGCAGAGCTAGGGTCACCTCGCCAATCAGCTCCTAATTTATCTATCTCATCTAACAAAAATAGCGGATTATTTTTTTCTGCTTTCTTCATTCCATGAATTATTTTTCCAGGTAGTGAGCCAATATAGGTACGACGATGCCCCCTAATCTCCGCTTCATCTCTAACACCGCCAAGCGCCATTCTAACAAACTGTCTGCCAGAAGCTCTTGCAATACTTTTACCCAAAGATGTTTTACCAACACCTGGTGGTCCCACAAGACACAAAATTGGTCCTTTATTCTTTTTTGTTCTTTGTTGAACTGCCAAAAATTCGATAATGCGTTCTTTTACTTTATCAAGACCATGATGGTCATCATCAAGTATCTGTCTTGCCTCATCTAGATCAATTTTTAGCTTGCTTGACTTTTTCCATGGTAGTGCGACCATCCAGTCAAGATAATTCCTAACAACCGTTGCTTCAGCACTCATAGGTCCCATATTTCTAAGTTTTTTTAACTCAGTAATTGCCTTTTCCTTGGCTTCCTTGGGCATTCTAGCTTTTGCTATTTTTTCCTCAATCTCGTCAATTTCGTTCCTGCCATCTTCTGTTTCGCCAAGCTCTTTTTGAATTGCTTTCATTTGCTCATTCAAATAATATTCACGCTGCGTTTTTTCCATCTGGCGTTTAACTCGGCTTCTTATTCTTCTTTCAACCTGTAAAACACTAATTTCCCCATCCATCAGCTCATATAACTTCTCAAGCCGCTGACGCACATCCAATTTTTCTAATAATTGTTGCTTATCCTCAATGTTTACAGCTATGTGAGAAGCTAATATATCAGCAATTTTATTTGTATCTTCCAGCTGTTTTACTGAAGTTAGCACCTCTGCAGCAATTTTCTTATTAAGCTTTATGTAATCTTCAAAATGATGAACAGCAGCTCTTCCAAGAGCTATCACTTCTGAATCGCTTACTTTGCTTTCCTTAATTTCAACTGTACTCGCCAATAAAAATTCGCCAGAATTATCAATTTTATTTACCTGAGCTCTGCACGTGCCTTCAACAAGAACTTTTACTGTTCCATCTGGGAGTTTCAATAATTGCAGAATAGAACCAAGAGTGCCCACCCGATAAACATCATCTTCAGCTGGGTCTTCTGTGCCAGCTTCTGTCTGAGTTAAAAGAAGAATTTGTTTATTCTGTGCCATTACTGCTTCTAGCGCACGAACCGACTTTTCTCGTCCAACAAACAAAGGAACAATCATATGCGGAAACACCACGATATCCCTTAATGGAAGAATTGGAATTACTTGATTTTCTTCAATCTCAGACATTTAATTAACCCTCTGATTTTTTCACCCTTTGGTGATTGGACTTTTGGTATTAAACTCAACCGCAGTTAAGACTAGATAAAATGTATATCTATTTACATTACATATTATTAAAGTGATGTTTTAATTATAGATTTCAAGAGGCCAAAATATTAATCAAGCATATTGTTGATTATAGCGTCAAAGACACGCTCTTGTATGTCAAGAGAAGATTTTTTTAAACAGATTAAATGTTATATGATCTAATAAAATCAAATTAGACTTAAAGATTAAATATTAAAATTAGGCATTAATATATATATTTAAGTGCCTGAATCTTTTTTGGAAACAGACGAATGAACAAGCAATGGCGCAGCGTTTGATACAACAACATCCTCATTAATCACCACACTGTCAATATCAGACGAAGTCGGGATTTCAAACATTGTATCCATTAAAATATTTTCTAAGATTGAGCGAAGCCCGCGTGCACCCGTTTTTCTCTCAATTGCTTTGCGTGCAATTGCCCTTAATGCTTCATCCCTAAATTCAAGATCAACTTCATCCATTTCAAATAACGCTTTATATTGTTTTGTAAGCGCATTTCTTGGTTCTACTAAAATTTGAACTAAGGCATCCTCGTCTAAATCTTCTAATGTAGCAATAACAGGAAGCCTGCCGATAAATTCTGGTATAAGACCGAATTTAACCAAATCCTGTGGCTCAACCTTAGATAAAATTTCACCTATTTTATTTTCATCCTTATCACGCACAGTAACCCCAAAACCAATGCCTGTGCTATTGGTTCTATCAGATATTAATCTCTCAAGGCCTGCAAATGCGCCGCCACAGATAAATAAAATATTTGTAGTATCAACCTGAAGGAATTCTTGTTGTGGGTGCTTTCTTCCCCCTTGTGGTGGAACAGAAGCAACTGTGCCTTCCATTATTTTTAATAATGCCTGCTGCACACCCTCACCTGATACATCGCGTGTTATCGACGGATTGTCAGATTTTCGGCTAATTTTATCAACTTCATCAATGTAAACAATGCCTCTTTGCGCCTTTTCAACATTATAATCAGCTGCCTGCAATAATTTTAGAATTATATTTTCAACATCCTCACCAACATATCCTGCTTCAGTCAATGTTGTGGCATCTGCCATAGTGAATGGCACATCCAAAATTCGTGCGAGTGTTTGTGCCAAAAGTGTTTTACCAGACCCTGTCGGTCCAACCAGCATAATATTGGATTTGGAGATTTCAAGATCGCCAATCTTACCAGCGTTAGCCAACCTTTTATAATGATTATGTACAGCTACAGATAACACCCGTTTTGCTTTATCTTGTCCAATAACATAATCATCTAACACAGTCTTAATATCCAGCGGGGTTGGCACACCCTCTCCGCCTTTAACAAAACTGCCTTTATGTTCTTCGCGAATAATATCCATACATAATTCAACGCACTCGTCGCAAATGAATACAGTGGGACCTGCTATGAGTTTTTTAACTTCATGCTGGCTCTTTCCACAAAAAGAGCAAAATAATGTAGATTTGCTATCCTCAGTCGATTTTGCCATAATTGTATGCCCTTATTTTTTCGAACAGATTACATTGTTGTTTTTTAATGGTAGCAGATTAACCCATCTTGTCATCTAAACTTCACCTAAAAGAGTATTTTTTTAATAAAAAATATGTTTAGACCCTATTCTTACCGTCTTCACATATTAATAATCTCTTTTTATCAGCTAGTTTTTTCAGGCGTAGGACGCTTTGTTACCACTTCATCAATCAAACCCATTTCTTTTGCTTCAACGGGTGACATAAATGTATCTCGTTCCATTATTTTTTCGATTTGCTTAAGAGATTTCTCAGAATGCTTCTCGTAAATTTTGTTTAAACGACTTCTAAGGCTTATAATTTCTCTAGCATGAATTTCAATATCTGTTGCTTGACCTTGAAAACCGCCTGAAGGCTGGTGAGTCATTATTCTAGCGTTAGGAAGAGAATGTCTTTTCCCAGCAGCTCCTGCTGTTAACAATAAAGATCCCATGGACGCCGCTTGACCAATACATACAGTTGAAACGTCAGGTCTTATATATTCCATCGTGTCATAAATTGCTAATCCAGAGGTAACAACGCCACCAGGGGAATTGATATACATAAAAATATCTTTAGAAGGATTTTCAGACTCTAAAAACAAGAGTTGCGCACAAATAACCGAAGACATCATATCTTCTACAGGACCATTCAAAAAAATTATACGCTCTTTCAACAAGCGGGAGTAAATATCGTAAGAACGCTCCCCCCTATTCGTCTGTTCTACAACCATTGGAATCAATGCGTTTAACTCTTGTGGCACGGTGCTCATCATTGCTACCTCAGTATCCTTTTTTTAAATACACACATTATTGTTTTAACCCGTATAGATTTTTTTTAATCAATCAGGCAGGTAAACCCACCATTTTATCTATGCCGTGTGAACGCTTATTCAAGCAATAAATTTATTTTTTATTTTTTCACTTTTCAGTAGCCGCCTTTTTAGCAACTTTCTTTGCTGGTTTTTTGGCTGGTTTTTTGGCTGGTTTTTCGCTTTCAGGCTTATCTTTTTTGGCTACAGCTGCAGATTTTTTATTCGGCTCATCTGCTTTAGCCTTAGATGATTTTTTAGATGCCTTCTTTGCAGATTTTTTAGATTTATTTTCTTCGGCGTCAGAATCTTGTTGATAAAGAGCCTCTAAATTTGTTTCAACATCCGTAACCTTCGCAAGCTCAAGAATATAATCAATTACTTTTTCTTCAAATAAAGGGCCTGCTAACTGTTGCGTTGCTTCTGTATTTTTTTGATAAAATTCAACAACTTGCTGTTCCTGACCAGGGTAATTTCTTGCCTGCTCAAAAATTGCTCTTTTTGTATCTTCTTCCGAAACTTTAATATCGTTAGTACGACCAATTTCAGTGAGCATTAACCCCAATCTGACGCGGCGGCTTGCAATCTCCACCGCCTCTTTCTTTGCCTCATCATCAAGACCTTCATCAGCTGCATGATGGTCATGTTTATGATCGTGGTCGTGGTCGTGGTCGTGGTCGTG
>ERZ887849.4213-NODE-4213-length-10259-cov-6.291062_pt1 | contig 10259 bp, 8 predicted proteins | sample MGYA00521267_ERZ887849 | MGnify/ENA primary metagenome ERZ887849 (study PRJEB32303, sample SAMEA104408601) | aquatic metagenome | biome: Brackish water; feature: Pelagic; material: water | place: Baltic Sea | collected 2014-06-06T16:11:00 | depth 2,863 m ... | reverse complement strand
GCGAATCTAAACCTACTAACAAAAAAAAGATTGTAATACTAGGAAGTGGCCCAAATAGAATTGGTCAAGGAATTGAATTTGACTACTGCTGTTGCCATGCATCTTTTGCTCTTAAAAAGATGAACTATGAAACTATTATGATTAATTGTAATCCAGAAACAGTTTCAACTGATCCTGACACAAGTGATCGATTGTACTTTGAGCCACTAACTGACGAAGACGTATATGAAATTATAAAGAGAGAAAAAACTAATGGTAAACTTGTTGGTGTAATTGTTCAATTTGGAGGTCAAACACCCTTAAAACTATCTGAATATTTAAATAAAATGAATATTCCAATTTTAGGAACATCTGTTGATTCTATTGACTTAGCTGAAGATAGAGAAAGATTTAAAAAGATTGTTGATGATCTAAATTTACTTCAGCCAATAAATGGTATTGCTTACTCTGAAAAACAGGCATTTGATATAATTAAACGAATTGGTTTTCCAGCGGTTATAAGGCCATCATATGTACTAGGAGGTCGGGCAATGGAAATTGTTCACAAAACTGATGAATTAAAAAAATACTTTAAGCAGGATGTGATTATTTCTGGAGATAGTCCAGTGCTGATTGATAGTTATCTCAAAGATTCTATAGAGGTAGATGTAGACGCCATATCTGATGGTGAAGATGTAATCATAGCTGGAATTATGGAACATATTGAAGAAGCAGGAATCCACTCAGGTGATTCAACTTGCACGCTGCCACCATACTCACTTTCTGATAAAATTATTGAAGATATTAAGAAACAAACCAAGAAACTGGCTATAGCTTTACAAGTCAAAGGTCTGCTAAATATCCAATTCGCCATTCAAAATAATAACATCTTTTTATTAGAGGTGAATCCAAGAAGTAGTCGTACCGTTCCTTTTGTAGCAAAATCAACAGGATTACAGATTGTCCAGTTAGCTAGTAAAATTTCAGTTGGTAAAAAATTAAAAGATCTTAAAGTTAAACAAAAGAAAATGTCGTATATAGCAATAAAAGAACCTGTGTTTCCCTTTAAAAGATTTCCTAATGTAGACACAATTCTTGGACCTGAAATGAAATCTACAGGTGAAGTTATGTCTATCGATAAAGATATGGAGACGGCTTTTATTAAATGTCAAATGGCTGCATCAAACCCACTTCCTATAAAAGGAAATTTATTTGTATCAGTTAAAGATAGTGATAAAGCAAAAGTGTTACCTGCAGTTAGATCTTTTGCTAAACAAGGATTTAAAATTTTTGCTACTAGTGGAACTGGCTCATTTTTAAAAGAAAGTGGTATTAAAATAAATTTTGTAAATAAGGTTACCGAAGGAAGTCCTCATATTGTAGACCTGCTTAAAAGCGATAAAGTGAATATTGTAATAAATACCACAGAAACTAGAAAATCTATAAATGACTCATTTAGTTTAAGAAGAACTGCATTAAATAGAAACGTACCCTATTTTTTAACAGTATCAGGTGCAAGAGCTGCTATTAATTCTATAAAGAGATTGAAAAGTGGTGAGGAATTAACTGTTCACCCAATTTCAGAATATCACTAATCTAAGGGAACATTTCCAAGTGATTTTGTTGCTTTGATTGCAAAAGCAGTTTTAATACTAGAGATATTATCATTAGAGGAAATGTTATTTGTGAGAAATTCCTGAAATGCATTCATATTTTTAGCTACACATTTTAATATAAAGTCGACATCCCCATTTAACATGTAACATTCTCTAACTTCTTCCCAGCCCCAGACCAACTTTTCAAATTTATTAAGTTCTTCTTCGTTTTGGTTTTTTAATCCAACAAATATAAAAGCTGTTAAGTCGTAACCAAGTTTTGCATGATTTAAATTTGCTCTAAACCCATCTATATAACCCTGCTGCTCTAGATCTCTTACTCTTCTAAGTGTTGGAGGTGGCGACATACCAATTTTTTTTGATAAGTCTAAATTTGAAATTCGCCCATCATCTTGCAAGATTCTTAATATTTTTTTATCCGTTAAATCTAATTCTTTTTTGTTCATTTCATTTTACCTAATCTTTACTTAAAATTTTTTCAGCTATTGATAATGTCTCATTTACATAATTTGTCTTATCAAAAGTTAACTTGGTGGATAGCTCTTTGGTGTAGCCAAGCTGTAGTAGCTTTTCATTGAATATTTCAATTCTATTACTTTTTTTCTTACTTTTTAATCTAAATATAAAGACTGGTTTTTTGGAACATACCGCCTCTGAAATCATGGATACTGAGTCACTAGTACATATTAAGCATGAAGATTGGCTTAATAATGTAAGATATGGATTGTTTGATTCATCGGTCCATACAGTATGAATTTCTGAATATCTATTTATTAGATACTCTTTAATAAAAAAATCAGTCCTTCTTGAGAATAATATAACTAAAGATATCGAATTAATATTTACTATATTGTCAATCATTTTAGATAAATTCACAAGTGCCACGTTATCAAAAATATAGTTATTACTTTTGCCTCCAATAATTAAAGTTACAATTGGTTTATCCAAAGTAGATAATTTTTCTTTAAATTTATCAGACTCTAGAAGTAATAATTTTTCATTTATATGATTTATTGCTAATACTGACTTAATAACATTTGGCCCTTGAATAGAATCATGTTCAGGGGCAACAACATAATCAAAAAATTGAGAGTTAATTTTAGGATCCTGAATATGTATTGTTGTTATATTGTTTTTAAGCTTATTTTTTAAATACAACGATAAATAAACACTTTTTCTGCCTGCGGTAATTAAATAATCTGGTGAAATATTTTCTCTAAAATCAATTAAATTTTTTATCGAAGAATCAATAGCTGGCAAGTAACCAGGTGGCAGGTATTTCCAAGGTGATCTCAATTCTACAACTTTTAATTGATAATTAAGTTTCATGGCATCAGCTAAGCCTTTAACCTGACTTATATTTCCTGCTGCTCCGTCAGTTACGCACCAAGCTATTTTATCTTTCTTGTAATCTGTCATGGAGTCATTATATAAATATTATAATTCAAAACTTTTATTAACTTATATTATCAAGGAAAAACATTAAATGCATTCACAAGTTCTTATAATTGGTTCGGGCCCTGCGGGCTATACAGCAGCAATTTATGCTGCAAGAGCAATGTTAAAGCCTACAATTGTGCAAGGTTTACAACCTGGAGGACAGCTAACAATAACAACAGAGGTTGAAAACTATCCTGGCTTTGGTGACGTTATACAAGGTCCATGGCTTATGGAGCAAATGGAACAACAAGCTAAAAATGTTGGTACGAATATAGTCAACGATATGATTACTAAAGTAGACTTTTCAAGCAAACCATTTACTGCTGAAAGTGAAAGTGGAACAACTTATACAGCTGATACAGTTATTATCTCTACTGGTGCACAATCCAGATGGCTAGGGCTTCCTTCAGAGCAGAAGTTTCAGGGCTATGGTGTTTCTGCATGTGCTACTTGTGATGGATTCTTTTTTAAAGAAAAAGAAGTTGCTGTTATTGGTGGTGGAAATTCTGCTGTTGAAGAGGCTTTATTTTTAACTAACTTTGCCTCTAAAGTGTACCTAGTACATAGAAGAGATGCTCTAAGATCAGAAAAAATTCTTCAAGAAAGATTGTTCAAAAATAAAAAAATAAACATAATTTGGAATTCAGAACTTGCTGAAATTACTGGTGAGGAAAATCCAACTAATGTTACTGGAATTAAATTGAAAAGTACAATTGATGGTTCTATGACTGATTTAAAAGTTGATGGTGTATTTATTGCAATAGGACATGATCCAGCTACTCAAATATTTAAAAGTCAAATTAATATGGATGATGAGGGTTATATTATTACAGAGCCTGATTCAACATTAACCAATATTAATGGAGTTTATGCTGCTGGTGACGTTAGAGATAAAACATATCGTCAAGCTGTTACTGCTGCTGGTATGGGTTGTATGGCAGCTTTAGAAGCTGAAAAATATATATCAAGCTTAGAATAGAGTAATTGGGTATTAGCTTAAGCTATCACAGAATTTAGATATTCTTTCACATGCACTTGCAATTAATTCATCTGAAGTTGCATATGATATTCTAAAGAAACCATTTAGACCAAATGCAGATCCTTGAACTACTGCAACTCCTGCGCTTTCTAGGAGTGCGGTAACAAAATCTTCATCATTGGCAATAATTTTTCCATCAGTAGTTTTTTTGCCAAATAAATCTTTACAGCTTGGAAATACATAAAAAGCTCCTTCAGGTAGGCTGCAGGATATACCATTCATATTATTTAATTTATTTACTACAAAATCTCTTCTTTTCTTAAAAACTTCTGCACGAGATTTTAAGAAGCCTTGATCACCATTTAGAGCTTCCACAGAAGCTGCTTGACTTATAGAGCTTGGATTGCTGGTTGATTGTGATTGAAGTTTAGCCATTGCTTTTATGAGATCTTTATTTCCTGCTGCATATCCAATTCTCCATCCAGTCATAGCATAAGCTTTACTTACACCATTAATAGTTAGAGTTTGGTTAATTAAATTTGAATTAAGTTGTGCAATAGTTTTAAATTTAAAATCGTCATATACTAAGTGTTCATAAATATCATCAGACATAATATTCACATGAGGATTCTCCACTAGAACTTTAGCTAGCTCAGAAAGTTCCTGTTCAGTATAACAACTTCCAGTAGGATTAGATGGTGAATTTAAAATAAACCATTTAGTTTTTTCATTTATTGCTGAAGATAATTTTTCAGCAGAAAGTTTAAATCTACAGCTTTCGTCACACTCAATGATTATGGATGTACCACCAGCAAAATCTACAATATCAGGATAAGATACCCAGTAAGGTGCAGGAATAATTACCTCATCACCAGAATTTAATGTAGCAAGAAAGGCATTAAAAATTATTTGCTTGCCGCCAGTGCCTACAGATATTTGATCAGCTGTATATGACAAATTATTTTCTCGTTTAAATTTATCTATTATCGCTTGCTTTAAGGCAGGCGTACCGTCAACAGCTGTATATTTAGTATCACCAGATTTTATAGCTTCTATTGCAGCCAATTTAATATTTTCAGGAGTGTCAAAGTCTGGCTCCCCTGCACCAAGGCCAATTATATCATTCCCAGCAGCTTTTAGTTCACGAGCTTTACCTGTTACAGCCATAGTTGCTGAAGGTTTTATTCTGTTAATATTGTCTGATAATAGTGCCATATTTTTTAAAAATGTATACAAGTTGGAATATATTAGATTTTTTAGATTCTCAAGCTATATTTAATAATCATAAGTAATCAATACAATGTCCATTAATCAAAAATTCGAAGTTGTTGCAGAATATAAGCCAGCTGGTGACCAGCCTGAGGCTATTAAAGAAATTGTATCAAATATAAAAAAAAATGAAAATAACCAAGTTCTTCTTGGTGTAACGGGATCAGGTAAAACCTTTACAATGGCTAAAACTATTGAAGCGGTTCAAAGACCGGCTCTAATTTTAGCTCCTAATAAAACCTTAGCGGCACAATTGTATGGTGAAATGAAATCTTTCTTTCCAAATAATGCTGTTGAATATTTTGTTTCATACTATGACTACTATATGCCTGAGGCATATGTTCCTAAGTCAAATACATTTATCGAAAAAGAATCTTCTATTAACGAGCAAATAGATAGAATGCGTCATTCAGCTACTAGAGCGCTTTTAGAAAGAAAAGATGTAATAATTGTTGCCAGTGTATCTTGTATTTATGGAATTGGATCCGCTGAAACTTATGGAGATATGATTGTAGAAATTGTTAAAAACCAAAAAATTGGTCGCAATGAACTCATTCAAAAATTAGTAGAGCTGCAATATAAAAGAAATGACACTGATTTTCACAGAGGTACTTTTAGGGTTAGAGGTGATTTAGTGGAGATATTTCCTTCTCATTATGAAGATAGAGCTTGGAGAATTTCATTATTTGGAGATGAACTAGAATCTATTTGTGAATTCGATCCATTGACAGGAAAGAAAAATGAAGATCTAGAAAAAATAAAAGTTTATGCGAATAGCCACTATGTAACACCTCGTCCAACTCTACAACAGGCTATGATCTTAATTAAAAAAGAGTTAAAAAAAAGAATACCAGAATTTAAAGCGCAAGATAAATTAATTGAGGCACAGCGTATTGAAGAGAGAACTAAATTTGACTTAGAGATGATCGAAGCTACTGGGAGCTGTAACGGAATTGAGAATTATTCGCGCTACTTATCTGGTCGTAAAGAAGGTGAACCACCCCCCACTCTATTTGAATACCTTCCTGACAATGCTCTTTTATTCGTTGATGAAAGTCATGTAACGGTACCTCAGCTCGGAGGAATGTATAAAGGTGACAGAAGCAGAAAAACAACGCTTTCTGAGTATGGGTTTAGATTGCCTTCATGTTTAGATAACAGGCCACTTAAGTTTGAAGAATGGGAAGCAATGCGTCCTCAAACTTTATTTATATCAGCTACTCCAGGCTCATGGGAACTAGATCAAACAAAAGGCGTTTTTGTTGAGCAAATTATTAGACCAACGGGTCTTATCGATCCTGAAGTTGAAGTAAGACCAGCTAAAACTCAAATTGAAGATTTAATTCTAGAAGCTAGAAAAATAATTGAGAATAATCATAGAGTTCTTGTGACTACACTTACCAAGAGAATGGCTGAAGATCTAACGGAATATATGCATGAAAATGGCTTAAAAGTTAGATATATGCATTCTGATATTGACACTTTAGAAAGAATAGAAATTCTTCAAGATCTAAGAAGGGGTGTTTTTGACATACTTATTGGAATTAATCTTTTACGTGAGGGTTTGGATATTCCTGAATGTGCATTAGTTGCAATCTTGGATGCAGACAAAGAAGGTTTTTTAAGATCAGAACGCTCATTGATTCAAACAATTGGAAGAGCAGCAAGAAATGTTGATAGTAAAGTTATACTTTATGGAGATAAAATAACAAAAAGTATGCAATATGCAATTAATGAAACAAAAAGAAGGCGTTTAATTCAAGAAAAGCATAATAAAATTAACGGTATTACTCCACAAAGTATAAAACGTGATATAAATCAGACTTTGGAAAATATTAATATTAATGAGGACAATGTAACCAAAACCAATGAAGAATATAAGATGGTTGGCAACAATATTGAGAAACATCTAAAATCATTAAGAGATAAAATGATAAAATATGCTGAAGATTTAAATTTTGAAGAAGCAGCAAATATAAGGGATGAAATTAGAAAATTAGAAAAAAGAGACTTAGAGCTAGATTATATTAGAACTCCAAAACAAAAAAAGAATAAATACTTCACTTAAAAATATATGAATATAATGATCTATCAATTGAGTTTAATTTTATTAAGTCTAGGAATATTAATTGTTAGTGCCGATCAACTTATCAATCAAGCGGATGCAATTGCAAGAAAATTTAATTTCTCACAAGTATTAATAGGTTTAACAGTTGTTGCATTTGGCACTTCGGCGCCTGAGCTAATGGTTTCTTTGTCTGCAGCATTATTTGAAACGCCCCCTGCATCGGATGCAATTATAGGCAATATAATTGGAAGTAATATTGCAAACTTATTGTTGGTGCTTGGCGTCACTGGAATGTTGTATAATGTAAGTTTTGAAAGCATTGACATTAAGACAAATTTTTATTTGTTTTTGGCTACAGCATATTTAATCATAATCTTTTCTGTAAGTTCTAATATAAGTTGGCTTCATTCTTTTATATTTTTAATAATATTGGTATTTTTTATCAATCATCTAAAAAATTTTTCACCAAACAATGAAACCATAGCTCTTGAAAGCAATGTTAGTTTAATAAAATTAACATTAAGTTTTATTGGGTTTTTTATTGGTGGAAAACTTTTTTTATCAGAGTCATTAGAATTTTTTTCTAGCTTAGGTATCGCACACACAGTCATAGGCTTAACCGTTCTAGCTCTTGGAACCTCATTGCCTGAATTAATTACACTACTCATTGCGGCATTGAAAAAAAAAGGTGCTATGGGTATAGGTAATATTATTGGAAGTAATATTATGAATATTTTATTTGTTTTATTCCCTTCCATTATCATAGTTCAAATTAGAGGTTTTAACTTTTCATCCTTGAATATTCACTCTAATGATTTAATTCTTCTTGCTATGAGTACTTCGGTAATTATAATTTTAGGCTTAACTAAAAAATCATTAAGTAGAGTACTTTCAATAGTTTTTGTATTGAGTTACTTAATTTATATATATAGATTATTTTAATGAGAAAAAATCCAATTGCTCTTGTAACCGGTGGAGCAAAAAGAATCGGAAAGCAAATTTGTATAGACTTAGCTAAAAATAGTTATGACATAATAATTCATTACAACAAATCTAAAGTATCAGCCAGCGAGCTAAGAAAAGAGATTATTGAACTGGGTGTTAGATGCGAAATAATTAAATGTGACTTTAATAATAAAAAAGAAGTTGATAAATTTTATCCAAAAGCAACTAAGTTACTAGGTAAAATATCCTGCTTAATAAATAATGCATCAGTTTTTGAAAATGATAAGATTCATAATTTCACATCTAAATCTTGGAATAAACATCTTGATACCAACCTATATGCACCAATAAAATTAAGTAAAGACTTCTCTAAGCAGCATACAAAAAATACACACGGTAATATAATAAATATTTTAGACCAAGGAGTAATAAATCCAAGTATAGCATTTTTTTCATACAACATTAGTAAAGCTGCATTACATTCAGCAACTATAATTTTAGCAAAATCTCTTGCTCCTAATATTAGAGTTAATGCCATAGGACCTGGACCAACAATTAAAAATGAGTTTCAGTCTGATAAAAATTTTAAAAAACAAATAAATTCAACTTTACTTAAAAGAGGCTCTAAGCCCAAAGATATAAGTAACACTTTAAATTATATACTAGAAACAGAGTCTTTAACTGGACAACTAATAGTAGTAGATGGTGGAGAACATTTAGCATGAATAAAAATAAATTAAATTTAGAAATTCTAAATTCTGAAATAGATAATATTGATCATAACTCTGGATACAATTTAATATTTGTGAACGATTTAATGTTAAATGCTGAGTTGGGTGTGTACGCTCATGAAAAAAATATTCAACAACCATTAAGAGTTAATGTAATCGCTAAAATAAAAGATATACCTGACACGTCAAATGAAAAAATTGATAACGTTGTATGCTATAATCAAATATCTCTAATTATAAAAGAAATTGTGAATTCGGGTCATACAATACTCTTAGAAACTTTAGCTGAAAAAATTTTACAAGAGTGTTTTAAGAATAATAGAATTGAAACTATTAAGATTAGACTCGAGAAGTTAGATGCAATTGATGATGCTGAGAGTGCAGGTATTGAAATTGAAAGATCTCGAAAATAAAGATGCAAAATATTGATAAGATTAAATCAATAGTAGATAAATCCCCGACTAATCCAGGCATCTATAAGATGCTAGATGAAAATCAAAAGATTCTTTACGTCGGTAAAGCTAAAAATATTAAAAATAGACTTAAAAACTATCTAAATGATAACAATCTAACTAATCGAATTAAACGATTGATGCGATCAACACGACAAATAGACACTATTGTTACCGAAACTGAAAAAGAAGCTCTGTTGCTTGAAGCAAATTTAATAAAAAAAATTAAACCTCAGTATAATATATTGCTAAGAGACGATAAATCTTTTCCTTATATATTTATTAATCATGAGCAAGAGTATCCAAGAATTTCTAAACATAGAGGAAAGCAGAAATTTAAAGGTAAGTATTTTGGTCCATTTGCAACTGTTGGATCTCTAAATTATACTCTCAAAATTCTTCAAAAAGTGTTTCAGTTAAGATCGTGTGAAGATTCATATTTTGAAAATAGAAGTAGGCCTTGTTTGATGCATCAAATCGAACGATGTAGTGCGCCTTGTGTGGATGTTATAAATGTTAAAAAATATCATGAGCTTGTAAAAGATGCAGAAGATTTTCTATCAGGTAAGCATAGTGGCTTACAGAAGAATTTATCTATAAAAATGCATGAAGAGAGCAATAATGAAAACTATGAGAAAGCAGCAAGTTATAGAGATAAAATTAAAGCTTTAACTCAAATACAAAGTCAGCAAAATATTAATCTTTATGATATTACGGACACTGATGTTATTTCTATTTCACGCCAAGGAGATAAATCCTGCATACAAGTATTTATTTACA
>ERZ887849.4209-NODE-4209-length-10264-cov-6.015085_pt1 | contig 10264 bp, 9 predicted proteins | sample MGYA00521267_ERZ887849 | MGnify/ENA primary metagenome ERZ887849 (study PRJEB32303, sample SAMEA104408601) | aquatic metagenome | biome: Brackish water; feature: Pelagic; material: water | place: Baltic Sea | collected 2014-06-06T16:11:00 | depth 2,863 m ... | reverse complement strand
GTATGCCGTACCTATCCTTTCTGATATGAATCTCCGTCTCGGTGGGCTCAACTTTAGAGCGGCCCCTTTTAATGGTTGGTATATGGGCACTGAAATTGGCTCACGCAATCTGGGCGACGAAAAGCGTTATAATCTATTGCCTCTAATCGCTGAAAAAATGGGATTGTCCAGAAATCGATCGGATGCTCTATGGAAAGATCGCGCTTTAGTAGAGTTAAACGAAGCCGTTTTATATTCATTTGCAGAAGAGGGCATCTACATAGTCGATCATCATCGGGCATCCTCAGAATTCATGCGCTTTGTTAAGAAGGAACTTAGTGAGAATCGACTCGTATCTGGTAACTGGAGTTGGCTTGTGCCGCCCATGTCAGGATCAGCAAGCGAACTATTTCATCGTGGGTGGAAGACGCGCGATTATCTACCAGACTATCAACTTCAACCAAAGGGATGGAAATGATTATACCGATCAGTGAAAGTCTCCTAGGCATGGATGAAAGTGATGAAGGAGCAAACAGCGAAGCATTCCCTTTAAACTCCCTACCCATCCTGTCGGCTTGGGAGCGCAGAGCGTTGCACTGGGTGTGTCGGAGAGCCGCGTGGTTTTTTTCTGCCCGTCTCTAGAGCTTGGTGGGGCGCGTATAAAAAGTTCGGCTCGATTACCTAAGATGAGTTGCCAGCTACGGGGCTTCTGACCATCTCATAGCTTATGGAGATTGTTTTTTTAGGAACGGGCACTTCGCAAGGCGTGCCCATGATTGCTCAACCTCAGGGAGAAGGTTGCGACTTGGATAATTCCAAGAACTGGCGCACGCGTACCTCCATTCACGTGGAAATGGGCGGCCACCATATACAGGTCGACGCTGCGCCCGAGTTTCGGATGCAGTGTATTCAGAATGGGCTCGACCGGATCGATACTTTCATCCTGACCCACGGCCATGCCGATCACATCCTAGGGATGGATGATCTACGACGCTTTTGCGATTTGAATGGGGGTAACGCGCTTCCGGTTTACAGCAGCGAGGAAGGCTTGCAGCGCATACGGCAGATTTATCCTTATGCGATTTTAGAGAAGCCTCTGATTCGTGGATATCCCGCGTTTCGACTCGAACTTATGCCCAAGACCTTGGAACTGCCCGGGGGCACTGTCGAATCAGTTCTGCTTCCGCATGGCGCAGTGGAAGTGCTTGGCCTGGTCTTTACTGAAGCCGAAACAGGTAAGCAATGTGCCTACTATACAGACTGCAAAGAGGTGGGCGAGGAGGCGCGTCTTATCGCTGAAGGCTCGGATGTAGTCATTCTGGATGGCTTGCGTCCGAATCCGCACCCCTCACATATGACAATTGATGAAGCGACCCAGGCCGCGCAGGAGATGGGCGCACCGCTTTCCTTCCTTACGCACATGACCTATATGGTCGACCACGATCGGACCGAGGCCGTGCTGCCGGATAATGTGCACCTCGCGTATGATGGTCTTCGGGTCAGCTGGTGATGTCTTGCATCGGGGCTGGATATCTGCGGGGACACGGACGCGGCTAGCGTGGTGGCTTCTTCACCAGAGTGCCAGCGAATGCTCGCTGAAGCGTCGCGCTATGAAAGTTGGAACTCGATCGGCTCGATCTCTGCATCGAGTAAACTGAGCGCCAACTGCTCGGCCTCGCGCATTTTGGCACGGTCCGCTTCCGCGCGGTCGTCGTAACCGGCGAGGTGGAGCCAGCCGTGGATCAGGTAAAGGCTCAACTCACGGCTGAAAGGCTCGCCCAACTCTTCGGCCCGGCTGCGGGCGTGGTCGACGGAGACGATGATCTCGCCCGCCGATTCCATCGATGTGTCGGCTGGAAAGGTGATCACATCGGTCGGCGTAGGGTCGTCCATGAAGTCTGCGTGGACGTGGGCGATCTGTCTGTCGTCAACGAAAACGATTGAAAGCTCACCGCCAGTGATGGGGAATGTGCCCGCTGCGTGGAGCGTCTCGAAGAGGCGCGTAGCGGCGGCTCCGGGGTCGGCGAGGGCGCTATATTGGTTGTTGATTTCCAGACTGAGCGTTGGCATCGGCGGGGGTCTCGGTGATTGAGGCAGGGTTTTCTTTCTCCAGTTCCTGGGCCCTTTCAGCCTCGCTCTTGGGATACTCGATCCGAGCGTGCAGCATGTTCAGCACGGTATAAATGAAGCTCTTGCGGATCAGGTCAAGTTCGTGAAAGGTCAGTGGGCAATTATCGAGTTGCCCGTCTTCGATCCGGCTCTTGAAGATGCGGTCAATCAGCTCTTCGACGTTGGGCTGGGTGACCTTCTTCAGGCTGCGGCTGGCGGCCTCCACGCTGTCGGCAAAGAAGATAATGGCGCTTTCCTTGAACTCGGGCTTGGGGCCGTCGTAGCGGTAGGTGCTCTCGTCGATCTTTAGCTTGGACTCTTCACGCGCTCTTTTACTGCTCATTTTGTCCGGGAAAGACGTGCGGCTCCCACTTTGTTTCTCTTTTTCCTGCGCTTGATGGTAGAAATATTGGATAAGGGTCGTGCCGTGGTGCTGCCGGATGACATCCATAATGATGCGGGGCAGCTTGTTTTTGCGTGCCATCTCGACGCCTTCTTTGACGTGCGCTTTGATTACAAGCGCGCTCATGGAGGGGTTTTTTTCATCGTGAGGGTTAATCCCGTCGCGCTGATTCTCGGTAAAATACTCCGGTTTGACGAGCTTACCGATATCGTGAAAGAGGCAGCAGACTCGGCAGAGCAATGGGCTCGCGCCGATTGCGGCGGCGGCGTTTTCCGAGAGGTTGGCCACCATTAGGCTGTGGTGGTAGGTGCCGGGTGCTTCCATCTGCATACGGCGGAGCAGTGGATGGTTGAAGTCAGTCAACTCCAGCAGGGTAATCTCCGTGGTGATTTTAAACAACTGCTCGAAGACGGAGAGTAGGCCGACGGCGAGGATGCCGGTGAGTAGGCCGACGATGAGCGCGACCAGTGTTTGCTGCCCGACAAGCCCAAAGGAGTAGCCATTGAGGAGGCCGACGGCCGCGCCTGCGATGGCGGCGGTGGCACCGGCGACGAGGCCCGCGCGGACGAGTTTGGCACGCTTGCGTATGTTATTGGAGACGTAGGAGCCGACGATTCCAGACAGGAACGCGATGAGGATGAATTCGACTGAATTGTTCTGAATGATGCCGAAGACGACCGCGATGATGAGCGCCGAAAGCACGGCCGGCCCGCTGCCCACGAGCACGGCGATCAGAATCGGCGCGAGAGCGTAAGGTGCCACATAGGGTAACATGCTGAGCGACGGACGGCTATTGATCAGGGCGCTCTCGCCGATCTCCATGATGACCCGGATGATCAGCAAATTAAGTAGGATGCTGACCGCCGTGATGGCGATGGCCCGGTTGCGCTTGTGCATTTCGCGCAAGCCCTGTTTGACATAGATGAAGACGGCGATGAGCAGAATCGAGGTAAGGATGAGGCGTTCGATGAAAAGTTCGTTGAAGATCAGCGAGCTGCCACGCCGCTCCAGTTCGACCGCGCGGTAGGCAGTGATTCGCTCGATGTCGGCCGGTGTGATGATGGAGCCAGGTTCGATTAAGGTGTCGCCCTCCTTGAACGCTACGAAGCTCGGTTCGATCTGGTCGATGGCGCGTTTGATTGCCCGGTTCGTGCCCGCTGCGCTGTAGAGTAGATTCGGGCTGAGGCCTTCGCGGAAAATGTCAAAGAGTGTGCGTGCCGTCTCAGAATCACGGGAGAGGGCATTGATGCGCACGCGCAGTGCGATCAGTGCATCAGTCAGAGAGCGGGCATCGGGCAGATTGTAGCGCCCGTCTTCGTCGACTAATTGGATGACAGTGACCTGAGGTGCCGCGCTCTCCGTTCTACTGGCCGAGTAAATGCCGTCTTCGTAGAGAGATTTGAGCACCGAGAGAGCGTCGTTGAAAAGAACAGAGCGATTCCTCGGGGTGATTTGGGTCGCGAGCTTGGCGATCGTCTCTGGCTCGATGGCGAGTTGACTCGACTCGATCAAGCTCTTGGCGGTCTTGAGTAGTTCAGCTTGGAGAACTTCGTTTCCTTCATCTTCAAACTCGATTTGATTTTTCGCGATACTTGAATTCAGGTCGTTGATAAAGGTGCGGAAATTATCAAACGGCTCGAAGGTGCGCTGGAAGACGGGTGGCACCTGCGCGCGCACCGCGGCGGCGGCCGCTTCGGCCTGGACCTGACTCTGATACTCAAAGGAGAACTCGGAAACGATCCGCGTCTGAGCAGCCTGGTTCAGGATGATCCGCGGCCCCTTCGGTTTTTGTCCGAGGAAGCAGATCGAGACCACAAGCGCCGAGAACAAAATGAAGAGGCTGATCTCGATCAGCTGGCTCGTCTCGAAAAATTGCGAGGCGGCCGAGTCTTTGCTGCGACGGAGATCTTTTCGGGGCGCACCCGTGCTGTCCTTGGACTTGCGGGAGGTGGTTTTCTTGATGGTAATAGCCATAAGATAATTGTGATTAAGAGGATTCCGGCGCTGGATTTAAGCCGAGCGTATTATTCGCCGACCCGCGCGTAGGCGTTGATGATGTCTTGCACCAGCGGATGACGGACGACGTCTTGACCGTCGAAATAGAAGAGACAGATCCGTTCAATCTGTCTGAGAATGCGGGCAGCCTCGCGGAGGCCTGAGAGTTTTGTGCGGGGTAAATCGATCTGTGTGATGTCGCCTGTCACGACCATGCGGCTGCCATCGCCGAGGCGGGTGAGGAACATCATCATTTGCTCATGGGTCGTGTTTTGTGCCTCGTCGAGGACGACGAAGGCGTTGGCGAGTGTCCGCCCGCGCATGTAGGCCAGCGGCGCAATCTCGACGATGCCTCGCTCGATCAGCTGCTGGGTTTGCTCTTTGCCGATCATGTCGTTCATCGAGTCATACAGCGGGGTGAGATACGGGAGGATTTTTTCCTGTAGCTCGCCCGGGAGGAAGCCCAGGGCCTCGCCGGCTTCGACGGCAGGTCGGGTCAGAATGATGCGCTCGACGCGGCCTTCGAGCAGCTCTTTCAGAGCCATGGCCATAGCGAGGTAGGTTTTACCCGTGCCAGCAGGGCCAATCCCAAAAGTGATCGGGTGTGCGTCGATCGCTTGCAGGTAGCACTTCTGGTTGAGCGTTTTGGGCACTACGCTCTGGCGCTTGAGCTTAATTACAAGCGGATTGCGGTAGATCTCGCGGAGCTCGTCGGCCTTGCCGTCGGCTACGCAGCGCAGCGTGTAGTGGACATCCGAGCTACGAATGCGTAAACCCTGTGCTCGGCCAGCCTCGAGTAGTTCGAAGACCGCCTTCACTCCGGCGATGCCCTCGGGCGAGCCCTCAATTTGCACCCAATCGTCACGGCTGGCCAAGCGGACGCCGAAGCTACGTTCGGCTTCTTCGAGGTTGCGCGCGTCATCTGCGTAAAGCAGGCTGAGTTGACGGGCATTGGCAAAGTGGAGCGTCTCAGACGGCATATAGATGATTATTCAGCTTTCACGCAGGCATGCAGACGCTGGAACATGGCGTCCATAGAGTCGGGGAGCACGCGTGTATTGCCGATGACCGGCATGAAATTAGTATCGCCGTTCCAGCGTGGCACGACGTGGCAATGCAAGTGGCAGGGGATGCCCGCGCCGGCCGCATTGCCGAAGTTAAAGCCTGTGTTGAAGCCATCCGGGCGCAGGGCGCGGGTCAGAATGTTTTGGGCCTCCACAATCAGATCCATCAGCTCATGGCGCTCTTTCACGGTGAGGCTATTCAATTCTGCGACTTCGCGGTAGGGCAACACGAGCAGATGCCCTGCATTGTAAGGGTAGCGGTTCATGACGATGTAGTTGAGCTCCCCGCGCAGGAGGATGTATTCGGCCGCATCATCGTCCGTCTCAGTGATGCGGGTAAAGGGATTGACCCCCCTCGTCCGGGTTTTTCGGCGCGAGGATGTAGGGCATGCGCCAGTAGGCGTGCAGCCGTTCCATCGAGGGCGGCAGCTGAGCGGAGGTCTGCGTTGGTGCGGATTCGTCCATAAAATGAGCGGGAGAAAGTAGAGCCTTTGAGTGCCCGCGTCGATGGTTAATTGTCGACTCAAAATCCCCTTTTCGGGGTTGCTTTGGAGTCGCAGCATGGCAACTTTCAGATAGCCATTGAACTCTTCTATTGTACGACAGCCCCCAGCTTCGAGACCCGTGACGAACGCATCTGACAAACCCAGCCTCAAAAATCTCCTGCCAGAGCAGGCCGCCGCAGCCTGCCTGATTCTGGGCTTCGCACTCTACACGATTTGGGATCAGTTCTTCTGGTGGGGGACCCGCGAAGACTATAGCTTCGGCTACCTCGTGCCGCTCTTCGCTGCATATGTGCTCTACGATCGCTGGCCGGTTATCCGGAGCTACCTCTTTCGGGGTGACCGGCCCGAGGCCGCTCCCGCTCCTCCCCCTCCTGGCGCGGGTGAGCGTGCGGCCTTTGTCCTGATCCTCGAGTGGATCGCAGTGGCCGGCTTTGCGGCTTTTTTGCTGCTCTTCGCCATCGGCGCGCTCCTACGTGCGGCGACCGGACCACAAAACCCAGCCTCCCTCGCGATCGCGGCCAGCTTTGGCGGGCTGACCCTCTGCGCGGTCTTTATTTTCTCCAAGCAACGCGTCGACGGCCAAGCGATGCCACTCAAGCAGCGCCTCGCACTCACTGCCCTCTTTATTTTCCCTGCACTCATTTGGCTGATTTCCGCACCTCTCGTTTCTATCATGGAAACGAAGATCCGCGTCTTCCTGCTGACGAAGGTCACCGTCGTTGTCTTTCAACTCTTCGATCTGCTCGGCTACGAATTGGAGCGTCAGGGAAATGTGCTCATCCTGCCTCAGGGCGAAGTCGGCGTGGAGGAGGCCTGTTCCGGCATCCGCTCGCTCACGGCCTGTCTCTTCGCTGGCTCTTTTCTGGCCGCGGTCTTCCTCGACCGTTATTGGAAAAAAGTGCTCCTCGTCGTCGCAGCGATGGGCTTTGCCGTGCTGACGAACCTGATCCGCAGTATCTTTCTCACGCTCTGGGCGTATTACCACGGTTCGCAGGCGATCGACGAGCATTGGGTGCTTCCTCTTCTCGGCGATATCGGTTCCGTCCATGACGTTACGGGGATGGCGATTCTTGTAGTCACCTGCATCGGTCTGATCTGCCTGCTGCCGATATTTAACTTCAAACTCAAAGATTTCGACGATGATGCATGGGATGAACCAGAGGAAACGGTAGTAGAGCGGTAGTTTGCCTCGATTGATGACGATGAAAAAACTGCGCATCCTCATGGTGTCGCCCGAAGTGGCGCCCTTTAAAAAGGTCGGGGGCCTCGCCGATGTCGTTGCGGCACTTTCCAAGGCGCTCGCCGCCTTGGGGCACGATGTACGCATTCTAATGCCGCGCTACACCGAGCTACGTGGCTTCGAGGGTTCCGAGCCTTTAGAGCGGCCGCTCATCGTCCGCCTCGGGGGCCACGAGGCCTATGGGCGCCTCTGGCGGCAGCCGCTTCCGGGCTCGAAAGTCGACTGCTATTGTATCGAACACAATCAATACTTCGGCGCACCCAGCGTCTATGTGGGCCCCACCGGCAATGAGAAAGATAACGGGCAGCGCTTCACCTTTCTCAGCCGCGCAGCTATCGACTTTTGCGAGCAGATGGACTGGATCCCTGATGTCGTACACTGCCACGACTGGGCATGCGGGCTCACCCCCGTCTATCTAAACACGACTGAGGCCGGACGCCCCATCGGACGTGCCGCGTCGGTCTTTACGATTCATAATCTCGAACACCACGGTTGGTTCCACCGCAGCCTCCTGCGCTTTTCCGGGCTTCCCGAGTCTGTCTTTCGCAGCGATGGCCTCGAATCCATGGGCGAGCTTAACATGCTCAAGGGAGGACTCTACCACGCTACCAAGATCACCACGGTGAGCCCCACCTATGCCGCCGAAGTGCAGACACCCGATGGTGGTTGCGGTCTCAATGCTTTGCTCCGTTTCCGTGCTTCCGATCTCATCGGCGTCCTCAACGGCGTCGATCTGGATGAGTGGAACCCTGAAACGGATCCGCTCATACCGCAGCCATTCAGCGCTGACAACATGCAGGGTAAGGCCGCAGCCAAGGCCGCCTTACAGAAAGCCTACGGGCTCGCGGTGAATCCTAGCGTCCCGCTGTTCACCGTGGTCTCCCGCCTAGCCAATCAGAAAGGACTCGACCTGCTCGCCGCCATCGCCGATCGCCTGATGGCCGACATGCATATCCAGGTCGCTGTGCTTGGCACTGGCGAGCCCACTCTCGAACACGCGTTCCATGGCCTCACTGCACGCTACCCCGGGCGCTTCGGTTCCTACATTGGTTTTAATAACGAACTCGCCCATCTCACCATTGCGGGCGCCGACTGTTTCCTCATGCCCAGCCGCTTCGAGCCCTGTGGCCTCGGCCAGATGTACTCCATGATTTACGGCACGGTGCCCATCGTCCGCGCCACGGGGGGCCTAATCGATACCGTAAAACAGTTCGAGGAGGACCGCGTTCTTGGTAACGGATTTGTCTTTCATCACCCCACCGCAAACGCGCTCTACTACACCATCGGCTGGGCCTGCGCCACCTACTACGACCATCAGGCAAAGTTCAAAAAACTCCGTCAAAACGGCATGTCCGGCAATTACAGTTGGGATGCCTCCGCCCGTAAATACGAAGCCATTTATGATTGGGCAATCGACTCCCGTTTGGCCGCCTTTCGTTGAGCCGTCGAGGATAGGCTTCCCAGTCTGATGGATTCCTGGTTCAAAATCCCTTTCATGTTTTTAACGGTTCAGGCGGTTAGTTTGCTACCTACCGATTCTGTAGTGAACGGCAGCGGGCTAAGGTTTTTTCAGTAAATACTTAGATCTTGCCAGGGCTCGCGATTACTGGTCTCCGGCGAGAGCCGCAGGGTTGGAGTGGCTCAGCGTCAGGGTGCCGATGGATAGAGTGCGGTCGCTGTCATTGGCTTGAGCATTCACTTGGTAGACGCCAGCCGCGTCAGCAGCTTCCACTGTGAGCGATGCATTGGCCTGGCCGACCCAGGCATCGAATTGCTCCAGAACTTTGCCGTAGCTGCGTTTGATGAAAGCGCTGTCGACGATCTTTAGCCCGGACTGTTTCACTAAGGTGTAGGTGATGAGAGCGGCGGCTTCGCCAGTCGTTGCCTTGTCGCTCAGCTCGAAGATATAAGGAGGGTTTAGGGCGGCGAAGACGTCGATGGTTTGAGATGGGTCGCGGAACTGTACATGCTTGGCGATGCCGTCTTCGAGGCCCTCTGCCTGCAGGTTCAAAATGGTCGCTAGATCGTTGATTTTGATTAATTCATGCGCCGCAATAGTGTGCGTCTTCAAGTCGATCGCTCGAATCGAGAGCAGTACGGTGGTGGAACCTGTGGGTGCGATGAGCTCGATGGCGAGGAGCGCTTTTTGGTCTTGCTCAAAGATCGCGGCATTTTCGTAAGTAAAGTCATCGCCGTCCTTGCCCCTCGTCTCCGGCTTGAGTTTGAAATTAATCGGAACGGTGATGCTGAAATTGGAGCCGTCGATCTCGACCAGCGTATCGTAGGCTAGATTACGGATTCCGGCCTCTGCACGCTGAGTGCCTTCTCCGTTCTGAATGAAGACGCCGTCGAAGAAGAGCGTTTCATAGCCACGCTCCCAGCAGGCCTCAAGAAGTGAGCGGCAGAGGCCGGGCAGCGCTTCGTTGAATCCGGCGGTCTCGAGGGTGTAATCGTATTGTGCGAGATCGATCATCTGCTGGTGTGATTTTTGTGAATTCACGTCCTGGAGCAGTTGCACTAATTTGACCTGATAGCGTTCGATCGCAGCCTCGGACTGGACAATGAGTTGCTGGCCGCGTTCGATCGTCGGCTTCAGGTCACGCCCCGGATCCAGCTTTGAGGGTTTGGTTTTGACGAGGTTGTGCCCGCTGCGGAGGTCTGACTCGGCCGATTTGATGTCAGTCACCAATTTGTAAAAATCGGCCCTTTGTGCAGCCGTCATGTAGGGCACAAGCGCATCTTCCTGTTTGAGGATGCTCAGATTGACCTGTTCTTTATGAGCGGAGCTCTTCGCGCTGGTGCTGATTGGCAGGAGCAGGATGCCGGTGAGCAAGAAGTGTGCGCAGGATTTAAGTTTGAATCGAAGCATTTGAGTGGAATGAAAGGAGAGAAAACAAAGACTAGACTCTCCGAAAAATGCTTAAAGATGCCAAGATTATTCCTATTTGTATCCGCCTACTCCATGTGA
>ERZ887849.4208-NODE-4208-length-10266-cov-6.338459_pt1 | contig 10266 bp, 9 predicted proteins | sample MGYA00521267_ERZ887849 | MGnify/ENA primary metagenome ERZ887849 (study PRJEB32303, sample SAMEA104408601) | aquatic metagenome | biome: Brackish water; feature: Pelagic; material: water | place: Baltic Sea | collected 2014-06-06T16:11:00 | depth 2,863 m ... | reverse complement strand
GGGGGTGCTCAGCAGTGCCGCCCGCCGCACCGTCCGCGAACACGCCGTGATGATATTGGTTCGTCCCTGCATGGGCGCGCTGGCATAGTCCTGCGCCCGCCCCCATCGGTGGGTGGGTTGCACGCGTCCCGCCCGCCATGTTCCACGGGGAACCCTCTCCGCTTCCAGGCCCCCTCATGCCGACGGTCTTGTGCACCCTGCCGGTCCCTGTGCCCCCCGAGGCCGTGTGGTCCGTGCTGTGCGACACCGCCCACTGGTCCCGGTGGAATCCCGCCCAGCCTTACTTCAGGGGCCCCGCCACCGTCGGCGCCCCCATCCAGATCGCGGTCAAGCTGGGCCCGCTGACAGTGCCGTTTCCAGCCCGGGTGCAACACGCAAGCATCTCCGAGGGCCTGTGGTGGACCGGGGGCACACGGCTGCTGTTTCACGCCGCCCACGGCATCACGGTCAAGGCGACGGCCGAGGGCAGCGTCATCGTGCAAGAAGAGCGCTTCAGCGGACCCTTGGCTTGGCTGCTCTGGCCAGTGATGAAGACGATGCTCCACACCGCCTACGCTGCGGCCAACGCAGGCCTCGCGGCGGCGGCCGTTCAACAACACAAGAGCACAACTCAACAGCCCTGACGCCGCTGGGCCTATCGGGGGAAGACCGGGACTGGCTTGCCGTCCCCACCGATGATCGGACGATGCCCAGAAACGTAGTGGTTCACCATCTTCTCACGGGCCCGCTTCTCCATCGTGCGCAGGGTGGTGTCGAGCGTGGACTGCACATACCGCACCATCAGGGGCTCCGGAATGTTGCCCCCAAGCTGCGATGCGTTGTGGTAGCCAAACAAGGTTGACCCATCACTCAAGGCGATGACCACCCAAGCGCCCTGGTTCGCGGGCATCTCCACCGCATCGGCGAAGCGCTGGGCGGTGACCTTGCTCGAGATACCACCCTCAATGCGGTCTTTGGCGATCGCCACCCCGCCCGGGTTGCTCCGCCAGGGATGCTCCCAGGCACGGCCTGCTGACGCTGACGCCATCCCGTGGTTGTTCCACACATCGACCACCCAGTGCCGGTCCGAAAACGGCCGGGGCAAGTCAACAATGCCGTACCAGACCGCCTTGTCGGGCGGATCCAGGCCCAGCGAGACCTCATCGATGGACGCATTCTGGCTGAAGTGGAGATCCTGACATGCCACCCACATCTCGTCGCGCGAGGCGGTCGTCCAGAGCAAGCCAAACGCCCGACGGGGTCCCGTGCCGCCGCCCGGTCGGTCCATCACCTTGACCACATCGCCGGCCAGCAGGGAGCGCACCTGGCGCTCATTGAGCTGGGGCAACGCAAACACGGCGTGGTCGTTGAAGACCCGCAGCGCAGCCTGCACTTCAGCGGGCGACGGGGCGGCGTGAGCCACCGAGCCGACGGACCAGGACAACATCAATGCAAGTGCGCTCATGTCCACTGCTATCCCGACTCTCCCGACAGCGGTCGGTGGGCACTGCACCCACCCAATTGGTGTGGCGGCCCCACACCCCAAGTGACCCAGAACGAAGCGCCGTCTTGCACACCGCGCCCAAACGGGACATCGGCAAGCCATGGATCCCGTCATCCCATTCGGCCTCGTCATGTTGGCCTTGCTCGCGGCCAAGCTGCGCTCCTTCAAGCTCTGGGACGAGCTGCTGGAGCTGCTGTACACCGAGCGCCGCCCGGACTGGGACGCCGAGGGCCAACCCATCGGCTACTTCTGGCGGCCTGAAGACCCTCCAGTGGGCACGATCGAGGGCATGACCGCCCGCCGCAAGCTCATGGGCCGGCTGCGGGGGGAAGACCCCGCTTGGCTGGTCGCCGGTGACCCGCTGCACATCAAGCTGGTCGCATGGCGGCTGACGTGGTGGGGGGGCTGGATCGGGGTGGCGGTGGCCGGCTGCTTTGCGCTGGTGATGGGCTTCTACCCCGGCTGACCGGGACCATCCTCACCCACTCCCGCGCGGGCCCACGCCGCCGTGGTCACGATGGGACGGGCCACCGCTGCACCATGGACGGCGCCAAAGCGGTCGGGCGCCTGGGCGGCCAACACCGCGAGCCGCCCCCGGGGACGGCCGTTGACCTCGATGACCCAGGGCCGATCGTCGCCGTCGAGCACCACGTCCACCCCCAGCTCCACTGCGCGCCCGCACCCCGGCGCCGCCGTCAGCGCCGCACACACCGCGTCACAGGCCAAAGCCACTGCGGTCAGGGTCTCGACGGACAGGCAGTCTTCGGCTGGGCGCACCTCGGCCCCCCGGGCCACGTTGACCACCCGATCGCGACGGGATCGCCGCAGCACCGCCGGACACTGGACCCACGCACCGCTTCGGTCTCGCTGGCACAACACCCGCAGCGCGCGACCGGCCCACAGGGGCCCCGGGTCCACGGCCGCCTGCAACACCACCGCGTCCTCGGCCCCGGGCACCACCGAAGGCAGGGACCGGGGCAGCACTTCGCCGGCTTGCACATGGCGCACCCCCACCCCCAAGGCACCATTGCGGGGCTTGAGAAACCCCTGGCCCCACTCGTCCAGAACGTCCTCCAGATCGCCATTCCCACTCACCACAGGGGGCAGCCCAGCCACACCTGCGGCCTCCAAGACCCGCTGGCAAGCGAGCTTGTCCCGGCACAGCAACGTGAGCGCGACCGGGTTGGCCCACAGCAGCCCGCCGGCCTCGTCCTGCACCGCCGCGAAGCGCACCGCCCGGCTCTGGGACGGGAAGCGATCATGCAGGGCCTCGACCGCCCAGCGCCCCCGACGCCAGCGCCCGCCGTGGGGCCCCGGTTCGGCGATCATGCCCACCAGCTCCCCCGCCTCGAACCGGTCGCCGAAGACGGGCACCACCCCTTCGCCCCACAGCTTCAGGGCGGCTCGGCCCATGGGCATCGCACCGGGTGAAGGGTCGGGACCGCGGGGGGCGGTGGGCACAAGAACGCCGACATGGACAGGGTTCTGCACGGTGTTGTGCTCCGATGGTGGGCCGGTCTGGCGGCGATGCGCCCGATGGACCCGGTGGACGTGCCATGTTGCACCCATGGACGCCACCCTCCTCGACCCCACACTCGCCCTCGGCGTGCTCTGCGCGCTGTTGGTCGGCATCATCATCCTGTTGTTTGCGCGCCTGACCCAAGTGCGCCGCCGCCCGGGCGCCCGCAGCCGCAAGCGCAACCAGACCGCCCAAGAGGGGGAAGCCCACGCCGAGGCCTTGCTCCGGCGGGCTGGCTACGAGGTGATTGACCGCCAGATCACCCGCGAGGGCATCATCCTCATCGACGGGGAGCCCTTCACATTCGGGGTGCGGGTCGACTTGCTGGTGCGCCGGGGCCGCGAGCTGAGCATCGCCGAAGTGAAGACCGGCAGCCGGGCGCCCGATCCCCTCCACGGCCCCACCCGGCGCCAGCTTCGGGAGTATGCCGAGCTGTTTCCCGACTGTGGACTGCTGCTGGTCGACGCCGAGGCCAACGACATCATGGTGGTCGAGTTCGCCTGAGCGTCCCTGCATGCCCGCGAGCTGGACATCTGCTCTTGCGTTTTGGCAACCGCTCGGGGCACTGTTCCACGGCAGTTCCACGGCAGGTTCTCGCCGAGCTGATGCACACCCTGCGCCCGGCCCCTGGCCCCGTGCAGGTCCCCCCCTCGACGCCGGGCACCCCGTGACCCTCCTGACCACCAGCTCCCTCGCGGCACTGTGGCTGGCCGTGGCACCCACCGCCCACGCCAGCCCCACGCCCCAGTCGGCGGCACTGCACGCCAAGCTCGCCTCCGAGGCCGACTGGCAGCACGTCCGCACCGACAATGGCGTGCAGGTCTACAAGAAGGACGTCCCGGGCACCAACATGATGGCGTGGAAGGGCGAAAAGGACTTCCCGGCCACCATCGACAAAGCGCGGCTGTTCGCGGTCATCACCGACACCAACAACCACACCCACATCAGCCCCGGGTTGCTGGAGTCCACCATCATCCATCCGGTCGGCACCGGCGCCCTGTACTACCAAGTGATGGATGCCCCCCGGCCCATCGCCGACCGCTACTGGATCGCCCAGAGCGCGTCGATCCAAGACGCAGACGGCCACCCGGGCCACCTGCGCCGCACCTGGTCCTCCGTCGGCGGGGATGCCGCCCAGGCCACCCGTGCGATGCTCCAAGAGCGCTACCCCGACGCGGTGGAGGTCCCCGAGACCCATGGCCGCTGGGACCTCATTCCGCTGGACGACGGCGGGCTGCGGGTGGTGTACCGCACCCTGGTCGACCCGGGCGGGGCGGTCCCCCAGTCCATCGCCAACTCCGTGGCCGGCCGGGGGGTGTCGGAAAACATCGAGAAGATGGTCGCCGCGTCCACGCGCTAAACACCGTAAGCTACGGCATTGTCATCAACGGCATTGTCGACCACTCGCGCCCGCTCAGCGCACCTCTTCGAGCACCACGATGCTGCTGCCGACCACCCCGTAGCTGGTGCCCTCGACCACGTTGGGCGCGTCCATGAAGATGTTGTGGGAGAAGTAGGGGTCGGCGGTGGGGTTGTCGGCAAACCAGCCATCCACATCGTCGCCGAAGCTGCCCGGTCGATCAAACCAAGACTGGGTGTCGATCAGCCGCGCCCACTGGCGGCCATCGGGCAGCGCAAACTCCACATCCCCGCGCTCCATGTTGATGAGAATCAGCAGCTCCGGCTTGTCTTCCCACTCGGCGGCCCCGTCCCGATAGTAGTGGATCGCGACGTGGCGTTTTTCGCCCCACTCCCACCCTTCCATGTTGCCGTTGCTGGCGTTCTTCCATGAAAAGGGCATGCCACCCCCATACTCGGCGGGGGACAAGGCGTACGTCCGCTCGCGGCGAAAGCGGGTGAGGTTGCGCACGAAGTCGTGCATCCGGTGGCGGTCCCAAGCATAGGTGGACTGCCACTCGCCCCAGCGAAACCAGTTCCACTCGTTGTCGGCCCACGTGGAGTAGGCGTTGTTGTTGCCGAACTGAGAGCGCATCCACTCGTCGCCGCCCAAGATCATGGGCGTGCCGTGGCTGATGAACATGCCCACGAACATGTTGCGCATCATCTGGCGCTTGGTGAACTCGTCGCCCCAGCTGCGGCTTCGGTTGTGGTTCTCGCCCGACTCATCGTCACACCACACACTCAAGGGGTCGTCACAACACACCGGGTTGAGCAAGCCACACCCGTTCTGTTTGTCTTCGTAGGCAAACAGATCGTAGAGGGTGAAGCCATCGTGCACCGTCACGAAGTTGATGGCATGGTACGGCTTGCGGCCGTTCCAGCCATAGACCGACTCAGACCCCGTCATCACGGCGCCCCCGTCCACCCCTTCAGTGCTGTTCAGACGGAAGTTGTCGTCGTTGACGAAGCTGCGCCACCAGTCGCGATAGTGGGCATTCCACTCAAGCCACGCAAACGCTTCATCGTTGGACGACGTGGGAAACCCACCGATGCCAGGACCGGTGCCAGCTGCCGTCCACGGCTCCGAGATGATCCGTGTGTTGTTGGCTTGCAAGATCGGGTCGTCGATGATGTCTTGCAGGATGGTCTCGGAGGGGTCAATCCACTCGTTGTAGTTCAGGTCCTGCTCGCCGAGGATGCCCGCCAGGTCGAAGCGGAACCCGTCCACGTGCAGCTCTTCCACCATGAAGTGCAGCGAGTCCATGGTGAGCCGACGCATCGGCGTGTGGTTTGGCCGGGTCTGGTTGCCCACGCCCGTGTTGTTCCAGTATGTCTGGCCGTCTGGCGACAACGCATACCAGCTGGCGTTGTCCAAGCCCCGGTAGCTGTAGAGACCGGCGACTTCCTTCGGGTCAAAGTTGACTTCGTAGGCGTCTTCGTAGGACTCGAAGTACAGCCGCTCGCGCCACAGCCCACCCTCACCCGTGTGGTTGTAGACCACGTCAATGATGACCTCGACGCCATTTTGGTGGAGTTGGTCCACCATCCACTTGAACTCGTCGAGCACATCGTCGACCCGGCCGGTGCTCTGGAAGCTGGCCGCAAATGAGTGTTCGGGCGCGAAGAAGCTGAGGTTGTTGTAGCCCCAGTAGCCCCCGTCCAGCGGCTTCTCGTGGATCGGCAGAAACTCGACGGCCGTGATGCCGAGATCGGAGAGGTACGCGGCCTTTTCACCAAAGCCCCGGTAGGTGCCCGGCCACTCCACCCCGCTGGCGGGGTTTTGGGTGAAGCCCTTGGGATGCACTTCGTAGAAGACAAGGTCGGTCCAGTCGTGGCCGTCCAGTGTGTTGTCGGCACGGCCCGCCCGCCACGCTTCTTCGCCGACGGACCATGCGTAGTCGCTGGTCACCACCACGCTCTTGGACGCCGCCTTCCACGTCGACTGATGCCGAGACGGACCGGATGCGGTGCTGCCCGCGCCCCAGTCGTGGTCGCGGTGGATGGCCTTGCCCCACGGGTCGAACAGCAGCTTGTTCGGGTTGAAGCGGTTGCCGTGTTGGTCCACGTCCGAGCGATAGCCGGAGGTCGACCCCGGGAACCACTCATCGGTGTGGGGCCAGTTGGGACCCCACGCAATGTAGCCATAGTGTTGGCCGACGCCGATGCCCTCAACGTAGACGCTCCACAGCGGGCCGTCCTCGGGGTCGCGGGTGAGCGTCTGTTGAAACGTGGGCAGCTCGGACTCGGGGTCGTCGAACAGCAGCAGCTCAAGGCGTTCCGCACGCTCGCTGTAGACCACAAAGTTGACGCCCTTGTCGATGAGCACCGGGCCCATGTGGTCCATGGAGCGCACGTCGTCCCAGCTCAGCGAGGGGGCGGTCGCATCTGTGTGGTACAGACGGATGTAGTCATCGCTCGCGCAGCCCGCTTGGAGCACCGTCGCCGTGAGGAACACAGCGGGGCACAGGTGAGACAGGGGCGAGGCGGATGGGGGACGCATGGAGTCTCCGGCGGACGGCACCCGCACCCTAACCCGGATTGCCGTGCGCCCACCGGGAATCCGGCATCCAGCTTCTTGCGCTGGGACGGGATTCTCGGGCTTCGTCGCCCGGTGGCCTTCACCCTGGTGAGCGGGTCTTCAGGGAGACGCAGGCGGCGCGACGGCGGCCCCGGTCCCATCGCCGGTGCGCCAGGGATCGGTCGTCCCGAACAGCTCCAGCGACCGGGCCTGCGTGGCGGCGAGGACCACCCCAAAGTCGGGCGGCAGGGTGTCGGCGACACAGTCGGTGGGCGGGGCGCGCCCGGGGGCCTCGGCGAAGGCCAGCAGCACGTCCAGCGCGCAGTTGTCGGAGGAGTCCGCCGATGCGGTGAACCCGAAGGACACGTGGCCCGCATACGGGAAGGTCACCAGGGTGGTGATGGGAGCGACGATGTCGGGGAGCACTTCTTCGGCCCACACCGGCGGCGTGGCGGGGTCCAACGCCCCCTGAAGCACCAGCACGGGGGTGGAGATGGTGCCCACCGCGCGGGGGTAGTCGGGGAGGCCCAGCTCGGCCCAGCGCTCTTGCAAGCCGTAGAGTGCCGCGGGTCCCGGGCCCGGCAGCAGCACGCCGTCCTCCGCGGCCTCGACCTCAGCCAGGGTGGACGTGGGGCGGAACAAGTCCAGCATCGTCACGTGGACTTGCAGCCCAGCATTGAACACCTGCGGTTGCTGGTACGAGCCAAGCACGTCCTGGAACGTGTGCAGAGCCGTCTCGTCATCAGCATCGCAGCGCACAATCATGGTGGCGAGAGGGAACACCAGCGGCGCAAACACGGACCCCATGGTGCCGCTGAACCCTGCTTCCCAGTCCTCCCGGGTGCCGACGATCACTGGGCAGCGCCGATCCTCCACCCCATCGAGGGCCGCCATCAGCACGCCCTCCGGGTCGCCGCCCGTCTGGGCCGCGCAGCTTGGGTCAGCCGCGCACAGGGCCACCATCGCCCGCACCGGGGCGTCGGCCCGCACGTGGACCCGCTCAATGTCGGCGTCGAGCGGCAGCACACCATCGAGCACAATGCCGTCCACCAGACCATCGTGGCGCTGTGCAAACCGCTGCGCCAGGAAGCTGCCGTAGGACATGCCCCAGACGATGTTGGCACCGGGGCCGGGGGAGCGGTGCAACCACATCGCGAGGTCGTCGGCAGCTTCGGTGGCCGAGAAGCCCACCACATCATCGCCGTAGGTGTCGATCCAGGAGTCTAGCCAGTGGGTCGGCGTCCTGGGAAGCGCCATCTCCAGCGCAGTCGACTCGCCCGTGCCCCGGTGGACCGGCACCATCAGGGTCCACCCGGCGTCGGTCAGCGGCGCATAGCGCTCCAGGTCGCGGACGAGCTGGAGCCCGGTGCCGCCGGGCCCACCGTCGAGCATCCAGAGCTGGCCCCGGGGCGGGCCGGTCGCCGAGATCTTCATCAGCGTGAGCGAGATGGGCAGGCTGGTGTCGGGGGCGGACCAGCGCAGCGGTGCAAGCACCTCGGCACAACGCACCGCGGCCGGAAGGTGCAGGTCGGGGTCGCAGGGAAACCAGTCCAACGGCTCGACGTCCGTGCCCGTGTCATCGCCGGTGTCGTCGTCGTCCTCCACCACCTCGGGGTCCCGGACCAGTCCACCGTCCTGCTTTCCCGGGCTCCCATCGCCGGGGACGGGGGAGCAGGCACACACGAAAGCGAGCAACAGGATGGACACGGCGACCTCGGCACCCATCGTGGACCACGCGGTGCGGCCCTACAACCGCGGAGCGCCCCCCCCACAGCCGTCCAGTCGGCGCGCCACCAGCCAGGCATCCACCGCTTCGCCGTTGGGAGCCCGCTCGGGCAGGGCGCTGTTGTCGCGAGCTTGGTCCAGCAGTTGCTCCAACTCGGGCCAACGGCCACGCAGGGCCGCCGCCAACGCCGGGGGGGCCCCGTCCTTCTCGTCGCTGTCCCGCTTGAACGCGATGAGCTCAAGCAGATCCGAAAACCCGTACTCCGGTGCCAGGACCGCCAGGTCTGCCACCACCTCTCCGGCGCGCAACAGGTGGGTGCCGGTCAGCGCCACCCGGAAGCTGTAGAGCAGCGACTTGGCCCGGCCGTCCCGCTCGTGCTCCCGCTGCATGCCGCCCAGGTAGCCCCGGTAGTGGCCGTAGGAAGCCCTCGACAATGACGCACTGGTGAGCATTCTCAGTTCTTTCAGGAATGGGCTGTCGATCACCTGGAGGGGCGAGAAGATGCGCTCCAGCACGTTGCCATTGCCCTTGAGCACCAGCCGCAGGGCCTGGGCGAGCTCGTTGGTGGTGAGGTCACACTCGACCCCCTCGAAGAACTCCAGGCGGTCGTGGTTCTCGCGACCGGGCCACAGGCTCAACACCCGGGGGGTGGGCGCTTGGTGGATGCCCTTGATGTCGATGTCGGAGTTGGCCGAGGAGAAGCCGTAGTTGTGGCTTCCCGTGATGGCGCACATGAGCAGCTCGCCCGGGGGCGGGTGCAGCGCCAAGAAGCGGCGGACGAGGTCGAGATCGAGTGCAGACACGGCGGCCCCTGGGGGTGGGAGACAAGCCCGAAGCGGCAGTGTTGAATAACCCCAAGCCATGAACTTCGACCTCCGACACCACACGATTCTCCTCGCCGTCGCCGGCTCTCGGGCCCACGGGCTCTCCAGCGCCGACTCGGACGTCGACTTGCGCGGGGTCGGCATCGCACCGGCGCGGGTGCTCCACAGCCACCGCTTGCGCTGGGACCAGTCCGACAACGCCGAAGACATGACCGTCTTTGAAGACACGCTCACCGATGTGGAGCGCCAGATCTGCGCGCGCACCAAGCTGGAGGGCAGTGTGTTTGCCCTGGCCAAGTTTGTGCGACTCTGCGCCGACTGCAACCCCAACATGCTGGAAGCGCTGTTCTGCAGAACATCGGAGCTGCGCCTCATCACGCCGCTGGGGGAGCGACTGCGGGACGCACGCTATGCGTTTTTGTCCCAGAAGGCTGCCCACACCTTCACGGGCTATGCGCTGCAACAACTCAAGCGCATCCAAGGGCACCGGCACTGGTTGCTCAACCCCCCAAAGGCGCCGCCCAGCCGCAGCGACTATGGCCTGCCCGAGCGCAGTCTCGTGCCCCGGGACCAGCTCATGGCCGCCGAAGCTGCAGTGCGCAAGCGACTCGACGAGTGGGCGCCGGACTGGGGGCCGCTGCCCGCATCCGAGATTCAGCGGCTGGAGGACCAGCTCACGGACTTCCTCAAGGAGGTGTTGTTGTCCGGTGAGAGCACGTGGCACCGCGCCGCGCGCAGCGTTGGGTTGGATGACAACCTCATTGAAGCCATGGACCGAGAGCGGCGGTTCAAGGG
>ERZ887849.4207-NODE-4207-length-10270-cov-6.069408_pt1 | contig 10270 bp, 9 predicted proteins | sample MGYA00521267_ERZ887849 | MGnify/ENA primary metagenome ERZ887849 (study PRJEB32303, sample SAMEA104408601) | aquatic metagenome | biome: Brackish water; feature: Pelagic; material: water | place: Baltic Sea | collected 2014-06-06T16:11:00 | depth 2,863 m ... | reverse complement strand
TGGGCTGGCTATGGGTGATTTTACCAAAAGCAGGGGACGGCGCAGCGCCAACGCGCACCGACGGGCTATCAGCTCTTATAAGGGCAGGGAATGCTGCCTCTATGTCTCTGTTCAGCGCGACAACTGCATCATAATCAGCATCTGAAATTTCCGGGCTATCCTCACCATGATAGCGGTTATCATGATAGCTGATGAGTGAGGCAAGCTCTTCTAGCAGAAGCGCCGCTTTAGTGCCCTCTAGCGCAGTGATGCTATCAGGCCTTAGCCGGTCTGCATCATTCATGATGAAAAACCAAGCAGGTTTATCGCAGCAGCCCGCGCTTCAGATGTAACAACATCACCTGAAATCATCCGGGCAATTTCTTCCACCCGTGCATCACGCATAAGCGTCTCTGTATAGCTGACAACACCGCTCTCAGATTGCTTTTTTGCGATCCGTAGATGTGCATGCCCTTTGCCAGCCACTTGCGGAGAGTGGGTAATAACAAGTGTCTGCATATCTTCGCCAAGACGCGATAAACGCGCCCCAACAGCCGCCGCAACAGCGCCCCCAACCCCAGAATCAACTTCATCAAAGATAAGGGTTTTTGGTATCTCATTGCCAGAAAGAGCCACTTTTAATGCCAGCAGAAAACGGGCAAGCTCGCCGCCCGATGCAATCCTGTCAATCGGGCCAGTGCTCATCCCGGGGTTAGTAGATGCCTCAAACCGGCATTTATCCCATCCAAGCGCGCCCCATTTCGGCTCATCCAAGCGCGTCAAATCAGTTTTGAACAAGGCGGCTTCTAGCTTTAGCGGAGGCAATTCTGACATCACAGCAGCATCAAGCGCGGCAGCAGTTTTTGCACGAGCATCTGACACTTTGGTTGCATAGCGACAATAATGATTATAGGCAGCTGTTTCTGCTTCTGCCAATGATGCAAGAAAGCCTGACTGGTCATCCATTGCAGCAAGGCGGTTCTGTAAGGACTGGTGAAGCTCGGGAAGGTCAGTAACAGTGACCTGATGTTTTCGGGCTTGGGCGCGCAGGCTATGAAGCCGTTCTTCAATTTCAGAAAGCCGTTCGGGGTTTCCGTTAAGCGAGCGACCTGCATCACGCAATTGAGCTTCGGCTTCTTCAAGCTCGGCAGCTGCGCGGGCTAATGCCTCTACGGTTGCTGACAGCGTTCCTGCCGCAACATCGAGCTGGCGTTCCAGAAGGCTAAGGGCGCGCGCCGTCTGAAGACCAGCGCCTGTCTCGCCTGATAGCAGCCCATCTGCTTGTTGTAAGGCATCGGCAATACGCGCTGCATGAGCATGCATGCCGCGCTCTTCTTCAAGGCGGCGTTCCTCATCAGCTTCTGCGCCAAGCTGGTCAAGCTGTTGAACAGCATCTCGCAACCAATCTTCTTCCTCGCGCGCCCGGGAAAGGTCTTCGGTTGCCTGAATACGCGCATCACGGCTCTGTTTTAACTCAGACCATGCTGCACGAAGCGCGTGAATATCGTCATGGTGCCCCGCGGCACGGTCAATCAGACCCAGATGACTGTCGGTATCCAGAAGACCGCGGCCTTCAAACTGACCTTGAATTTCAACAAGCATATCACCGCATTGACGAAGCAGGGTGAGCGACACAGGCTGGTCGTTAATATGAGCTGATGATTTTCCGTCACTTCTGAGTTGCCGGCGCAACACAATCATTTCGCTTGCATCAATGCCAGCCTCATCAAGTGCTGTGCGGACAGGGTGGCTGTCTGGTAAATCAAAGGAGGCTGTTACGTGCGCTTTATCTGTTCCGGTGCGGATAAGGCCAAAATTTGCCCGGCTTCCCAGTACCAGCCCCAGCGCGTCAAGCAGAATGGATTTGCCGGCTCCGGTCTCGCCGGTCATAACCGTCAGGCCGTCGCTAACGTCAAGTAACAGACGCTCTATGAGGACGATATTAGTGATGCTGAGATGGACGAGCATCTGCTCCTCGCAGACTAAAAAATTGTCAGAGCTCTGTCGATGACTGAACCAATAAGCCCTCGTGGGCCGGCGCGTTCAGGATTGTTAAGCACCTCAACCGCCCGTTCTGTCCATACAGAGTCTGGATAATTATATTCACTCACCTGAACCACGCGTTCAGCCTCATCGGTGAGCCCAAGAGAGAGATAAGTTTCTACCATCCGATACAGTGCTTCTGGCACCTGATTGGTATTATCAAAATCCCGGACAACAATGGCAAAGCGCTTCAGGGCAGCGCTATAATAGCCCTGTTCCATATAAAAGCGTGCTACTGCCATTTCCTTGCCGGCAAGGTGTGAGCGTGTCAGGTCTGCTTTTAGCTGAGCATCACGGCTGTAATTGCCTTCGGGATAGCGGCGAACTAATTCTTCAAACGCTGCCATTGCACGCCGGGTCATGTCAGCATCACGCTCAACATCGACAATCTGCTCATAAAAGCAGAGAGCACGCAGATAGTAGGCATATTCGGTAAGCGGATCAGCTGGATAGAGTTCAATAAACCTATCTAGTGTGGCAACAGCGCGTTGATAATCATTCTCGGCATAAAAGGCCCAACCGGCCATTATTTGGGAGCGGACAGCCCAGACCGAATAGGGGTGCTGACGCTCGACTTCTTCAAACTTTGGCGCTGCTTTTTTAGGCTGGTTGGCAAGAGCAAGGTCGAGGGCTTCATTATAGAGCACCTCCACCGGCTGTTCTACCTGTTCATCAATAACAGGGCCATTTGAACAGGCGCTCAGCAGAACCAGTGTGATGCTCATCAGGCACAAGGTTTTGCATGTTCCGACATATGATGAAAAAAGGGTGCTCATGATTAACTCGCCTGTTTTTGGCCGGAACGGAAATACTTAAAAAGGACAATACCCCCTGCTTGCCAATGTGAAAAGAGGCAAGGACGTTTTGATGACCGAAAAAACGAATAAAGAGAAGGAAGCTTAAGAGCTGGCGAGGGCAACAGCTGCTTCAGGAAGGTGCATGTTCGCAGATTGCTGTGGCAGGTTATTTTCATTTTCAATATAGAAACTCGACGGTGATGCCATCAATGCCTTCAATAATGCGGCTGAGGCTGCATGCCCCGGCTTATTTGCACAGACACGCGCCCGAAGAGACATGCCAAGCAAATAAAGGTCACCAAGGCAGTCAAGAACCTTATGTTTTACAAACTCGCTCTCGCTACGCAAGCCACCCTGATTTAAAATAGACCCATTATCAACAACAACAGCATTATCAAGAGAGCCGCCACGTGCAAGGCCAGAATGGCGCATCGTTTCAACATCTTTTAACATACAAAATGTGCGGGCATCTGCCAGCTCGTTTTCAAAACAGCCATGCTGATGGGTATAGTGATAATGCTGACGCCCAATGGCTGGGTCAGCAAAATCAATCTGGATATCTAAATCAAGTGTTTCTGATGGGAGAAGCTGAAGAACAACATCATTCTCAAGCTTAACTTCAATGGGTTTGGTGACAACCAGAACAGGCTTACCTTGTCGAGCGCCACAATGCCGGCCTGCTGGAGGAGCGTAACTATCTGAATAGCGCTACCATCAAGAATAGGCATTTCCGGACCATCAACTTCGATGAGAACATTATCAAGGCCAAGACCGTGAAAGGCTGCCATGAAATGTTCAATCGTACTCATGCTGACACCATCAGCATTTTGAATGCGCGTGCATAAACGTGCATCAGAAATATTATCGATAAGAGCAGGAATAATCGGGTCTAGCCCGTGAATATCTGTGCGGTAGAATACGATGCCGTGACCAGCTGGGGCAGGCAATAACCGAACTTCAATAAATCGACCAGAATGAAGTCCAATGCCACGCAGTTCTGCAACCTGCTTCAGACTTGTCTGTAGTGCGTGATGTTGCGAGGTCATGCGTGTGTTTATTCCCTGACTGACAGCATTGAAACGCCAATACCGTGAAAATAACCTAGAAAAAGGGAGAGGGAAAAACAAATCACATTTCGTTACAAATTGTTGTAATATCGGTATTTGTTCATTTTTTTGCATTTTGGCGAACAATAATGCCTGAATAACAGGGTATGGCTTTTTATAAGAGTAGCCAAGAGGGACCAGATAATCTGGTCCCTCTTGATGATGTGTTAGTTGGCTTGCCGGCGCAGAAACGCTGGAATATCCAAGTCGTCATCTGGTGCATCTGCCTGCGGCTCTACTGGCAATGTTGTCTGGACAACATCAACATGCGGCAAATCTAGGATTGCACTTTGTGGTGCAGCGGCTGCAGGCTCTGATGAACCCATCTGTGCTTTCTGGTCTTGCTCAGCAAATGTTGCATTAACAGCATTTTGTGCTGTCTCTGAACGGGCTTTTGTAACAGCAGGACCAAAGGCACCAATTGATGGTTCACGAGATATTTTTGCCTCAGCCGCCTCAGTCTTTGGGGACGGGTTTTGTTTTGCAGCCCATAGACCTGAAATTTTGTTCATGAGGCTTGGACGCGCCTCAGTGATAGGGGCTGTTTGAACAATGGTGGTATCACTGCCAGTATCTGCAGGTGCAGCCGGAATGAAACTTGGCCTGCGCCTAACAGCTGCTTCTTGATGGGGTTGAGGAGTAGGGTGCTTTACGGCTATCTCATCTGTCCCATTTTGAAGGTAGGCAGGGTTTGTTTCGCTCGCATCTGTTGCTGCGCCAAACATATCAGGTACGGTCTCCCCCGTAGTCTGTTCACCGGCATCTGCTGCATCACTATGTGCCTCGGCGGAAATGGGTTCCAGTGGCATGTCTGAAACCGGGGCTTCCATCGCAGTCTCTGCAACAATGTCTGCACCAGTCTCTGCACCAGTCTCTGCACCAGTCTCTGCACCAGTATCTTCAGCAGTATCTTCAGCAGTATCCCCTAATGTTTCAGCCATCAGAGCTGGTTCAGCAATTTGTTCATCTGCAAGCGGCATTGCTGGCATAATAGGTGCGGCTCTTACCGTCACTTTTTCTGCTACGAAAGGAATTGGGTTTACATAGGCTTGAGCATCAATGCCTGTTGCAACCACTGATACCCGCATGATGCCTTCCAGTCTTTCATCAAAGGCTGAGCCAAAGATGATTGTTGCGTCTGGGTCAACTTCAGTGCGGATGCGGTTTGCTGCTTCATCAACTTCGAACAATGTCATGTCCATGCCGCCTGTGACATTAATCAGAACAGCGCGGGCGCCTTTCATGGATGAATCATCCAATAATGGGTTGTTGATAGCCGCCTCAGCTGCTTCGGTTGCACGATGCTCCCCTGATGCTTCGCCCGTCCCCATCATTGCCTTGCCCATTTCAGACATCACAGCTTTGATATCGGCAAAATCTAGATTAATCAGGCCTGGCTTAATCATGAGGTCAGTGACCCCGCAGACACCCTGATGAAGAACTGTATCTGCCATGTGGAATGCATCAGCAAAGGTTGTCCGCTCATTGGCAAGCCGGAAAAGATTCTGGTTCGGGATAACAATCAGCGTATCAACATAGGCCTGCAAGGCTGCAATACCATCATCTGCCTGCGTCATCCGGCGTAAGCCTTCAAACTCAAACGGCTTGGTAACAACACCAACAGTCAGAATGCCGCGTTCCTTAGCTGCACGGGCAATCACTGGCGCTGCCCCTGTGCCTGTACCGCCGCCCATGCCAGCAGTAATGAAAATCATGTTGCTTTCGTTCAACTCTGAAAAAATTTCATCCAGACTTTCTTCTGCAGCAGCTTGTCCGATTTGCGGCTTTGAGCCGGCACCCAGACCGCCTGTCAGATTAGTGCCAAGCTGAATACGGCGCGGCGCAAGCGAATGGGCAAGCGCCTGACCGTCTGTATTAGCAACAAGAAATTCAACGCCATCAAGGTCAGCTGAAATCATGTTATTTACAGCATTACATCCTGCGCCGCCGACACCAACGACTGTGATGCGTGGGCGTAATTCCTGCATTGTTTGTGGAACAGTTAGATTAATTGTCATGAGAGGCTCCCTTCGTGAAACCGTTGAAAATGAGGTGAAATTAATGCGATGCATGAGCCTGCCATGCACCCAGAAAACAAGAGTGGATAATGAGGCGTTGATGTATCAGTCATGGCATCTCCATTGAAAAAAGGGGAAATAGGGCAACATCTCAGATATGCTCCTTGAACCAGTGTCCGAACTTACCAAATAAGCCGGTTCTGGAAGCTGGAGTGGAAACACGAAGAGCTGTCTCATCGTCATGGTTGTTATGAACAAACAGAGCCATGCCCAGCGAGGCAGCAAACGGGCCACCGGTTATCTGACCGTCTAGGCCGGTTAGACCGTGTGGGGTAGCAATTCTAATAGAACGAGACCAGCAACTAGCCATATAGTCAGATAATCCGGTAAGCTGGCTGGCGCCGCCGGTGAGCACAATTGTGTTGCCACAAAGCTGTTTCATACGGCTCTGCTCAAGCCTTTCATCAACAGCTTCTAAAATATCATCAAGGCGGGTGCGGATAATGTCGGAAAGAAGCTGCCGCTCGATTGTCTCACCATTTGGCAAGCTGAGGCTATCTGATGCTGATACAGTATGAGACAGCACAAAATTATCACCTTGTGAGGGGAACCCGCCAGCAAACATCCGCGGCTGTTCTGCGCCACCCATCATTACCGAGCCTTCGATAGCTTTTAGACGCTCAGAAGCGCCAATCGCGAGCGAGAGCACCCTCGCAATGTCACGTGTGATATGCTGGCCGCCCATCTGAACAGTACTGGCGTAAATAATCTTGTTATCCAGATAGGCAGAAATAGCCGTGGTGCCGCCGCCCATATCCAGAATGATTGCCCCGAGGTCTCTTTCTTCTTCGGTAAGACAGGATAACCCAGCAACAGACCCACTATGATGAATATGTCCAACCTGCAGGTGGTTTTGCACCACAGCTTCGGACATATTATCAAAGCTGAGAGAATTATGGCTAAGAATAGCGGTGTCAGCGGCTAGTTCAGTTGCACGCATCCCGTTCGGGTTCTGGATATGACGTTGACCATCAACCAGATATTGTAGCCTGTGTGACTGGCTAATGCGCCGCCCTTCAGGCGCGGACATTTCACTTTGCTTTGTGCTGAGCCGACGAATATCACGCCGCGAGATAATCGGGTCGGATAGGTCAATGCGTGACCGGCAGATTTGAATAGCGGGCTGTCCGCCGGGTGTGACAAGGTGGATATCCTTGATCGTCAGGCCCGCATTACGTTCAGCTGCCTGAACGGTTTTGCCAACAGAGGCGCTAAACTGATCCATATCAATGATTTCGCCCATGCGAATACCGTCTGATGCATGCATTGCTTGGCCCAGCAGAACAAGACCGTCTGGTGTTGGCTCTGCTATCAGACAGGCCATTTTGGACGAGCCAAGATCAAGCACACCAAATGGCGCTCTGGCTGATTTTGTCCGACTTGCCATTAAGCTGCTCCCGTTTTCATGTTTTACTGCCTTTGCCGCGCACAGGAATGTTTGGCTCAACTATCAGCTGGTCTGGGATCCGCAAATCGATGGCAGCCAGATCGCGCGCTGTTATTTTTGTGTCTGTTTCAAGCCGTGATAGGCGTGACCAGGCAAGGACAGGGTCACGTTCTGGCAGTTTGACAACAAGCCCTGAGCGCATATGCACATCCCAGCGTCTGCCTGATACAAAATGGACTGCCCACACATCAGTAAATAATTCAGGCTCGGTCTGTAGAATATCCAGAATGAAGGTGGCTTTGGTTGCTGCCCCCTCTGCGCCAGATATAACGGGCAGGTGGGTAAAATTATCAGCAGATGCATCTGTGATTAACGCGCCGGACGCATCAATAAGCTGGTGGCCCTTATCTGTTTGCAACAGCGCCATCGGTACGCGCTCGCGCAAGGTGACAATAAGCGTGTTCGGGAAGTGGCGCTCAACGCGCGCATCTTCAACCCAGCTTAACTGTGTAAGATTGGTACGAATCGTTGGCAGGTCCAAACTGAATAAGGCCGTGTTTGTGGTGACAGAAATCGCCTCAATTACAGCTGCCGCTGATGTATGATTGCGTCCGTTTACATCAACTTTCTGAAGCCCGAAACCGGCGGTAACAGACTGTGCGAGAAACTGTGATTTAATCTCATCTCGCTTTATATAAAGCGCGCCGCTCGCACTGAGTATAAACACAAATGCAAATAGGATGACGCTTTGCTTGAGCGATAGTGCGCGCCGTCCGGGCCGCACTGAGACGTCACTAGCAGGAGCTTTTTTCCAGAACATCACTCGTCGCATTGGGCAGTCTCCAAGAGATGATTGACCAGCGCTTCGCCCGAAATACCGCGATAGGCGGCCTGTTCTGGCACCAGAGATGTTGCTGTCATGCCGGGCTGTGTATTGACCTCCAGCATGTAAAGTTGGTTTTCATCTTCATCCCAGCGGAAATCAGCACGGGCAACACCGCGGCACCCAAGGACATGAAAGGCACGCTCAGCCCAATCACAGGTCTGGGCTGCAACATCATCTGGAATATCGGCAGGAAGAATATGATTAGAACCGCCAACTTTATATTTGGCTTCATAATCATAGAAATTAGTATCAACCATGATTTCGGTCACGCAAAGAGCGCTCCCATCCAGCACAGTAACAGTCAGCTCGCGCCCGGGAATATATTCCTCGGCCATGAGTTGAACATTTTCATCCCAAAGACTGCGCTGTGGCGGCGCGCTATCCTCAGTGATAATCTGCACCCCAACAGAGGAGCCATCATTGCGTGGTTTAATGACATGCGCGCCGGTAAAATCTGCTGGATAAACATACTCATCTTCAATGAGATGAAGCAGTTGCGGCACTGAAATGCCAACAGATGTGAAAATAAGGCCGGAGGCAACTTTATCCATGGCGAGTGCAGAGGCAAGCACACCGCTATGCGTATAAGGAATATTCATCACATTCAGCATGCCTTGCACAGAACCGTCTTCACCAATTTGGCCATGAAGTGCATTCAGGACACGGTCGGGATTAAGCTCTTTCAGGCGGCTAACAATATCTCTGTCAAATTCAACCTCAACAGTGTCCCAGCCGGCAATCCGCGCAGCCTTACTGCAAAAGCTAGCAGAAACGCGGCTAACAGCAGCTTCTGAGCCCCATCCGCCCATCAGAACGGCAACAACTCTATCTTGTGCTGACATCAGACAATCTCCTTTTCAGTACGCCCGATACGCTTGATTTCCCAGCGCAGCTCAACATTGGAATGAGCCGCTACACGGGCGCGGACATCTTCGCCAAGCGTCTCTAGATCAGCGGCAGTTGCACTACCGTCATTAATCAGGAAATTACAGTGCTTTTCAGAAATATGGGCACCACCAACAGATAGGCCGCGGCACCCAGCAGCATCAATGACCTGCCATGCTTTATGACCGTCTGGGTTGGCAAAAGTTGAGCCGCCAGTCCGCACGCCAACAGGTTGAGCTGCGCCACGATTGGCAATCATATCTTTCATCGTTGCACGAATAATATCGCTGGTGCCGGCGATTGTGGTGAATTCTGCTGACAGGAAAATCCAGTCTTGCGGGGCGTTCGAATGACGGTAGGCCATACCCATCTCATCAGCCGTAGCTGTGATAATGGTGCCGCTGCGCGTCATTGCCGTGGCTGAGATCAGCACATCACGGAACTCGCTGCCATAACAGCCTGCATTCATCCGCAGCCCGCCGCCGATAGTCCCTGGAATGCCAACGAGGAATTCAAGATTGCTTCTGCCCTGCTTTGCTGCAAAACGGGCAACCTGTCCATCAGTGCATCCTGCACCGGCATGGATGGATGTGCCGTCAAGGCGCGCTTCTGCTAATGCGCCAGCCAGCCGGATGACAACACCCTCTACGCCGCCGTCACGGACCAGAAGGTTAGAGCCAGCCCCCATTATGGTAATCGGAATATCGTGTGGTAGGTGCGATAAGAACAGCTGTAATTCTTCAGCAGAATGTGGCTCGAATAGCCAGTCAGCTGCACCGCCAACTTTCAACCAGGTAATCTCGCGCAACGCCTTACCAGCAACCAGCCGGTGATGCAGTGATGATGGTGTTGAAGACATCACACTCATGCACCATCTCCTTCTACTGGATGGCCTGTCTTAAGGGCTAATTCATTCGGCAGAGTCCCTGCCCAATTTGTGATCGTACCCGCCCCAAGACACATCACAAGATCGCCTGAGCTAGCACGTGCCAAAATTTCATCTGCCAGCGCTTCAGGGCTCGACAGCACAGCGGCATTTCGATGGCCATAAGCATGCAGCCCTGCAACTAGATCAGCTTTTTCAAACCCGTTAATAGGGGCCTCGCCAG
>ERZ887849.4204-NODE-4204-length-10277-cov-53.196635_pt1 | contig 10277 bp, 6 predicted proteins | sample MGYA00521267_ERZ887849 | MGnify/ENA primary metagenome ERZ887849 (study PRJEB32303, sample SAMEA104408601) | aquatic metagenome | biome: Brackish water; feature: Pelagic; material: water | place: Baltic Sea | collected 2014-06-06T16:11:00 | depth 2,863 m ... | reverse complement strand
CGTTGCACGTTGCACGTTGCACGTTGCACGTTGCACGTTGCACGTTGCACGTTGCGACCGATGCGTCGCGGAGCGACGACAGGTGATAGCCTGGGGTTTTAACCGGAGGTTGGCTGCCGTTAAACGAATGAAAGCCGCGGGGCGGCGACATGTGGCCTTTCCGCATGCCGTCGCTCCGCGACTTTCGTGGAAACCAGCTGGCAACCTCGGACTGAAGTCCGAGGCTATCGTATGTCGTCGCTCCGCGACTATAGAAAACAGAAAGTGCCAAATCGCGATTCCTTCTGGCGAATTGAATTGGCCTTCGTGGAGTTGCGCATTGCTGTCAATCAAGGAAATTAATTCGGGACAATTCCTAAGCCGCTTATACCACGGGCAAAATGATTGGTTCGATCTGAAGACGCGCAGTCACCGGGCGGCCCGATTTGCTTGCCTCGCAGGCGTTATTCGCTCGTATTGAATCAATGACGATGGCAGCGTTAATGTATATTTTGGCGCTTGGGTACCATACTTCTGCAAACGTGTCTTCCGCATTCACCAGCTCGAAAGTGCAATGCTGGTTGTAAGTTCGTCATTGGTGCGATTTGATGATGCGACGCGCATGATGGTATGATGTCTATTCGATAAAACTCGCGATGTTTCCCACAAGGAGGCTGATGATTTGCCAATCCATTTGACCACCCTGAATCGACGGCGTTTCCTTCAAGCTGCCGGAGCTGGCATCCTGTTGTATGGGAACAACGGTCAGGCGTCCGAGGCGGTCGATGTCGACGCCGATCTGGTTTATCTGCTGAACGATACTCACATTGGTGAAAAACAACCGGACGATTCAGCGGTTCCCACTCATTTGCGCCAGGTTGTCACCGAACTGGTGAATCGACCGACCAAGCCGGTCTGCGTGCTCATCAATGGCGATCTGGCTCTGAAGGATGGCCAGCCGGGGGACTATCGGCATTTCGCAAAACTGATTGCTCCACTTCAGAAAGCTGGCGTCGATACCCATCTCACGCTCGGCAACCACGATCACCGCGATGTGTTCTATGAGATACTCACGGAGCAGCGACCGGAGAAGCCTGCTGTCGAGTCACGACATATCGCCGTCGTCGAAGCGCAGTATGCTAACTTCTTTTTGCTCGACTCGTTGCAAAAGACAATGGTGACCCAGGGAACCATCGGTACTCAGCAACTGGCATGGCTCGCATCAGCACTCGATTGTTTGCAAACGAAGCCAGCGATTATCGTGGCTCATCATAATCCGCGACTGGGTGGTGATCCGTTGCACTTTCCCGGCGGACTGATTGACTCGCGGGAACTGTGGAACGTAATTGGGCCGCGCAAGTGGGTCAAAGCCTACATCCACGGACACATCCATGATCGAACCTATGCCGAACATCAGGGTATCCACATTCTGAATACGCCAGCTACCTCGTATGTTGCCGATCCGAAGACATCGACAACCGGCTGGACGACCGCACAACTGACTGCCAACGGAGTCACACTCACCACACATACCACGGATGCTCAGCATCCATGGAATAGTGAATCGAAAACGCTGACATGGCGATCGGCCTAACAAGGAGTCATAAGAACATGAAACAGTTGATGAAGTCTCTATTGCTGGCAGCAGTGTCGCTGTTGCCTGTGTCGGCAAGCGATTCGGCGGAACCAATTCGCCTGCGAATGCTCAGCTACAACATTCACCATGCCGAAGGCGTCGATCGCAAGCTGGATGTGGAGCGGATTGCAGGTGTCATCCTCTCAGTCAAGCCGGACATCGTGGCATTGCAGGAAGTCGACCAGAAGGTCAAGCGAACCAACAGCATTGACCAACCCGCCGAACTGGCTCGGCTGACGGAAATGAATGTCGTCTTCGGTGCCAACATCGAACTGCAAGGGGGCCACTACGGCAACGCCGTGCTTTCTCGGTTTCCAATCACCCGACACAAGAATCATCTTCTGCCCAATATCGACGATGGCGAGCAACGCGGAGTCATCGAAGCGGAAATTGCACTTCCGAAGTCCAATCGGTCGCTGTTGCTGCTGGCCACTCACCTGGACTATCGGGCTGATGAACGCGAACGCCTGGCCTCAGCGAAATTCATCAACAAGCTGATCGCAGACCATCCACAACATCCGGCATTGCTGGCAGGCGATCTGAACGCCACGCCCGACAGTGAAACGCTTCAACTGTTTCACACGAAGTGGACTCGTGTGAATGAACAGCCCATGGCAACGGTGCCGGTGAATCAGCCGACAAAGCAGATCGACTTTATCCTGCACCGTCCGGCGAATCGCTGGAAAGTCGTTGAAGTCAAAGTGCTGGACGAGGCCGTCGCTTCAGACCATCGAGCGATCTTTGCCGTTTGGGAACTTCAGGCGGACCGTGAATAGGTTTCACTGAACGAAATTCAGCGTTCATCCTATCCTTGCAATCTTCCCCAATTATTCACTCACCTAAGGAACTTACCCCGTGAAAGCCCACGCCGTGTTCCGGCTTCTGATCGCATCTCTGGTGTCGTCCTCAGTTGACCTACCTATTTATCGGCTCCTGGCGGCGTTTGTAATCTGCGCTAGCGCACAGACTGCGGCGCTGTCTGAGGAAACTTCACCGATTCGTGTGGCCTGCCTGGGTGACAGCATCACGGCAGGAGCTCGGGTCGATGCAACGTCCGAATCCTACCCGGCTCGCTTGCAGAAAATCCTTGGCGACAACTTTGAAGTCCGCAACTTCGGCATCGGTGGGGCCACACTGATCAAGACTGGTCGGCCGAACATTTGGAGCAATCTGGATGCCGTCCAAAAGTTTGAGCCACACATCGCGATCATTTCCCTGGGAACAAACGATACGGTTGGTGGCAGCCGGAAGAATTGGGAGCAGATCGAACGCTTCGACAACGATTACTCGGAGTTGATCAAGACGCTGGCCGAGTTGCCGTCGAAGCCACGAATCGTACTTTGCACGCCAACTGCGATGGTTCTCAACACACCGGGACTGTCCGAGAAACGCGTGGCTGATCTGTCAGAACGGAAACCTCGCCTGCAAGAACTGTGCAGCCGCGTTCGTAAGCTGGCCACGAAGCACGCTGATCAAGACGTTTCACTGCTGGAACTCAACGTTGTCCTTCAGGATTGTCCAGAACTGCTCAGTGAAGGTGACGGTGTGCATCCCAACGCCGAAGGTTACCTGGCAATCGCGAAGGCTGTCGCGGGTCACATTCGACCGCAAAACAAACAGCCGAACATCGTGCTGTTTCTCGTAGATGATATGGGCTGGCAAGACACCTCGGTGCCGTTCCATACGGAAGTCACTGGCTTCAACCGGCGCTACCGCACGCCGCACATGGAGCAACTTGCCAAGGCTGGAATGAAGTTCACACAGGCGTATGCGTGCAGTGTCTGTTCACCGACGCGTGTCAGTCTGATGACGGGACTCAATGCTGCCCGGCATCGTGTCACGAACTGGACACTTAAAAAAAACGCCAGCAACGATCGAGGACATGCGAAGCTCGAATTTCCACAATGGAATGTCAATGGCCTCAGTCCCCAGCCGGGCATCGAACGTACTGTCCACGCAAAAGCTCTCCCAGCGTTCTTGCAGGAAGCTGGTTACCGCACAATCCACGTCGGGAAGGCTCACTTCGGAGCGATTGGGACGCCCGCAAGCGATCCACGGACCATCGGCTTCGATGTCAACATCGCCGGCCATGCGGCGGGTGGTCCCGGCAGCTTCCTTGGAAAGCAAAACTTCAGTGCGGAATGGAGGAACGCAGATCGCGTTTGGGACGTGCCCAACGTGGAGAGTTACCACGGCAAGGACATTTTCCTGACGGAAGCTCTCACGATTGAGGCCAACAAAGCCGTTGACGCGACCGTCGCTGCCGACAAGCCATTCTTCCTTTACATGTCGCACTACGCAATGCACGTCCCGTTTGCCGCCGATTCCCGGTTTTACCAGAAGTATCGCGATGCTGGCCTCGATGATACGGAATCCATGTATGCCGCGATGGTCGAAGGAATGGACAAATCACTGGGCGACATTCTGGCCAACGTCGAACGGCATGGTTTGTCCGACCAGACGATCGTGTTGTTCATGTCCGACAACGGCGGGTTGAGTGCGCACGGTCGCGGCGGAAAACCTCACACGCACAACAAACCACTTTCCAGTGGCAAGGGCTCGGCCCACGAAGGTGGCGTCCGTGTGCCGATGATCGTGGCTTGGCCTGGCGTCACCTCAGCCGGTTCCGTTTGCCAGCAGCCCGTGATCATTGAGGACTTCTTCCCCACGGTTCTGGAAATGGCCGGTGTTCAGCCCGCTAAGCAGGTTGGTGGCGTCGTCGACGGCCGAAGTTTCGTAAACCTACTGCGGGGCGAACAGGACGAGTCTCGCAAGGACCGTCCACTGTTCTGGCACTTTCCAAACAACTGGGGTCCCAAGGGACCCGGCATCGGCCCCTCCAGCGCCATCCGACTGGGCGATTGGAAGCTGATCTACTACCACGAATCGCAGCAGTACGAGTTGTTCAACATGGCCGAGGACATGGGAGAACAAATCAACCTGGCTGAAAAGCAAACGGATGTGCGAGAGCGCCTTGCGGCAGAACTCGGCGAGCACTTGGCGTCCATGAAAGCTCAAATGCCGATTGTTAAGGCTTCAGGAGAGGCCGTGCCGTACCCCGACTCGGCTGTGCCGGCCGCCAAAAACCACTGACTTGTCTGAAGTATTGATGGATAACGTGGTCGAAATGCCGAATTTCGATAACGCCAGAAGGTGGCGTCAGGGCTTCCGCTTCGTCACTTCCGAGCCGCTTCGATTGCATTCAATCTTCGGCTGTAGTGGGCCGCTGGGGACGTTCCGGCTTGCCATCAGTTGATAGCGGGGCTGATTGACTGTTGGCATTTGCGGCGTCTTTCCGAAATCGGTCCTCTGCGATTTCACGTTGACGAACTTTTTCGTTATCAGCCAACGGTGCATCGTCTGGGACAACTTTGAATTGCTGCTGATCAGCGGTATCAATCGGCTCGTCATGTGTTTTTGCCGACTCAATACCGTCAGCAATGCAGTATAAATTCGTTGAACTCCGCACGACCATTCGACCGGCGCTGACCGCCGGAGTTCCCCAGAACGCCTCAGTCTCTGTCGTCATCTCATTGACGGCCAGTAACTCCGTCTTCTCTCGCAACTTGAAGACATACATCTGCCCGCCCGCGTTCAGGTAAAACAGTCGATCACCGACAACAACGGGTGACGCGTAATCGAGCGAACCAAAACGAGCGTTTCCAGTTTTCTTGAAGTTCTGCAGGCGGATCTGTTCGAGACGATCACCCGTGTTGGCATCCACGACTGTCAGAATGCCGCGTGAAACCACGTAGAGTTTTGACTGATGCCGAACTGGTGTTCCATACGTCGCACTGGCCGAACTGGTCCATACAGGGCTTGTGTCGGTTCTGCCTTCTTTGGCCTTGATATCCAACGCTACACTTCCGGCCCCTTCACCAGAAAAGGCAAACACTCGATCGCCTTGGGAAATCACACTTGTATAGGCCTGCTGCGAACTGGTGGCATCGGCAAACCAACGTAGCCTACCGCTTTTCGGATCGAGTCCCCAGAGTTCCCGGGCAACCAGCATCACAACATCTGTTCGAACTTCATCGACCTGAACGAGGGTTGGTGTTCCCCACATACCGTCCAGCCCCGTAGCATACTGCTGCCATCGCTTTTCTCCGCTTCTCTTATCAAAGCCGATGATTGATTGACTTTCAGCTGCGGCCGTCACAATCACGGTGTTCTCGTGAACAATCGGACTCGACGAGGAGCCCCATCTGGGTGGATCAGATTCTTTGCCAGCCTCCGCGTTCCACAACTCGTTGCCATTCAAGTCGAATGCGTAAACGCCACCTTTGCCGAAGAAGCAGTACACATTGACTCCATCCGAAACGGGCGTGTGCGAGGCATAGCCATGCGAAGAAACGCCTGACTTGTCGTACGCGTCTTCCGGTAACGAAGCGGGCACATTCTTTTGCCACAGCTTGTCTGCTGTTCGTACATCAATGCAGACAAGATTGCGTACCAGGTTTTCTATCTCGCCGGGAGTTTCTCGATCGACGCCGTACCCCGAATAACAGGTGACCAAAACTTTATGGCCGACGATGATTGGGCTGGAGGCACCAGGACCGGGCAGAGGAACTTTCCAGGCAACATTCGTAGTGGGAGACCACTTACTCGGTAACGATTCTGAATCAGCAGCAATTCCAGACCCCGCAGGTCCGCGAAAACGCGGCCAGTCATCTGCATCAGCAACAAGGCCGCAAAGAGCCAGACCAATCGATAGAAGTCTGAATTGTTGATTCATTGTGCCTGCCAGATGTTCTCATAAATGACGTCTCCGGCAAAATATTGTAAGTTCGACACCAAATTTTGCTAGTTGCGTTAGAAGGACAGTTCTGCTGACAATTTCAGCGGCACGCTTCGGCCAGTGACTGCAGACACGGTTACCAAAAGCCGGAACGGTCCCACCTCAGCCGGAGTGGAAGCCGAAGGAATTCAACAACGTCGATACAGACGCAGAGGTATGGAAGAACAAGTACTTCAATAAGCACCCCGAAGCCGATGCGAACGGAGACGAAGAACTGACGTGGCCCGAACTCAAGGCGTATCATGGAAAGTTCGATTCAAATTGCTCACAAACAAACCAGAATGAGAATTCGCAGGCAAGCGTAAAATAGAATCTAACCTGTTCCCAAACGTTCTTGCCGTCGTTTGCGTCTGTCTCTTGTTGTGTGAGCCAATAAGCGTTACGACGGGCGCTGAGAAGCTGGTCATGCCCGAGGGAATCCACCACGGAACTCCGTTTGCCGTCTCGGTTGAGATTCTAAATAGACTGATCGCCGCCGGAAAAAAGATAGTTAATCAGGAATTGAAAATGAAATTCATCTGCACTTTATTGGTACTCATTGTTCTGGCCCCACAAACGCTAACTGCCGCCGATCAACCCAACATCGTCGTACTTCTGGCCGACGATATGGGCTGGAACGCAGTTGGTTATCACAACGACGAATTTCAGACACCGAATATCGATTCGATCGCGTCGCAGGGTCTGGAACTGAATCGCTTCTATGTCGCGCCGATGTGTAGTCCAACCAGGGCGGGATTTATGACTGGCCGCTATCCTATCCGCTTTGGCCTGGCGCGAGCCGTGATTCCACCACAGCGCGACTTTGGACTGCCTAAGTCTGAGACCACACTTGGCGAAGTGCTTGGAAAGCTTGGTTACGAACATCGAGCTGTTTTTGGCAAATGGCATCTCGGGCATCGACGAGCAAAATGGCATCCACTTGCGCAGGGGTTTACACACTTTCATGGTCACTACAATGGAGCGATCGACTACTTTGATTTGACTCGTGAAGAAACCCGCGATTGGCACGTCGATTACAAGCCTTCCGACGAACAAGGTTATGCAACTGACCTTATCGCCGATGCTGCCTCCGACTGGATCGTTCAGCACGCCAAAGCCGATTCGCCCTACTTCTGCTACGTACCGTTCAACGCGCCGCATTCACCGTTTCAAGCACCTGAGGAAGCGATCGGAAAATACGGCAACATCAGCGGCAACGAAAAAGGAATGCAGAAGAACCGGGAAATTTACAAGGCGATGATTGGGCGAATGGATGAAGGCATCGGTCAGATCCTGGAGGCTATCGAGTCTTCCGGAGAAGTCGATAACACTATCGTCTGGTTCTTCAGTGACAATGGTGGCGTTGGCAGCCTGAAGGATCTGAACACTCCACTTCGTGGAGCAAAGCTGACCGTCTACGAAGGCGGCATTCGTGTGCCGGCTTGTGTGCGTTGGCCAGCGAAAATCAAACCGGGGCGAAAGAGCGATGCGATTTGTGGGTACATCGACTTGCTGCCGACTCTCGTTTCCCTGGCCGGTGGCAATGCCTTAGCAGATTCCGTTCAGCCACTTGATGGGATCGACCTGGCCGGTTTGTTGGCCGGAGAAGCCGACAAATCCAGTGACCGGCCGTGGTTTTCCTACCATGGTCAAGGCGGCGAAGAAGCGGAGCATCTTGCCATAATTCAGTCCGACTGGAAGCTGAAGGTCAACGGGCGACGACTAACCGGCATCGAACAACTGACGGACGGATCCTGCGACGTTGAGTTGTTTCAGTTGTCCACGGATCCCTTTGAGAAGACCGATGTGAAGAACCTCCATCCGGCAGTTGTCGAAAAGCTTGGGAAACAACTCGTTGAACATCGAGCTTTGCAACCGAAACGTTCGGTGCCAGAGTACCGAGTTGGAAGTGCCGGTTTTGTGCCGCCGACGAATTGGGAGCTCGACCCCGAATTTCCCAATAAGCTTGTGGGGCATACGAAGCAGTAAAGCCAGCAGACCATGTCGCTGTCGCGCCGTTGACACACATAGACGACCTGACGTATTTTCTGAGTGATGAAGCGGTGCATCACGCCTGCCATTTTTGCACAGCGGATGCTGAGCATTCTGATCAGACAATTCAACATTTTTGAACTCGTGCCATGCAGCGAACCAAGAAGGTGCGCCGAATCCGCAAGTCTGCCCAAACGCGTCGTTGCTGAGCACAAACAGCCGACGGACAAGTTCGACGGACTCAGCGCATGCAGCAAGCGTCACATCTGTTCACGGTCGCCTCGTTCTTAGCGGCCTCGCTGGTGTGTGCGAAGATTCCGAGCAATGTTGATCACTTCCGTCGAGTGCTTGGCACCACCGCTGCAAGCGGCGTCGAAATGAAACCCAAACAGCAAAACAGCAGACATGTTTGCTGTTGAAGTTACACACAGCCCCCTGTCAGGGCATCTTAAACAGAGGCTTGTGAGCATCGGCTGATCCCGCTCTACCGCCATCCCTCGTCCAACGATCCACCTCAACCTGAACCCACCCATTGTCCACGCCGGGCGAAGTCAAAGCCTCACGTGTCAGCCGCAGTTTACCACACTCGTGCGATTTGCGGTGACGGTTGCGGATCAGGCGACATGTTTGACAAGTCTATGATTGTCACGATCTTATCGCCATGTTGGCGAACGAGACATGTATTCCGAAGTGCAAAGCCACGGCCCTGTTGGTCCATTCCGCCTGCGTTGTCATAGGAGCATTTAGTTGAAAGAGTCGCAGAACTAACGGCGGAACCTTCAGATGCACATAAGACCGTAAAGCCTTTCGGAACGTGCCCTCTCCGCAACATCCAGTGACGCCACTTTGAAAAATTGAGAAGCACGGAGTTGTTGCCACAGAACGAGCCACCACCACCCCACGTACTACTTTGAGTCCAGCGAACCAACGCGGTAAGCCACGGCGGCTTGCTGATGGCCGTCCATTCAAAACCTAATGGACATCGTGATGTTTTACGATGGCACACAGCGAAATAGATCAGCAATTGTCCGTCAGGCGATAGCGAGCAACGCGAAGCGTCGATTCGTCCATGGAACCAAGCGCCGCGTGTCACGACGTCAGTTGCCGTATCCCATGTGATAAGATGCACCCAATCTGAAGGACCACGCTGTAGGATTAGAGCTTTGGGCGACTCGGCTGCAAAGAGAATATCGATACGAGGCTCAACTGACACGTTCGTACTTTGCCTTGCGGCTAACGAATTGCGATCTGTGGGGCGGCAGGGATGCCGACTCATAGATCGTGCGTTGAACTTTTCCGCTCCGTGCGCGTGGACTGCTTCAAACCGTATGAATCTGCCCTTGCGAATTCAATGACATTGCTGGACTCGCATACACAAATGCTATCCGTCGGGCGATCGTTTGTCAGTCCCGAGGATGTGAATTAGTAATGACACTCCGAACGGTTCTCCAAACTGTTCGCGTCACGGCGATCACTCGGCCCGATACTGTTCGCGAAGTGACGTGGACGCCCATCGGCGAAGCTGATACCTGCGATCCAACGGCAGCCAGGGATCTGACAGGTGCATGGCACCTATAAAATGCGTTCGTGAAACCAACGAAATCTGCTGCTAAGAAACAGTCCCGAAATAACTTCCGGATTCAATTAGGGACGGCGTATGGGCCAGCAGGCCTTGTCTTTACTCATAACGATCGACTGGCCAAAGCAAATGAGTTGGTAATGAGTCTTTGCGGGGCAAGGCCCCATCCGTTTACCTAGCCCAGCCTGAAGGGCTGGGAAAAAATGCAGAATTGCCCTCTCCACGAGGACTAAACCACAGGCCCAGCCCTTCAGGCTGGGCTAGCAGCGTGTCCGGTAAGTGAGTTGTGGTGTGGCGATTGAGTGATGGGAATT
>ERZ887849.4198-NODE-4198-length-10285-cov-11.956500_pt1 | contig 10285 bp, 7 predicted proteins | sample MGYA00521267_ERZ887849 | MGnify/ENA primary metagenome ERZ887849 (study PRJEB32303, sample SAMEA104408601) | aquatic metagenome | biome: Brackish water; feature: Pelagic; material: water | place: Baltic Sea | collected 2014-06-06T16:11:00 | depth 2,863 m ... | reverse complement strand
TTGCTGCAGCAAACGGGCCGCATGGAGGACGCAAGCGCCATGTATCAGCGGCTCCTGCAGATTGATCCAACCAATGGCCGTCTCTGGCTTTCCTACGCGGTCGCCCTGGACGCGATGGGACTGGTGGATGATGCTCGCTCGGCCCACCAAACCGCCAATCGCTACGGCTTGGGCGATCCCACACTCAATCAGTACAATGTGCAACGACTGAAAAGCCTGCGGGGTAACCGATGAGCGCGCCGCGTAAAATCAGGATTGGCGATTTATTGGTCGAGCAAGCGATGATCTCAGCATCGCAATTAGACGCTGCTCTGGCCGAGCAAAAGGGCTCTGGCAAAAAGCTTGGGCGGGTCTTGATCGAGTCTGGCGCGCTCAGTGAAGATGATTTACTGCGGGTTTTATCGAAACAGTTAGACCTGCCGTTTGTTGGGTTGCGACAGTTCCCGTTTAATTTAGAGCTCATCAACCGTTTGGATGAAAGTTACGCCCGGCGCCACAAAGCCATTGTGCTCGCGGAAAAAGCGGGGGTGTATCAGGTGGGCATGGCTGACCCGCTGGATATTTTTGCGTACGATGAGTTGTGCCTACTGTTAAAGCAAACCATCGATATTGCGATTGTCCGCGAAAGTGAATTATTGGACACGTTAGATACGGTCTATCGCCGAACCAGCGAAATCGAATCCTATGCAGAAGCCCTCGACAGCGAGGTGACCGAAGGCTTGTTTGATCTTCAGGGCCTACAAACCGGTCTGCAGGATGATGATGCGCCGGTGGTCAAGATGCTGCAGTCTATTTTTGAAGATGCGGTTCAAGTTCGGGCTTCGGACATTCATATCGAACCGGATGATGGTGTGCTCAGAATTCGTCAGCGGGTCGACGGTATTCTGCAAGAGCAGGTGATGAAAGAGCGCCGCATCAGTTCAGCCTTAGTCCTGCGATTGAAATTGATGGCGGGGCTGAACATCTCCGAGCGCCGCCTGCCCCAAGACGGCCGGTTCAGTCTACTGGTGCGCAATCGCAAACTCGATATCCGGTTGTCCACCATGCCGGTAGAGTTTGGCGAGAGCTGCGTGCTGCGGGTCTTGGATCAAACAGCTGGGCTGACGTCCCTTGATGAAACCGGCATGTCCCCGGCCATGCTCAAAGACTTCAGGCGCATGATCCATTTGCCCTTTGGACTGATTTTGGTCACCGGGCCGACCGGTAGTGGCAAGACCACCACCTTATATGGCGCGTTGAACGAGCTGAACCAGGCTGGCCAAAAGATCATCACGGCGGAAGACCCGGTTGAATACAAGCTGCCCCGGGTGAACCAGGTGCAGGTGAATACCAATATCGGGCTCGATTTTGCGAATGTCCTGCGGGCGGCGCTGCGGCAAGATCCCGACATCATCTTGGTCGGTGAGATCCGGGATGTTGAAACGGCGGAGATTTCTCTGCGGGCCTCGATGACGGGGCACTTGGTGCTCTCGACGCTACATACCAACGATGCGGTGTCATCGGCCATGCGCTTGATGGATATGGGGGTCGAGCCCTTTCTAGCGGCGTCCAGTCTTCGTGCAATTGTGGCCCAGCGCTTGGTACGCAAGCTCTGCAGCGAATGCGCAACGCCCTATCAGCCTGACAGTATCGAAGCCAGTTGGATGCAGCGTTATTTAACCCCAGATGTGATTGCCAATGGCAGCATTAGGACCTCCGCGGGTTGCGCGCACTGTAATCAAACCGGTTACCGAGGCCGAATTGGCATCTACGAGATGCTGGTCATTAAAGACAATATTGCCGACGCCCTGCGCCGCGGCAATGCCTCAGAATTTGTACAGTTGGCGAATGCGCAACCAGGCTTTAAACCGCTCATCGTGAGCGCGCTGGAGCACGCGGTCAACGGCGTGACCACCATCAGCGAAGTGCTGCGGGTTGCCCAGCAGTTTGAGGAGGCCGAGGCGCCAAGCCTTGCGCCCCATGAGCCGATACCTTTCGAGCCAAGCGCCTCACAGCCAGGCGGCGGCGAATCTGCTGACGCGCCGGGTTTAAGCGCGGAACGCGAGAACAGCCCGCTGGATAACGAGCTCACCCTTGAGCGGCTCACCTAATGGCGTCTTTTGCCTACAAGGGGCGTAATATCGACGGTGGCTTGGTCGATGGCATTATCGATGCGGCGAACCTGGATGCGGCAGCAGACACCCTTATGGGCAGCCGAATCACGCCGATCGAGTTAAAGCTGGCGGAAGACGACGTTTTAGGTGGGCGCTCGCTCAAGCAGATCCTCATTCAGGATAAAATCACTTCGATCGAATTAATTACCTTCTCCCGACAAATGTACAACCTCACGAAAGCGGGTTTGCCATTAGATCGGGCCATCCGAGGCCTTGAGGCATCGCTGTCTAACCCTGCCATGCGCCGGGTGCTGAAATCGGTCATCCAATCCTTAGAGCGCGGCAATACGTTGTCCGAAGGCATGAGTCAGCACCCTAAAGTGTTTAACGATTTGTTTTTGAGCTTGGTTCGGGTGGGTGAAAACACCGGCCGTTTAGATTTAGCCTTCCAAGACCTTGGGCGCTACATGGAGATCGAGCGTAATACGGACAAGCAATTGAAAAGCGCAACCCGATACCCGATGTTTGTCTTAATGGCGATGGCCGGCGCCTTGGCCGTGGTGACGGTGTTTGTGATCCCGGCGTTTTCGGGCGTGTTTTCCAAGCTGGGCGCTGATCTGCCTTGGCAAACAAAGGCGCTGATTGCGACCTCGGATTTTGCCGTCAATTTTTGGCCAGTGATTTTAAGTTTGATCGTTATCGGCTATGGCAGTTTTCAATATTGGACCAAGAGCGCGAAGGGCGGCCTCATGTGGGATCAACTGCGGCTGAGGATGCCGTTGGTGGGCACAATTTTCGAGCGCATTGCGCTGGCCCGGTTCGCTAAGACCTTTGCGATTTTAGGTCGCTCGGGTGTGCCGATTGTGACCGCGCTCAACGTGGTGGCCGACGTGGTGGGCAATAAGTACATCGGCAAGCAAGTCGCTGGTATGGGCGGCGGTGTTTCTCGCGGGGAGTCTTTGTATCTAACAGCCCAGCGCAGCGAGATCTTTTTACCGCTGGTACTGCAAATGATCGCAGTAGGGGAAGAAAGTGGCAGCCTGCCAGAATTGCTCGATGAGGTATCGGATTTCTACGATGGCGAGGTGGAATACGACTTAAGCCGATTGACAGCAAGCATTGAGCCCATCCTCATTATGTTTATTGCGGTGCTCGTGCTGATTTTGGCATTGGGTGTGTTTTTGCCCATCTGGGATCTCGGAGCCGCCGCGCGGTGATGACAATAATGGATAATAGGACGATAGCAACGCAGGTGAAGCTGCGGTCTGTCATCCAGAAGGCAAAATTTAGGGATGCAGATTTCAGGATGTAGCTAAATTTGATAACCAAAGGTGTTTCTTGTGTTAAATAAAGTGCAGAAACCGTTTAAAAAGCGCACTTCAGACCTTGAAATGAGCTGAATACAGGAACAAACTTAAGCAATAACTCAGGGAGTAGTAAGTATGGCTAAGTTAAAACGAGACAATCAAAAAGGGTTCACCATTGTTGAGCTGGTGGTTGTAATTATTATCTTAGGTATTTTGGCTGCGACAGCTTTGCCGCGATTCATTGATGTATCAGACGAAGCCCATGTTAGTGTTGTTGACGGGGTTAAAGGCGCCTTGGCAACGAGCATCTCGCAAGGAAGGGCTATTTGGATTGCAAAAGGTAAGCCTGACTCGTACGCAATGGATAGTACTACAGTTTATGCCGATACTACTCTTGGCTATCCGCGCAGCACAACTGCAGCTGGTGCAACTGGAATGGTGACATCGGAGTGCGATGAGCTGTTTGCAGCCTTACTGGGACCTGGTGCCCCGTCAATACTCGGACTCGCAGACACCACCGGCGCCACCAAAGGCGTATCCGGTATGGGGACCACCGCAAACACTGATTGGTACGCATTGGTGAATCATGCAACGCCAGGGAGTGCTACGGGTTGTAACTGGGCCTACACGGGCAGAGGTATAGCTTCAGGAACCACTCTAAGTGTTTTGCAGTACGATATTGACACTGGAGCCTTAACACTTGCGAGCGAAACCTTTTAATTAGGAAAAATTTGTGAAGGTGGAAGACTAGCTGGATTGACTCGGCGCTCATGCAAAGTCAGTTTAATTAGAGGCGCCTAATTTAGAGCTTGTCGGGAAGCGATAATCGGAGTTAAAGAAATTACTCGTAAAGGAGATCTCCAATAAGACCTTTTTTCAGCAGCCTAGCGCTTTATCGTTACTGAATTTAAGAACTTTATGAGCGATAAATATAATCAAGGATTCACGCTCGTGGAATTGGTTTCAGTGGTAGCCCTGATCGGTGTGTTGATGTCTTTTTCAATCGGTCGGTTAACAGGCACTGGAGGCTTCAACGAAGTTGTCGTTAGAGATGGCATTCTCTCGATAGCACGAGGTGTTCAGCAGACGTCATTAGGACAACAAAACGTTCAACTGAGGATGTCTGTGAGTGGCTCGAACGTCATAGTGTCCTCCCTGGTAAGTGGCGCAATCGACTCGACGAAAACATTTCCAAGTAGCGACGTTGCAATAACTGCGGGTGCGGTGGGTTCTGGCACTGCCTGCGGTGCGATTAGCTCGCCGATCACGCTGGCTTATGCGAGCGATGGTGAAATTGAGTCTGTGGATAGCGACGGCTTTCCGATATGTCTTAATGGTCAAAGTAGTCTTTGTATCTCGCCAGCTGGTTTTGTCCATAGGGGGGCCTGCTTATAATAAAGTGTGATTGCGACTCAATTGGCGGTTGTGATAAATCACAAACCCGAAACCCGACTTAGACCCTTTTTTATTGCCCCATTTGTAGCGATCATACTTTCCATTTTTGCAAGCTAAAGTGCCTAACTCCTTGATTGGCTTTGCGGTAAAACGGCCTTGTGTTTAAAGTATTAATACCCGTCACCAGTGAATGATGATCAATGCGTAATCGACGGCCTTCAAAAACCTTCGTTCAATTCGGCGTTACGCTGGTTGAGATGGTTGTGGTGATCGTGATCTTAGGGATTGCCTTGACCGCTGTAACCCAGATGCTTGCTCAAAACACCGTGAGCGGCGCCTACACCTATGACGAAACCAAAGCCATAGAACTGGCGCAATCCTACAGCAGTGAAATCAAAGCCAGGCGCTATGATGAAAATGCTCCTGTTGGCGGCGTGCCGCCTTGTGATGGCGTATCCGGTGGCAATGGTTGCACGGCAAACTCAAACGCGGCGCTGGGGCCCGATACAGGTGAATCCGCACGTACAGCATTTGATGATGTTGATGATTATGACGATCTGGATGAAGGCAGTGGTAGTGGGAATGCGCTTTTAGATGCCGAAGGCAATACCCGAACGGGTTATGAAAATTTTAGAGTGCAGGTCCAGGTCACTTACTCTGGGAATGTTGCGCCGCGCTCTGGCAGTGTCAGCGACAGCAAGAAGGTCGTGCTCACCATTACCCAGCCCAATGGTGAAGCCTTGGATTTTACGTTCCACCGGGCGAATTATTGATATGGCGCGCAGCATGATCGCACCTTCGCCATGTCAGCCTGTTCGAGGCGATGGGGGCTGTTGTCAAGCAGGTCCGACACATCAGGGGTCTTCGATCAAGATGGCTTTCAGGATCTCTAAACAACGCGGCGTAACGCTGGTTGAACTCGTCGTCACGATTGTGTTGATGGGAATCCTGGCAGGGGGTACGGTAGCGTTTGTCATTTCGTCAACCCAAAGCTATGTGGATACCGCCACCCGAAATCAGCTTAGCGCTATTGGGCGCATTGCGACCCAGAAGCTTGAGCAAGCGATTCGCTTGGCAGTGCCGAATAGTATCCGAGTGACCACAGCCGATAGCAGCGGTAACCAATGTCTGGAGTATCTGCCAATCGCCGACGCCAGTAGTTATTTATCGGTTAATTTTGCTTCTGCGAGCAATTCTCTGACGACCATTCCGTTTACGGCCTCTGGGCTCTCGGGTAAAAAGTATGCGGTCATCTTTCCGATCACGCCGGCCGCGTTGTATGGCGCATCGAACCCAGGGCCGCTCGCCACCATTACTAACTACAGCGCGAGTATAAACGCAGACGTTGAGACCTTAACGCTGTCCACTAGCCATTTATTTTACAGTGGCTCTGCAGCCCAACGCCTTTATTTAGCCAATGAGCCCGTGAGCTTTTGCGTGCAGGATGGGAAGTTATTTCGGTATAAGAACTACACGGCGTCCGGCCTAAAATCGACCCAGTGTACGCCGGCCACGTCTTCCTGCTTTGCGTCATCGGCGCCCAATCGAGCGCTGATTGCTGACTCGATTAGCAATGCCAGCCGTTCAGCCTTTAGTGTCGCCTCCTCAAGATTGCAAAGTACCGGGTCGGTTCGCTTGGATCTCAATTTCGCGGATGGGACTGAGGCGATTAACATTCGGCATGAAATCCAAGTAACGAGCGCGCCATGATGTCAGTAATAAATGATGCTTCAAAAAATGCTTGGGTAAACCGTATTGCGAATGCCAATGGGCGTATACATCAGCGTGGGTCGAGTATTCAGCAACAAGGTATCGGTTTACCAATCGCGATCTTCGTCATTACCGTTTTGTCGGCCTTTGCGGTCAATATGGGGCTCTTAGTTCAAGACAACGCATCGGGCCGAAGTGAGTACATCACCAGTCTTCGAGCCAGCTTGGCAGCGGATACGGGCGCCGATCTTGGCTTGAATGTGGCGTTCGACCCGTCGGACGCGCCCGTGTATGCGGGCGGCGTCACCTGCTCGAGCACCGCAATTAACTACTCGTTCACCAATGATGCCGGGATGAGTGGTTGCTCGGCAGCGGTCACCTGCAGTTCGGCAACCGCGGGCGGTAAAACGATCTACACGGTTACCAGTGTGGGCACCTGCGATACGATTTCAAAAACGGTTGTCACCAGCGCGTTGTAGGCTCTAACGCCGCGCATTATCAAATTTGATTTAGTTTGATTCCCGACGGAATAAAATCTTACTGTGACCGCCATAGATCCCGAAGGTGCCGGTCACCCCGGGCGGTGAGTCATCATGACTGCCGTCAAGATCCCAGTCGTATTTCAGCCAAGGTAGATTGGTTAAGTCGATATCCACGGTGAAGCTCCCGCGATCCCCATCACTCGGTGCAGAGAACGAAAGGTTGCCATCACCAGCGACCACAACTAAATCGGCGCTCGAAAGGTTTACGTTGCTTGAACTGCCCGTGCTGTTGTTGCTCCCGCTGCCAATATCAATCGTGAGGTTCGCGGCGGTGTTGATCGCGCCGTCGTTAAATTCAATTTTAGAACGCGCGATCGTTGTGCAACCGTCATCGGTGTTGGTGATGAAGCTCGAGCCGTTGTAATACTGGGTTAAAAGCGGAACTCCGAGGGCTTGTGTTTCTGAGCCGCTCGCCGAGTTCAGCGCCAGTCTGCCCCAGCGTAATTTTGGGTTGCCTGTGAGGTCGAGGCTATTGCAACTGGAATCCGAGGCGCAATTACCACTCGTGCCGGCATTCATGTCTAGGCTGCTGAAATTTCGACTGTCTAAGGAATCCGTTAGGGTGAGCCCGATGTCTAGATCGAGTTCGGCTTCCGGATTCGAGCCGCGCGCAAATTTGGCCGTCGTATCATTAATGGTGTAGATTCCGGCATTCCAGGAGGTTGTGGCATGGGTTAGGCGCGAACTCAGGTTTGTGCCATTGTTGGTGGTTGCCTCGGCGACGGCGGCGATGCTCGCAACCGCGTAACCATCGCTCGTATCATAATGGGTGACGGTCGCCCCGGCTGCATTTTTGGCGGTGATGGTGTAGGCAATGGCGAGGTTAGGTGCATCCATATAAGTAAAGTCTGTCCCAGGGGTACAAGCGTCAATAACCCCGTCACTGCTGAGTACAAACTGATTGGGATAAAAGCGCCCAATGTTACCGCTGGTGGTGCCAGTCACGTTACCCCCCCCGAGATAGTCGCCATCGCCTATTTCAGCACGAAGGGTAATTGTGCCTACTTCATTAAAGCTCGCAACGACCGTGCCTGCGCCATCGGTGCTGCCGCTGAGGCTGTAGCTGCCGCTTGTGAGGGTGCCCGCGTTGCTGCCGCCGGTTGGGTAGGTTAGCGCGACCAAAGCGACCTTCGCCGTTTCGGCCGAGCTCTCTTGGCCGAAGTTGGGGGTGGTGCCGCCCAGAGAGTTTCGCGCTTGAACGCCCACATTGAAATTGGTGCTGGCTGTAATAAATCCGCTACCAGAGGCGGTTGTTGCGGGGTTACTTGCAACCGAGACAACCAAGTCGGCGGGCTTTGAAATAAACTCGTTGCTGCTGCCGGTTACAGTGAGTGCTGGGTTGTTACCGGATGCAGGCACGGTCAGGGCGCCGTACAACCTAATGCGCCCTACATCTTTGTAAACCAATGGAATGGGCGCATACCCCGAGCCATTAAAGACAAGATTTACCGCCTGGTAGGCGAGACTGGCACCACTGTTGTTGTCCTCGATGCCGGTTGCGCTGCCGCCAGTTGGGGTTACGGTGAGGTCCTTGTCCCGCTGGCAAGTTGATGGGTTAACACACTCGTATGCAAGATTGGTGGCAATGGTTTGGCTTGCGATCGTGCTGTCTTGAGTGCAAACACTGCCGCCATCAACGACGCCGACCAGTACCTGGTTGAAGGTGGTTCCGGCCGTGAGTGTTGTTAGGTCATCACCCGAGCCATCGGGCGCGCCATTGGCGTTGGCGTCCAGGAAAAATTCCAACGACATACTCGCCGCGTTAAAGGTATAGGTTGGGTCCTCACTTTCTGAATTAGAGCCGTCGGTCACGTTAATGGTGGTGGCGCCAGCCGTGGGGTGACGCAGGTAAGTGGTGATGGCGTTCGCGCCGCCAAACCCAATGCTGATACTGGCATTATCCGCGTTACTGACCCAGGCACCGTTTCCGCTGCTGGTGGTTAAGGTTACGGTATTGCTGGTTGTGACTGCCGAGTGACCGGCATTGTGGGCCGTGATCGTGACCGGGGTCGCCACACAGTTGGGACCATTAGCATCATTCGTCGTGCTGCCGCCATCATAACTAACAGCGTAATGGTGCAGAGAGGGTGCGGAGACTGAAATGGTGCTGGTGACGCCAGCCGCTGAGTTGGTGTCTCCGTAACTGACCAGCCAAGTTGCGATTCGATCGCTGGTATCAGGGCTACCGGTATCTGTATTTTGATAGGTTACGCTCTCAAACGCGGTCTCATAGTTGGCTTTACTAGCGGTCCCGCTGAGTGTCAAAACGCCGGTGCCGCTGTCCCAAGATCCGGTAATGCCATTGGCGTTGGTAAAGGCGAGAACATCTTCAGAAGACTCATAACCACTGCTGATAGTGATGGTGGCGCTCTCCATATTGGTGTCATCGACATCGGTGATGGTGAGGGTGCCGTCGATGACTGTGGCGGAACCTCCTGTAGAAAATGACAAGGTCCCTCCCGCATCGGAGACAACAGGCGCGTCATTCACATCAGCTACGGTTATGGTGGATGTGACGCCAGAGGAATTGGCGGTGCCATCACTGACCACCCAGGTGATGGTTCGGTTGGTGTTGTCCGGGTCATCGGTGTTGGTGTTCTGATAGGTGATGCTCTCGAAGGCGGTCTCGTAGTTGGCTTTGCTGGCCGACCCGCTAAGTGTCAAAACGCCGCTGCTATTGCTGGCAACAGAAATGCCAAGGCCGGTATTGCCAAGGGCCAAGACATCCTCGCTGGCTTGATAGCCACTGCTGATGGTGATGGTGGCGCCTTCCATATTGGTGTCATCAACATCGGTGATGGTGAGGGTGCCGTCGATCACGGTAGCGCTATCGCCTTCGGTGTAGGCGAGGGTGGCGCCGTCATCCGAGACCACGGGTGCAGCATTATCGTCTGTTACAGTGAAAGCAAATCCGGCGCTTGTTCCCTCTGCCCCAGAGCAATTATTACCATTGAAGAAGGTTAGCTTGATGGTGTAAGACCCAGCCGCTAAGCCGCTGTAGTTGAATCCTGCAGAGTTCCCTCCATTTGTTGCGTTATCGACCTCGTATGAGCCTGTTTTTGCGTTACTATTTTTAATATTACCATTAGCGCCGCCGCTTCCTGTTGCGCATTCGCCCACTACGTTATCGTTGACTAAAAGCTCCGCAGATGACACAGATCTATTTGTTCTTGATGTTTCGAGCGCGGAAAAATTAACCGTAAAAATGTAGGGGGATGCAGCGTCCGCTGAATCTTGG
>ERZ887849.4196-NODE-4196-length-10286-cov-25.000489_pt1 | contig 10286 bp, 15 predicted proteins | sample MGYA00521267_ERZ887849 | MGnify/ENA primary metagenome ERZ887849 (study PRJEB32303, sample SAMEA104408601) | aquatic metagenome | biome: Brackish water; feature: Pelagic; material: water | place: Baltic Sea | collected 2014-06-06T16:11:00 | depth 2,863 m ... | reverse complement strand
TATAATAGTATATATATATATTTTTTAATCAACCTCTTCAATCTGAGGTCCATCATTCGATTTGGTTTCTGGAATTTGTGAATCCGTGTTTTGCGCTTGATTCGTGCTCAACTCGGCTATCAAATCGTCTACGATTTTAATTTTGTCCTTAATTTCATTCAACTCTACCATGGTGGTGTCTGTTAACCACTCCTCTATTTCTTGGGTTGTTGTGTTCGTCTTACTCTTGAGTGCTTCGTCTTGTGTATTACTTGCTTGGGTGCGAACAAGATGTAGTTTGGTTTCCAGTTCGTTTTTGGCTTCCACGAGATTTTTCTGTTTTTCGTCATCTTCTTTGAATTTTTCAGCATCTTCCACCATTTTCTCGATTTCTTCCTTACTCAAACGCCCCTTGTCGTTCTGAATTTTGATGTTCTTCTCGTTTCCACTGCTTTTTTCCACAGCGGATACCGATAGAATTCCGTTCGCGTCGATATCGAACGACACTTCGATTTGAGGAATACCACGTGGTGCTGGAGGAATGCCTTCCAGCTGAAACTCACCAAGTTTGTTGTTATCCCGGGTAAATTGACGTTCCCCCTCGAAAACTTGTATAGTCACTCCGGGCTGATTATCGGCGTTGGTACTAAATGTTCTCGTACGTTTAATTGGAATAGTTGAGTTTCGTTCAACAATTGGCGTCATGATTCCACCTGCGGTTTCCAAACCCATACTCAATGGAGTGACATCCAATAGTAGCAAATCGTTCAGTTTTTCGTGTTGACCGGTTAGAATTGCCGCCTGCACCGCCGCTCCATAGGCCACACATTCATCCGGATTGATGCTTTTACAGAGTTCCTTTCCGTTAAAATAGTCGGACAAAAGCTTCTGGATTTTTGGAATACGCGTTGAACCGCCAACCAATACAATCTCATCGATTTTATCCTTTGACAATTTGGCGTCCTTGAGCGCTCGATCAACGGGTGCTATACACCTTGAAATCAGGGAAGAGCAAATCTCTTCGAATCGTGCTCGACTGATGTTCATATTAAAGTCAATCCCTTCATGTAACGAATCAACTTCAATTGTCGCAGAAGCACTCGACGAAAGCGTGCGTTTTGCCAGTTCACATGCTGTTTTGAGTCGACGCAATGCGCGCTTGTTTTCTTCCAAACCGGAACTTCCTTTATTTTTTCGATTGAAATCCTTGACACAGAATGTAACCATTTCATTATCAAAATCTTCACCTCCTAGGTGTGTGTCTCCTGCGGTTGATTTCACTTCAAAAACACCGTCATCGATACTCACAAGCGTCACATCGTGTGTACCACCTCCGCAATCAAAGACGAGTACATTCGTTTCTGTCTTTGATTGTTTGTTCAGACCGTACGAAATAGCAGCAGCAGTGGGTTCATTGATTATACGCAATACATTTAGACCAGCGATGACACCGGCATCTTTGGTTGCCTGTCTCTGTGCGTCGTTAAAATACGCGGGAACAGTGATCACCGCATCGGTAACGGGCTTTCCAATATATGTTTCGGCAATTTCTTTCATCTTGACAAGAATCATGGACGAAATCTCTTCAGGGGTAAACGACTTTAATTCGTTCATATACGAAGCATAAATAGTCGGTTTGTTATTTTTGTCTGGTTTTACATCATATGACAAATGTTGTAACTCCTTCTTAACATCATCGTCAGACATAGACCGTCCAATCAATCGCTTGGCGTCATAAATAGTATTCTTAAAGTTTTTGGAAACCTGATTCTTCGCACCATCACCGATGATTCGCTCACTTTCGGTGAAAGCAACAAACGATGGAGTGGTTCTGTTTCCACATTCGTTCGCGATAATCTCGACTCTATCATTTTGCCAAACACCAACAGCAGAGTATGTCGTTCCGAGATCAATACCAATAGCAACCATGTTCGTTATATGATTCTTAAAGAATATTCTTTTTTAATATATTTAACATATTTCATCAATCAATTCGTATTTCAAACATTCATCCGCATTCATGTATCGTTCTTTGACGATAATGGTCGATATTGCGTTCGAATCCATGTTACTTTTCGCTTTATAAATTTGTTTGATAATTCTCATCAGATTTTTCGAATTTTTGTATTCATCCTTGAGTTCATCATGTTTCCCCCAAAACTCTCCGCGCACTTGGTGAATCAGGAAATGTGCATTTTTCTGCATCCTTCTCCTTTTACCACCTAAAAATAACAATGTTGCAGCACTTGCCACAAATCCGTCAACAATTGTAACCACAGGTACCTTATTATTCTCGATAGAATTCATGCCCGATAGTCCACTAAACACATCCCCTCCATAACTCTGAATGTGTAGATAAATTTTTGGAGTTTTGGACAATGAATAATCGTTTTTTAAATTTATTAAATGCGATGACAATTTGTCAAGGGTTGATGTTAGTTTCAATATTGACTTTTCGTTTATGTCTTCGTAAAAATAGACTCTATTTTTTACAACTAGAATATTCATATCATCGTCGGTGACATCGCTGGACACTGATTCTTCCATTTGCAGAAGATTCATGTTTATAATTCTTTATCATTTTTTGATTCTTTAAGTTGATTTTTAGAACTCTTTTTCTTCGTTCGTTTTAAACATTGAGTTACTTTGACGTCCCGTTTTTGTAGAATACATTCGGTACATTTTTCCGCAATCATATTGTGCATGTTTGTATCTTTCAGGAATTCGATGTTATTCGTGCACGTTTCGATGAAACCTTCTTTAATGAGCTCTTTATTGATGGACGACTTGGATTCTTTTGTCTTTACCACAATGTTACCATAATCACCAGCGTTAACATAATCGATTTTGGTGTTCAATAGATTACTCAGAATATGACTTTGAAGCTCGTCAAATTCTTTCTTGATGACTTTTAATTCTTGTTTCTTTTGTTTAATCAAATCGTCCAATTGGCAATATTTTGTGATCTCATTCGACATGATATCATTCTCTACCACAGTCATCAATGTTATATAACATAAACATACACATTCATCTTTAAGTACTTTAAGTTGTCATGTAACAGGAAACTCCGTTAGAGTCACATATTTGATGTAAGTTTGGAAATGAACTTTGAATGACTGCCTTTTTATGTCCGACGATTTCATTCAATTTTGGAACTAGACTGTACGAATTCGGTGTCACATAGGTTATCAATTCCGACGAAGAATCATATTCTATGAAAATCATCGGCAGTGTCATTACTTTTGAATAAAAACCATTCGAACAAGCTTCATTAGGAGTACTGATATTTGAACATCTGTCACCCAAACATTTCAGTTGATGAATGTTCATATCGAATTTAGTGTTGAACAATGTGTCGCATTTTTGACATATCCACGTATTACATTTGTACTTTCTATTCAAATGGTAACATAATGCCTGTTCACTCGACAAAGTTTTACCACATCGAGGGCATATTGGCATTTTTTATATTCCTTATAAAAAAAAATCTATTAAAAATAAAAAAAAATCAAAAAATCAAAAAATCAAAAAATCAAAAAATCAAAAAATCAAAAAATAAAAAAATAAAAAAAAGTATCACAACCATTTACGTGATGCATACTATGTTTTAGATTCAGGAAAAACCTGCTTAGTGAAACGTGTTATATGCATTGAAATTGCATTGAAATACAATTTTAAAGATAATCTTTGTAAAGAAAATGCAAGCGATGTCCATTTGTCCCCGATGTGGAAAGGTTTTATGTAACGAACAGGCGCTACAGTATCATTTGAACAAAAAAGTATCTTGCAATAGTTTATCTTGTAAACATTGTAAGTCGATTCATTCTAGCAAGTTCAACAAATTGATTTGTGAAAAAAGGTGTTTGAAACGAAATCTTTTTGTTGAAATTCCAGTAAATGACGGAACACATTTGCCTTCGAGGAAACGCGCAATTGAAAGGCTGTTACATACATCACCGAATACCAAACAAACCATTCAAATCATCCCGTGATGATTGGAAATGCACAATTTCACAACAGCCTCACCACACGATATTATATATATTAATGGTCGAAACACAGGCCCTATCACTGTCCTCTCCAGGGAGTGGACCCCTCGTGTTACGCACCCCGAGTTAATCGCAGTGCTCCTGCCTCCTAGGCCAATTGTAAAATATGCACAAAAAAAAAGTTTACCAATTAAGACTTGATGTTGTTTTGTAATCAAGAGTCTAAAAAAACTTGCAAAATGGATGAAGAGTTCTTTCAAGAGTTTTTTAATAAAGACAAAGAAATCGGTTTATTAAAAGAACAATTATATCAGGTTCAAAACTCGAATGATATCATGAGAAAAACAATAAACAATTTGATTAATATGAAATGTAAGCGAGGTGAAAGCTCGTATTTACTGAACATCGCATTGGATACGTCGTTGAGGGAACATACACAAACACTCGATATTTTCGTATATATAAAAGATAATGAATCAATCATTGAAACCATTTCAAGTTACGTATTGGATTTGTTAATTGGAATGGACAAAACGAAGATACCCTGTTGCGTTTTAGATAATAATTATATATTGTATAAAAGCGACCAAATCGATTCTTATATCGTATGTACATTTGATGAATTTAGTGAAAAAGTGTACGAATGCGTTTCCAGTTCCCTCATACATAGAATCCAAGATGAAATTGATGACGATACAAATGATAAAATAATAACAATTATCAATAATATTTTAAATAAGAAACATTTTTTCAAATCAATGAAAATTATTATGAAAAAATACAAATTGTCTTGACATTATAATCCATGTATATAATATACATGGGAATTTGTTCTGGAATAACAAAGAAAGATATTCAATGTAAACGAAAAGGACTGTTTATGGATTATAATAGTAAGCCTCAAGGTTTGGAGTACTGTCATCAGCATGTTCCGAAATGCGTCAACATGTGTGTCATTTGTATGATGCCCTTGTATGATAAAACAATTACACCATGTAGTCATGTGTTCCACAAACGATGTTTACAAAAATGGTTAAAAATAAAAAAAAGTTGTCCTGTGTGCAGAAGACAGATGATTAAACCTGTTCCGTTTGGTGGAATCATTAGTAAAATAAATGTTGATAGTACGGATTTTGCTTGCGCGTGTGATATCGCTTTACAATGCGACTCCATAGAAAACTTTGTATTACGTTTGGAAGAAATTTTACATTTAGACGTGAACACTTTTAATACCAATTAGCTTCAGAATCTATTCTTGACTTTGAAAATTTGCAATGTACATATGCATAGAATGACTGTAATTGTAGTGAACAATATACTTGCAAACACCAAGTACGGCCAGATTTGCTTTCCCATGTATTTCACAAGTGGATCGATTACGTTTGTTTTCAGTTTTTCTTGATTTTCATCTTTGTTGAAAGTATCTATACATGCACATGTAAAACTTGATACCACGTTACCATCAATGTTTGACATTTGCTCGCCTAACACACACAATATTTGTGACATCGTATTGCTCATTTTAATATAAGTTTGAAAATATTAAACAATTTCAAACAAGAAAAATGTTATATAAGAATATATAAGTTGTTTCATTATGAATAACATAGATGATTTGTTTTTTATTCACATTCCAAAAACTGGCGGTAGAAGCATAGCGAAGGTTGGAGTATCCAACGGTCTCAACTGGGGTTTCTTCTACTGGAACAAACATGGTATAAAACTCTGGCATGTTCCATATATCATGTTTAGGTATCCTGCTAGTCCTTCGAATTGCTTTGCTGTTGTTCGAAATCCATATAATAGAATTGTAAGTGCGTATAATTTCAAGTACAAAGGATGTAAATCTATTATTCACTTTCAACAATGGGTCAATTCCAAGTTATTGGATCTGCGTCTATCATTAACTAATATACATATGAATATAAATATGTACAAACATAATCTGGATGTACATTTATTACCACAATACTTGTTTACACATAATGAATCACATTCTTCGGTTGTGGACCATATTTTGAAGTTTGAAACCCTACATGATGATTTCAACAAATTAATGAAAAAATACAACAGCGATATTGAACTTAACATTCATATTGGCAAGTCATCTGTGATAGAAAATCCGTGTACATTTAATTGGTTATCCCATGATAACATATTACTCATCAACGAGTTGTATGACAAAGACTTTAAATATTTTAATTACACAAAGCGATAAATAAAAAATCTATATAATAATTAAAATGAGTTCTGACAGTTCTTCGTTTGCTAATTTGACTTACTTATTGGTTCTGTTATTTTTCATTGCATTGTTTCCATATGTGCTAAGGATGAAACAAAAGAAATCGACTTTTGTCGCACAAAAGACGAGCACACAGGTGTACGAGTACAAAATAAGTTTAAAAGATTTTACGACTTTGATGAACAATATATGTCACTTTTTGTATAAAAACAAAATGGGAAAGCCGTATACGTTATTAGAATTGACAAAAGAATATGTCATAGTCTACACGATCACATCCGGTTCGGACCACGTACCGCAAACAAGAGGTGTATTGAATGACATCAACAAAACAGTCAAAGTGTTTCACAAAGACCTTCAACCCACTTCATTTGTTGAAGTGAATGGTACCTTTGAAATGACACGTAATACCTTTTTGTCCAGCGACATTCACGATTTACCACCGATGCATTTATTTTTCTAATTATATAAAATACATTTTAAAATGTAAACAATATACTATATCATGAATAAAAACATTGTAATAGCACATAAACATTTATTGGACGGATTTAAGTCGTTAACACCAATAAAGTATTCCAATATCAAAATCAACGACTACATTCGGTATTTCAATAACAATGAACTTAAATATGGCGGATTTGTCAAGTTTATTAACCTAGACAAAAACTATATTGTTCTGATTAACTATAACAAAAACTTTTCCTGGTCACTTCAATTGAACGACCCGAAAATTAAGATGTTTATTCGGACAAAGGCTTCTGTGGATGCTAAAAAAAAAGAGATGGCAAAAATATACAAACAATATAAAGATGGAAAGCTTAAAGAGTGTAAGAAATGAAACACATTGACGACTTAGTCATGGCGTATATTTTCTTATGCTCGACCAAATGTACTATCGCATAATGCGAGACAATAATGACGAAGTTATTTATTTAAACTCAATACTTTTATACCCGGAAAAACTTTGAGATTGATGATGAAAGTGAGTGTATTTAGTGGAATATTTGGGCAACATGTCATTTATTTTGAGATGTTTACTTGATAGAAACATTTTAAAATACTTGGAACTTGGTATAATTAGTTTACTTTTATATTGTTCATCCATACTAATCCACGACCAATTTGTGTAACAGTGTATGATGAAATCGTACATTTTGTTGTGAAGAATATTATTATTGTATTTAAATTCATTTATTAACCTGGCCAACGTGTTCATCTCATTGAGTGTCGATATGTTTTTTAAATGAATATGTTTTTTCCACAAGGCTCTTGATTTTGAATACAATAACAGGTATGATTTTTTGTTTACCAATTGAAAAGTTACCACGAATTTTACATTGGATAAATCCATATATCCTTTCGTGATTAACAAATAAAGAACATCGTCATACGATTTCATTGTGATATGATTTTGAATGCGACTCTTTAAGTTACGTTTTCCATCTGTTTTTGCAACTCGTGCATGTAATGAAATTCGTCATCGGTTCATCGCTACTCCGTAATTGAACGGAATAATAGGTTGTCTTTTTACTTTTACATTTTGGACATTTAAACAATCCATCTTCAATGGTAGTTTCAGAAATGATTGTTTTTGAAACGGTGTCGCTGTTTCGATTTTCGCTGTATCGATTGTCGGACATGTCACATATTTGTTTCGACAATTTATGTTTGATGATATAATCGAGTAGTGTCGGTTCATGTTTTAGGTACTGTATGATTTCTATGTACTTCGACACGTACATGTGTTTAAATAAGAAATTTTCCCAGTCAATTTGGACATTATACTTGTTGCAATAGTCAATGATGTAGTTGTAAATACATATTTCGATATTTTTTGCTGTATTTTCTGGAATATTTGTAAATTCGGATTTTAATGAATTTAAAACTTGCTCCCTCATTAATGGACATAGCAATGTATTTCTTTAACCGTGTTACGTTTAGTCAGAACATGTATCGCATACGACGCAATAATGACGATTTTCATGCCGAAGTTTTGTGCATGATACATACCGATATGTATACCGACAACGGCAAACATTTCGTCGATCTAATATTTGAGAAAAACACGTTCGTTGAAGAAATACTCAATCTTGAAAACGCTATCGAATCCAATATGGGTTGTGTGTTGAATAACAAACTTACCCATGTTACCAAGGATACATATTTATTGAAGCGTGTAAAACTTCCATTTAAATATGATAGAATAGACATTCCTATCTACGATATCCATAACCACAAACTTACTTCAGATGAAATCAAACCACAAACACAATGTACGGCAAACTTGCGCGCAAATTATGTTTATACCCATAACAAAAAAGGGGGTATCACATGGTCCATTCATAAGATTGTTAAATGTTAAAGATAATTTCGACACAACATATTAATGTGGGCGCATAAGCATCAATGTTGTATACTCGAAAGACATGTTCACAATATAATAAAACTCTGGAATCTCAATATACTTGTACACGGTTTACCTGGATCGGGGAAAAAAAAGACAGTTGAGCAAGTGATCAAACACTTTTGCAAATCTTTCAAACCACAGTTTTATTTTAAAGAATTTGACTTGTACATTGACACATCTAATAAAAAAGTGTCTCAAGAATTGTTTTTCCGACAGAATGAGCATATTTATGAGTTTCATTTACAATCGAGTAACATGGACAGGCAGATTATACGCGATGTTATAAATAACTTTGCAAACAAATATTATATCTGTAATAAAACACCAATTAACAAGATAATGATTTTATACAACGTTGAGTGTTTGAGTGAAGAAGCGTCTGTCATTTTAAACACAATTATTTCAAAAAACGTACGGACAAGTAGATTTGTATTAATAACGAGTAAATTATGTCGTGTTTCTCAAAAGATTAGGGGGGCGTGTGCGCTGTATAAAATAAATCGTCCATCCGAACAGGATATGCTAACCATGTTAAAAGATATATGTCAAAAAGAAAATGCTAACATAACACAAGAACGCCTACAAGCAATCTGTAAAAAGCATGATTGCAATATTTATGAATGTGTCACTGAAGTTCAATTTGATGAGTTAGGAATACAAAAATCTCGAGATTTCGTATTCGATCGAATCATCGAGAAACTTTTGAACAACGCATCCCTAAGTTCTCTGCGGTCCGATATTTATTTATTGCTAATCAACAATCTCTCCTCAAACAATATCATTTGCATTTTATGTCATGGTTTGTTGAAACAGAGAAATTTCGATATTCACATGATTCAACACATATTGCACATTTCATGTATATACGAAGCAAGAACATACGCCGAAGAAAGAGCGTTGTACCATATTGAAGCGTTTGTATACAAAATTTTAGTGCTTTTACACGACAAAACAGTCTCTTACGATTGGTGTAGGAGTGTGTAACTTATTTGTTACAATAGAACACAAAATGACTCAATATGATATCATTCATTATCGATGTACTCGTCTCATTCGGGTTTGATTTGAGTTGTATGAAGGACATCATCATAATGTAAACGTACACATGTTTTGTATACTCTTTACCAATAAGATTGCTAAAAATTCCATTGAGCAATATCAACGTTACCAATGGGACTGTTACATTCAGCGCGTTGTTGTAATTTGGATTTAGCATGTTCTGTACAGTTCGCGTGGAAAACACGTACGTAATCATAATAAATATCTTTTCGATAATTTCAGAATTTACCTTTTCATGTGTGAGTAAATAATAAATGGGTAACAATAAAAACAGTATAGGTATCAGAAACGAAATCTCAAAATCGCTCGTGCTGTTTCGGATGATATCAGACCGGTCCACCTTTCCTTTGTTGACAATTTTGCGTTGTTGATTATTCAATATGAAGACAGCTATTAATAAAACAACGTGTATAGCGTTTATTTTACTCATTATATAATAAGTAAAATTAAAATTATTTGAATATAAACTAAATTAAAGAATACACCTCTTTTGCTATCAGTACTATAAAAGAAAATGGCATCTGCAAAGAAATCTACAAAAACTTCGCCCAAGTCTGCTCCTGTCACCCCCCCTAAGGTTGAAGAGGTCAAGTTGGTTGAAGAG
>ERZ887849.4195-NODE-4195-length-10288-cov-5.309293_pt1 | contig 10288 bp, 8 predicted proteins | sample MGYA00521267_ERZ887849 | MGnify/ENA primary metagenome ERZ887849 (study PRJEB32303, sample SAMEA104408601) | aquatic metagenome | biome: Brackish water; feature: Pelagic; material: water | place: Baltic Sea | collected 2014-06-06T16:11:00 | depth 2,863 m ... | reverse complement strand
AGTCGAATGCTCAAGAACCGAGACCGCAAGGTCTGAAATATCTTGCTGAAGATGCGTACCGAGCAATTTGAGGGGGAGCGGCAAAATCATCGACTCGCCTGACCCTTCACCCGCCGTTAAGGCCCGAGCTTCCAACATAGAAAGTGCGTCGACGCGCACTGATAATTCAGCGTGCTGGCGCTCTACATCCGATGATGCGTAGCTTTCAGCTGCCGTTTCTTTCAAGAAGCTATTCATTGCTTTGACATTACCAAGTGCCGCGCGCAAACCGTCTGTATTGGCGATACCTGTACGCTCATTCGTCAAAAGGAATTTTGCATATGTCCAACCTTGGTTTTCTTCACCGACCAAATTGGTTGCTGGCACACGAACGTCACTAAAATATACTTCGTTCAAGTGGTGCTCACCATCAATTGTATGGATGGCTTTAACTTCAACACCAGGTGACTTCATGTCGATTAGTAAGAATGAAATACCCTGCTGTGGCTTACCTTCGGTACTCGTGCGAACGAGACAGAAAATCCAATCCGCCCAATGAGCTTGTGTCGTCCAAATCTTCTGGCCATTAACTATATAGTCATCGCCATCGCGAATGGCTGACGTACGCAAGGACGCCAAATCAGAACCCGAACCTGGTTCGGAATAACCCTGACACCACATTTGTGAGCCATCCAAAATGGATGGCAAATGCTGGGCCTTCAAAGCATCAGTTCCGAAGGTATAAATCACGGGCCCGACCATAGTTGTACCGAAAGGTGATTGCATCGGTGCGCCACCGCGCGAACATTCAGCCGCGAAAATCACACGTTGGCTTTCTGTCCAATCGGTTCCGCCATATTCTGCCGGCCAACCGACGGCACCCCAACCTTTGGAATTCAACTGTTCCTGCCACCACTTCGTTTCATCACGCGTTTGGTTGAATAGGTTTTTATTCAAGCCCATATCGCTTTTCGCCATGGTAGATTCCACCCATGCGCGAACGTCATTTTGAAATGCGAGGTCTTCTGAAGACAACTTTAAGTCCATGTGAACTACTCCTGACAAGTTAAATTATATGGGACTATATTAGCGCGCAGGCGCAAATATGCAATTGCGGCGTCTGGTCTCATACACATTAAGCGTAATCGCTGTCTTGTCCCTCAACAACGAAGAAAACCGTTTAGTTTCATACACATAAACTACAACCTCAAGGGTGCTCTCGACGTAAAGGCCCATCAAACTCAACCGTTAGCCGTATGACGCGCCCCTTTTGCCGGCGGTGCCTCGGCAGGACCCGCAAAACATTGTGCTTTCGACATCCAATCTGAAGCAACGGGCCCGACGACTTCGAGCGACGTATCGGCAATGTTACGCACCTGCGTAACGATGCGGCAAAAGTCAGCGGCCGCTCCTTTTACATATTCTGTATCCGATGGCTCACCATATTTCCAAATCTCGCCAGACGGTGCCGTCAGCTCCAAATACGGCATGTCACCCGGAGGTTTGGTCTTACGAGCCATATAAGTCCAACCGAATGTATTTACGCCGAGCACGACGATATTTTGAATATGGTCCTGTTCTTGGCGTTCCACACCGAGAACGTCATAGACCTCTTGGCCATGCGCCCATGTCTCCATAAGCCGCGCTGTGATACTAGACCGAGCGCTCATATCGGGGCCAGCCCACTTCAAGCGCATCTTCGGGTCGACCGCCCGGAACCGGTCTGCCATCTCCAGATAGAAGGCCCGCCATTTTTCCAGCAGCGCCATTCCTTTGCTGCCATCGAGAAACTGACGCTCTTTTTCTTTTAGCGGCAAGTCAGCCAATTCCGGCGACATGATCTTCTCGATATAAGCTATGAAGGAAGCTTCATCCGCCATCGATTCATTGGCTGCCCAATTCCAAATATGCAAATGCTCCAGCACATCATTAATCGTCCAGCCTTTAAACTGGGTTACGCGATCAAAATCAGCATCGTCCAAATTAGACAATAAATTGTACAGAGCTTCGCACTCAGCCTTAAAGTCATCTGCTTGTGTTAACATCTCGCACCCTCCTCATTACAAATTTCCACCCGCTATAGATATCTACTCGACTTCTGTAATATCGATCATCATATCATTCGCGGCGACCTGCTGATCAAGTTTAACAAAAACCTCAGCAACCACACCGTCGACACCCGAGGTTATTTCGTGTTGCATTTTCATCGCCTCAACAATAGCCAATCTCGTACCCGCCTCAACTTCATCGCCGACAGTGACAAACAATTCCACTATTCGACCATGCATTGGGGCTGTAATTTTTCCCGTACTGACACCCTCTTGAGATGTAGACGCATTGGCAAGTATATTGAGGCAACGCCGGATGCGACCATCTAAACTGGCGTGCACCTCACTCGCTTCAAAATAGAACAACACAGTCACACGAACACCGTCAACTTCGAGAGATGCTTTGCCATCCGAATAATCAACCAGCCTCAGACTATAGCTATGGTTGGCAATTTCAATTTGGTATTGCCCTGCGTTAAGCGATCGAATTTTAGCCTCGAAACCATCATCACCTATCGCCAATCGGAAACTAGAATAGGCTGACTTCATAGTCGAGAAATTCAGCAAACTATCGCCGACGCCCAACGCCTGAGACCGCGCCATATCGCGACCGATCAAATAATGCAGAAGCGATAGGCAAGCCAGCTCCCAATCCTCAACTGGTTCAACAGGAATTTTATCATCACCAAATTCATCGGCGATAAAAGCTGTTGTCGCGCCACCCTCAATAAAGGTTTGCTTAGACAAACAATCGATCAAGAAATCACGATTGGTCGTCATGCCAAATAAAGCCGTGTTTTTTAATCCCTCTACCAAGCGGCGCCGCGCGATATCTCGCGTATCCCCATAGGCAATAACTTTGGCAATCATCGGATCATAAAATGGTGAGATTTCCTGACCGCTACGAATACCAGAATCAAAGCGTAGCCCCTCACCTTCAGCAGGTAGCCATTGGGCTACACGACCCGTGCTCGGCAAAAAATTATTATTAGGGTCTTCCGCATAAAGGCGCACTTCGATCGCGTGCCCCAGCAAAAACACATCATCTTGCTCATAGCCAAGCGCTTCACCCTCCGCGACTTTAATTTGCAGTTCCACCAAGTCAAGATTGGTTACTTCTTCCGTGACCGGATGTTCGACCTGCAACCGCGTGTTCATCTCAAGAAAATAGAAATTCCCTTGCGCATCAAGAAGGAACTCAACTGTGCCAGCCCCTTCATAAGAAATACTGCGAGCCGCCTCAACAGCGGATGCGCCCATCCGATCTCTCAGCTCCGGCGTCATGACAGGGCAAGGTGCTTCTTCAACAACCTTCTGGTGCCGCCTCTGCACCGAGCAATCTCGCTCACCCAAATGAATGACATTGCCATGACTATCGGCAAAAACTTGCACTTCAACATGGCGCGGCTCTATGATTGCTTTTTCTAAGATCAACTCGCCAGAGCCAAATGCATTCAGCGCCTCTGAGCGCGCCGTCGTAATCGCATTCAGCAAATCTTTTGACTTATGGACCAATCGCATGCCGCGTCCGCCACCGCCAGACGCTGCCTTGACCATAATTGGAAAACCAATTTTATTGCCTTCGGCCACCAGCACAACATCGCTTTGATCTTCTCCTTCATACCCCGGCACACAAGGGACACCGGCCTTAATCATCCGACGTTTGGCCTCAGCTTTATTGCCCATAACATCAATCGCTTTAGCACTCGGGCCAATGAACACAAGTCCAGCAGCCTCAACAGCGGCGGCAAAATCAGCATTCTCTGATAGAAATCCATAGCCCGGGTGAATTGCCTGGGCGCCCATACCAAGGGCGGCCTCAATGATTACATCGCCCAGCAAATAGGATTGACCCACCGGTCCCGGCCCGATGCAAACAGCTTCATCTGCCATATCAACGTGTAGGGCCTGCGCATCCGCCTCGGAGTACACAGCAACGGTATGCTTGCCCATCGACTTTGCGGTTCGAATGATCCGGCAAGCGATCTCACCTCGGTTGGCGATTAGAATTTTATCGATGAATTTCATATCCACACCCCTTAAATACGCGCAACGCCAAAAGCGTTTGGTTGAAGCTGACGCCGTTGCGACTGCCAAATTGTATCCAGCGCAAAACCTAATACACGGCGCGTATCTCGAGGGTCGATCATACCTTGATCTAGCATTCGACCTGATGTGTAAAAAGCATCCGACTGCTTGGCGAAGTGACTTTCAATGGCTGCACGCTGTTTCGCCAACGCCTCATGATCGACCTCATGACCGCGTCGCGCGGCACCAGCAATAGCCACTTGCTCCATCGTGCCCGCAGCTTGCTCGCCGCCCATAACCCCAGTCGTTGCCGACGGCCATGTGAACAAAAAATCTGGATGATAACCAATGCCGCCCATGCCGTAATTACCAGCGCCAAAACTCGCACCGACATAGAATGAGATTTTGGGCACACGCACGTTGGATACAGCTTGGATCATTTTTGCGCCCATTTTTACCATTCCAGCACGCTCATATTTTGTGCCTACCATGTAGCCCGTGATATTATTCAAGAAAACAATTGGAGTTTCTGATTGATCGCAGAGTTGAAAAAAGTGCGTTGCCTTGGCAGCGCCATCCGTATCTATAGGACCGTTATTGCAAACCACGCCAACACGGTGGCCAAAAACTTTCGCTTGAAGACAGACCAAGGATGAGCCGTATCGACTTTTGAAATCTATAAAGTCTGACCCATCGACAATACGTGCGGCGAGCTCTCGCGCATCATAGGGAATTTTATAATCGGTTGGCACGAGGCCGAGAATTTCTTCGCTCGAATATTTAGGTTCTTCATAGCTATAATCTGGCAAGGTTGGACACCGATCATTCCAACCGATTTGCGCTAATAACTCTCTACACTGATAGATGCCATCGGCGTCGTCTTCGGCTAAATATTCCATCAATCCCGATACGCTTGCATGCATTTCGGTTCCGCCTAGTTCACGGTCATCAGCAACCTCACCTGTCGCCGCATGAACCAACGCCGCGCCTCCCAATGCCGCCATACCATTATGCTTAACGCCAATATTGTAATCCGACATACCCGGCATATAGGCCCCGCCAGCCGTTGAAGGACCATGCAGTACTGTAAATGTCGGAACGCCAGCAGCACTCATTTTCCCGAGCATATAAAAAATTTCGCCGCCACGCGCCCAGCCCTCAACCATATAGGTCATAAGGTTCGCGCCCGCACTTTCCACCAAGTGAATAAACGGAAGTTTTTTATCGAGAGCAATGCGCAAAGTTTCAATGCCTTTTTGAAACGTCATAGCCATCGCTGCACCCGCACTAATCCCGCTATCATCGACATAAACCATGCAGCGAACACCACTAACAAAACCAATACCCGCAATCACGCTAGAGCCGGTCATAGCGGTCTCTCGGTTCGGGTCGTCAACGGCAAAACCCGCCATGTTATATAGCTCAACAAATGGCATTCCTGGGTCGAGCAAAAAGGCGAGCCTGTCGCGAGGGGGTTAGTTGATTTCGCTCTTCAAATCTCGGGCGGCGCTTTTCCGAAGCCTGAGCCGTACGCTCACGCAGCGTCTCCATAAGCTCAATGTTCTTGAGCTGGTTTACACGGTTTTGGGCAAAACTATCTGAATTCACATTTAGTTTAGATTCAAAAACAGCCATTATAGTTTCTCCGCGATATGAGTTGGGACAGCCACTTTTTGGGCCAATAATACTTGAGCAAAAGCCTTACCCTGCGGGTCATTTCGCAAACTCGCGATCCCGCCTCCCCCCAGCGCTTCATGTAACAAAAAGTTTATCGAATGCGAGGCTGGCAAATAATATTTATCAACATTGGTTCCAGGCTCAATAAAATGCTTAAAGCACTCGCCAACTTTTTCTGCACTTAAAGACGCCCAGATATAGGGCAAATAGGATGGATCGCGCGCAATAATTCCGATGTTGGACTTATTGCCCTTATCTCCCGAGCGCCCCCAAGCCAAATCTTCCAAAACAACATCAACCAAAACATCACCCTTAACATCTGCTTGAATTTCGGGCGGCAAATCTGGCCTTTGCGTCCTATCGGCTGAAAAGCTTAAGGTTGGAATAATACGCTCATAATCTACCGGCACTCCATCTAATTCAATATGAATATCAACGTCGTTTTTATCGATCAAGAATGAATATAGCCGGACGACTGGCGATGCCTTGGGACGTCCACCGGCAAAGCTGGAAAGGCCCGGCGGTGTTGCTAACCCCAAACCTGAGGCCTCTTTGAGCATTAACCCAATCGCTTTATCGTCATCGTGTTTAACAGCAAACTTAAGAACAACCTCACGTGGGCCAACTTGCCCATCAGCGGAACGATCACCGGGCTCCGCGCCATATTGACTATCGGCGCCAATAATCTCAATGCTGACCTCAGAAAAATCAGCTATGTTTCGCGCTCTGAACTCATTGCGCGCACGCTTTAAAATATTGTCGCCATATTTCTGAGCTTTCAAAGCTGCATCCCGCCCGATGAAACTCATCGTCGTCCCGCCACGAAACCCTTCAAAATAGGTTGCGCTGACTTTATAAGTTTCAGACGCAGGGTAGCCCGTGGTTCCAGTTACAGCGACAAGGTTCTCTCCTATTTCTTCAATTTTACTTGTCGAGAAATCGCACACGACGTCGGGCAAGAAATAAGCTTGCGGGTCACCGATTTCATAAAGCATCTGCTCAGATATGGTTCCGCGCGATACCAAGCCCGCTGTTCCTTCCGGCTTGGAGCAAACGAAGTCACCATTTTCTGAGACTTGAACAATTGGATACCCAATCTCGGAAATATCGCCAGCCAGCTCCCAGTCGGTGAAGTTGCCACCCGTCGCTTGCGGACCGCACTCTATAATATGCCCAGCGAGAGACCCGCCAGCTAATTTATTCCATTCTTCAACACCCCAACCAAAGGCATGAATGCACGCGCCCAAGGTGACAGCACTATCAACGCTGCGGCCCGTAATTACGATATCTGCACCGGCATCCAGCGCTGCGGCAACCGGAAAGGCGCCAAGATATGCGTTAACACTGGCAAGTTTCTCTGGATCCGGAAATTCGGCAGACGAAAACATTTCATGCGTCTTGCCGACCAGCTCTTCTTTGCGCGGAAGCAAATCATCGCCCGAGACAACAGCTACTTTTAGGTCCAATCCAAATTCAGCTATTAGTTTGCGTGCCGCTTGCCCGCAAGCTATCGGGTTTACACCACCGGCATTGGATAGAATTTTTACCTTTTGCCGCGCGATCTCGGGCAGGTGCGGTTTCAAGACGCCGGTTATAAAGTCCGTTGCAAAACCACCTTCAGGTCGGCTAGCGCGGGCCCGCGCCATGATCGACATGGTTATCTCGGCCAGGTAATCGTAAACAATATAATCAAGCCCACCTGCATTTAGCAATTGGGGCGTTGCCATCATCGATTCACCCCAATAGCCGCTCGCACCAGCAATTTTAATAGATTTACTCATTTACCCCGCTCCCGTTCCGTTTGAACCATAGCTCAACTACTCTCCCAACAATATAACCAAAATAAGTTTCGAGATCTGAACAAAGAGCATACAGAACGAACGTTCTGCTTGTAAAGAGGGGGACACCTTGTTAGATTGGACTGTTGATAAAGTTTGGAAGCGATGAAACAGCTTGGTTTAAATAAAGATGATATACCCAATAGGGCGGAACCAGCGCCAGCGGGACAAACTATTCGTGAGCGCCAAGCAAGCATAGCCCGCTCAAAGCTTATCGATGCGACCGTGACTTGCTTGAAGCGTTATGGGTATTCCAACGCCTCCATTAATCAAATTCAAATGGAAGCTGGTGTATCGCGCGGTGCCCTAACGCATCATTTTCCGAATAAAGAGGATTTGATCGTCGCGACCCTAGACCGCCTTCTCGAAGCAACACTTCGTCCGTCCCTACCCAGTAAGGCATCCAAAGACAGCATTAATCTCGTCAAGGACCTTCAATATATAGCGTCCGATATTACAACGAGCCGCGAGGGTGAAGCGATGGCGGAAATCCTCATAGCCATGCGCTCCGACACAGCATTGCATGAACGGGTTGCCCCGCGCCTATTGCAATGGAACGAGATGATCGACCAAGCAATATTGGGTTATTACGAATCTCCGAATAAGGACGACCACGATGTCGTGCTCATATGGACGATCACGCGAACATTTTTGCGCGGTCTTGTCTTGCAAGATCCGTTCACACCCAACCCTGAAACAATTAAAGAGATTATCATTCGATTTGGCGAGATTATATCTCCCTATCTAAAACGACGTGCAAAACCTCAGGAGCCTGATCATGCGTAACCCATTTGACAACGAAGAACGAAAAGCATTTCGCGATACAATTCGTAAATATTGTGAAACCGAAATCGAACCCAATATTGTTACTTGGGATGAAGCTGGCGCTTACCCACACGAAATTAATGAGCAGTTTTGTCAACTCGGCATTTATGGCTTTGCAATTCCCGAAGAATTTGGCGGGAACGGCATAGACGATCAGTTCATGCGCAAAGACGCCGCCACGGAAATGGGCCGCACGGGCGCCGGCGGCTTGATGGCCAGCGTGGGTTCGCGCTCCATTATGATGAAGCCACTTTTTGAGCTCGCCAATGATGAGATTAAAAGCCGCGCGTTACCCGAACTGCTGAGCGGTCGCAAAGCCGGCGCCTTAGGCATAACCGAACCTGGGGGCGGTTCCGACGTTGCCAATATGAAAACCCACGCACGCCTTGAAGGCGACGAGTGGGTGATTAATGGACAAAAAATGTTCATCACGGGTGGCATGCAAGCCAGTTATTTTGTTGTTGGCGCCCGCACGGGCGGTCCCGGACTAGGCGGCATATCTTTATTCTTTGTAGAATCCGATGCTCCAGGTTTCTCACGCACCCCGATCGAGCGCAAAATGGGCTGGTGGACATCCGACACAGCCACTCTTTATTTCGAAGATTGCCGCGTACCAGCCGCCAATATAATGGGGCCAAAGGATCGTGGGTTCATGGCGATTATGGATAATTTTAATTATGAGCGCTATATGATGGCAGCTCAGATGCTCGGAATGTCGTTGCGCTGTTATGACGAGTCTGTAGCCTATGCGCAAGACCGTGAAACATTCGGCGAGCCGTTGATTTCCCATCAAGTCATCCGCCACAAGTTAGCTGACATGTCAGCTAAAATTGACGCTATGGACGCCTACCTAAACCAAGTCGCGCAACTTATGAATGAAGGTGAAAAGCCGGTCGCAGAAATTGCGAAGCTTAAGTTCTTCTGCTCTTCCAATCTTGAATGGATTGCCAGTCAGGCCATGCAAATTTTTGGTGGCGCTGGCTATCTACGCGGCAACCCTGTCGAGCGCATCTATCGCGAAGTAAAAGTCATGGCAATTGGTGGCGGTTCAGAAGAGATCATGCGTGATCTTTGTATGAAACAAATGGGGCTCTAGGCTTCTTACTTTTTAGCGCGGCGAGCTTCTTACTTTTTGGCGCGGCGAGCTTCTAGTTCGCCCGCCATTTCTTCTATGTCGTCAAAGGAAAAATCAATAATTTCATCGGCATCGATCGTGTAACCCGTCTCTGCATAATCGGTTAACTCAGCCTCCACGGAAATTTTGCCGCGCACAATAATAGGCACTTCATAGGTTCTGATTTTTACGCCAGCATCACTGCGCACCAAGACCGTTTGGTTTGGTGGCGGTGGCGGAACATGAATGCACTGCCCGGCACTTGGCACCAATAAAAACATTTTCACGATGTCCCCTTCATACTCAAGGGGAACCATATACCCAGCAAGGACGGCTTCAGCCTGTTCAAGCTCGGGTCTAGTTTTGCTTTCGCTTGCTTTCAAGCGTGCTTGAAACTCAGGACTACTCCACTGCTCATTAGTAATCCCATCCTCGGAAATAAACCCGTAGAGATTGGCCGGCAGCAAGTCTTCCCACTCAACGACATTAATCCGACTATCGGCTGCGATGGATACCGAGACGAAGCACGCCCAAATAATAAAAACAGCTGGAGCTAAGCTGAAAGCTGACAACCAGCCTCGCCGTCCAAAATTATAACTTAACCGTGATACCATCGTTAACTGTCCGCCTATAAAGTTTTAATGCAGGAATACCACTAGCTCCAATAGCCGCTCCGATAACATACACCAGAACCCATAAATCTTCTGTATGTAAAAGCCCTGACCCGACAACCAAGCCAAACTGCTTTTCGAGGTAGATGGAACCAACCCAAGTTCCGA
>ERZ887849.4194-NODE-4194-length-10289-cov-5.461794_pt1 | contig 10289 bp, 10 predicted proteins | sample MGYA00521267_ERZ887849 | MGnify/ENA primary metagenome ERZ887849 (study PRJEB32303, sample SAMEA104408601) | aquatic metagenome | biome: Brackish water; feature: Pelagic; material: water | place: Baltic Sea | collected 2014-06-06T16:11:00 | depth 2,863 m ... | reverse complement strand
CATACAGCGCCGTCCGCGACACCCCCAAGGCCTCGGCCGTCGCTTTGATGCGGAAGCTGTGGGCCTCCAGCGCAGCAATGAGGGCGTCATCGTCCAGCGTGTCGACATGACGGTAGGTGGGCCGGGAGGGCACCGGATCGGACGGGGCAGCCACATGGCCCAGAACACCGTCTATCACGGCACTCCAGCGATCGAGCTGGGGCCGGTCCCGGTGGGTGATGACGAGCTGGCGCACCACATTGCGGAGCTGGCGCACATTGCCGGGCCAGTCCGCCGTCACCAGCCGGACCATCAGCGCCGCCGGCAGCCAGGGCTGGTGCACATCGACGGGCTGGAGCCGGTCTTCGAGGCCGAGGGTGTGCAGCTCCTGGGTGGCGAAGTGCGCACACAGCTGGGCGATGTCGGCCCGGCGGGTGCGCAGCGGGGGCACCTGGATCTGGAACCCAGCCAGCCGATGCAGCAGGGGCACCCGGAAGTCGGCCCGTCCTTCCAGGAAGGCATCGGTCGCGGAGATGACCCGCACGTTGACGGACGCCACTCGGCGGGCCCCGACCGGCTCGACGTCACCGGTCTCCAAGACCCGCAGCAGCAAGGGCTGGACGGCGGCGGGGGTGTCTCCCACCTCGTCCATGAACAGCGTGCCCTGGTGGGCGTGCACAAAGTGCCCCTCGTGGGCGGCCACCGCGCCGGTGAAGGCCCCGCGGACGTGGCCAAACAGTGTGGAGGCCGCCAGAGTGGGCGGCACCCCGGCCATGTTGACGGCCACCCAGGGACCCCCATGGCGGCGACTGGCCTCGTGGATGGCCCGGGCGACCAGCTCTTTGCCGACCCCCGACTCACCGCGAATCAGCACGGGCACGTCCAAGTCGGCCACCAAGGAGATCTGGCGTCGCACCCGGTCCAGCCCCGCGCTGCTGCCCACCAGACCGTGGTCCGGCGCCGGGTCCAGCCCCTCTCTCCGCTCCAGCAGCAGCACCGTGTGTTCACCGAGCGCGAGCACCACACCCAGCTCAAGCGATGCGGCATCCAAGCGCAGCGTGTCGACCACCGCACACCCATCCGCCACGACCCCCGTGGGGGTCAGCCGCACATCAAGCACCGCGCCCCCGTCAGCCGTGGGGGCGATGCCCACCGGACGGCGGCTGATGAAGGGGTTGTCGAGGGGCCGCCCGTCCGTGAACACTGGCGTGCGTCGGCCGATGCCACTGGGCCGGTCCCCCGGCAGGTCCGCCCACACGCCCACCCGCGCCAGATCACCGTCGGCCAGCAGGGTGAGCCGCAAGCCAGGGACCGCCTCCACGTTTGGGCCGGGGGTGTGGCGGGGGTCGATGGTCTCTTGGTCGGCAGGGTCCACAGTGGGCATGGGGGCGCCTAACCCGGGGGAGGTGCGCCCCAAGGAGGCGCCCACGGGGGGGAGGCCTACGTGTCGCTGCGCTGTCGACGGGCCCGCAGCTCCCGCCATCCGGCCAGCAGGGCATCCGCGGCATCGCCCAGCCCCGACCGCTCCAGAACTGCGCGGCCATGGGTGTTCAGCACGTCCTCGGCTGGCGTGCCCCCGCGCCAAGCCCGGTCCAGCGCATCCAGGTCGGGCGCGGTGTCCGCCCAGGGCAAGCGCAGGCCGCGGATCTCCGAGGGCACCAGCTCCAGCACCCCACCGCCGTAGTGGCGCCCCTCCAGCTCGGCGCTGAGGGCCGTCAGCGGGTTGAGGAAGAGTGACACCAAGACATCGCTGTCCACGCCATCTTGGGGAAACACACGATACGCCGTGTCGGTGCTCAGCGCCCCCAGCCGGTTGTCCACCAGCCGGGGCAGGTCGTGGGACCGCTTGAGCAGGCCCACCGGCGCCGGAAACACCGACGGCACCCGCCACCACGGGCTGCGAATGCGGCACTTGTAGCGCTGGGGCAGGTCTTGGGCCTCACCCGCCGCGAGCCACCGCCGGTGCCCGTCCTCCAGCGCGTCAGCATCGGGCATGTCCACAAACCAGCATGGCAAGCCCATCTGCCGGTTGTCCTCGTGGTCTTGGGCGCTGTAGATGACCCCACGCACATGGCTGGACCGCCCAAACATCGGCCGCACACAAGACGCCAGACCGTGGGCATCCACGGTGGACTGGTCGACCAAGAAGAAGGCATTGGCCCCAGTGACCACACCCACCTGGACCTTGGCGACGTCGGTGAAGCGGCGGGTGCGGGGGTCGGTCTCCAGCGTGCGCAGCAGCCCCCGGACCGAGGGCGAGAGCATCGCACGGGTCCACTTTCCCGGGCCGGGCAGCACCGTGTCGGCGTCACACTCGACGATGCGTTGCTCCGCGGCGCAGTCCAGTGCCGAGCGGTCCCGCACTCGCTCCACCCCGAGGCGACAAGGGCTGGGGTCGCCTTCGCCACGCTCAGCCAGCAGCAGCACGACCCCTTGCAGCGTGTCGGCAAACCACAGCTCGCTGGGATCCAGCACATGCACCCGGGAACACAAGCCCAACAATGCATGACGGGCCGCCCCGGCGTGCAACACATGCAACAGCTCGCTGGGAATGACCATCGCCAGCCGGCCACCGGGCTTCAGCAGCCCCAGGGAGCCCACCACAAAGGGCACCCATGCGTTGGTGTGGCGGGTGAACTTGAGCCCGGCCGACACGATGAGTGCGGCAGCCTTGTCTTGGGAGGCCCCAGAGAGATACTGATAGCGGATGTAGGGCGGGTTCCCGACCACTGCATCAAAGCGCCGTCCCTCGTGGGACCACTGGTCGAGCAGCTCCAGGGCATCGGCGGTGTGGACGGTGGCGCCGGACGGGGCCCGTGCGCGTGCACGCTCGGCTTCCACCGGGTCACGCTCTATGGCCGTCAGCACGACATTGTCGGGCAAGTCGTCGAGGAAGGCCCCGTCGCCGCAGCTGGGTTCCAGCAGGGTCTTCCCACCCGCACCGAGCGCCCAGCGACGCAGCCACCGCGCCACAACCGGGTCGGTGTAGTAGCCGCCCCGGAGCTTCTGGGGAGACGCGGCGCTGGCGTCGATCACCGGGGGCGGGGGCGGGTCCGCCGCAAGGGATGCCGGCGGCGACTGGACGGAGCGGCGACATGCGTGGGGCTCGGCGTGGCACCGGAGTGCACCACCCAGACCACGGGCGCCGGAGACATCGGCCGGGGGCGCCGGTGGACCACCTCGACCGGGACCGGGCCCATCCAGCTCGGCATGTGGAGCCAGTGCATGCTCAGGCCTCCACGATGGGAAGCTCTTTCACCACGCAGCCTTCGAGGTTCCATTGCACCGAGCGGGGCAAGCTCACCCGGGCGTGCCAGCCGTCCTCTTCCCACCGCTCTTCGAGGACCTCGCCGTGCTCATGCACGAGCGCCGTCAGCCGGGCTTCGGTGTGGGGGACCAGCACCTGAAGCTCGACCCAGTCATTGCTTCGGCGGCCAATCACGATGGTGGCGAGATCATCCAAGCCGGCACCCGTGACCGCGCTGATGGTGACGGACTCGCGGAACGAGGCCCGCAGGACCGTGAGGACCTCGGGATCCTCGACTTGGTCGGCCTTGTTGAGCACACCCACCAGCCGGTCCAGGTCGACCCCGAGCTCGGACAGCACCCCGTGGACCGCCTCGATCTGGCCTTCGCTCTCGGGATGGGAGGCGTCGACCACATGCAGCAGCAGGTCAGCGTGGAGCGCCTCGGCCAGCGTGGACCGAAACGACGCGACGAGGTGGTGGGGCAGGTCGCGCACGAAGCCGACAGTGTCGGACAAGGGAATGTCGACGCCTGGGCGCACCGGCCAGCGGCGGCTGACGGTGTCGAGGGTCGCAAAGAGCTGGTCGGCCACGTAGGTGCCGGCGTCGGTCAGCGCGTTGAGCAGCGTGCTCTTGCCGGCGTTGGTGTAGCCGACAAGCCCCACCGTCCACACGCGGCTGTTGCGGGCCTTGACCTCACGCTCCCGGCGGGCCAGGACCTTCTCCAGCTCGTCCTTCAGCTTGCTGATGCGCTTTTGCACGATGCGGCGGTCGATCTCGATCTGCTGCTCGCCAGGGCCGCGGGTGCCGATGCCGCCGGAGCGCCCACCCCCACCGCCGGCTTGGCGCTCGAGATGGGACCACATGCCCCGCAAGCGGGGGGCGGTGTACTCGAGCTGGGCAAGCTCCACCTGAACCATCGCCTCGCGGGTGCGGGCGCGGGCCGCGAAGATGTCGAGAATCAGTTCGCTGCGGTCAATCACGCGGATCTGAATCCGCTTTTCGAGCTCGCGGATCTGGGCCGGAGACAGCTCGTTGTCGAAGACCACGAGGTTGGCGCCATGGGCCATGGCGATGTGTTGCACTTCTTCGACCTTGCCGCGACCGATGTAGGTCGCCGGATCGGCCGGGCGCTGGTCCCGCCCTGGGGTCTCGCGGCCCCGGCGCTGGATCACACGCTCAACGACCTCACCCGCGGCAGCTTCCACAAGGCTCTGCAGCTCATTGAGGCGTCGTTCAGGGGTGAGGGTCGTGTCGGTCGGGTACAAACCAACGAGCACGGCGCGGTCGCCGGTGCCCGTGGTGGAGCGGGAGTCGAGCATTCCGCTCACCTACGCGGGTCTTGGGTCAGGTGCAAGCGAACGAGGGGGACTGGGCGCTCGGGGCCCCGGCGGTGGTGCGGGCCATCCGCCTGCGGTCGTGCTACACGCCTGCCCTCTCGAACGCCACGCCCTCGACCTCCCGACCGCCCGTGTGTTGCCCATGATCGTCGCATTGGTGTGGATTGCGTCCGCGATGGCGGCCGCCGAACCCGACATTCCCCGACGCACTGTCGCGATGCTGCATCGGGGCCGCACCGACATGGTCTTCCGCTACGTCCAAGAGCAGAACAAGCTCAATCCCGGCGACCAGGACGTCTGTGTCTTGGAGGGGGCGGCCCATGCCGTCGACCGTGAGTACGTGGAAGCCATCGCGCTGCTGGAGCGGTGCCAGGGCTCACCCTTCTACGAGAAGAGCGCGATTCGCTACCATGCCGACGCACTGCGGGCAATGGGGGAGTACGAGGCCGCCGCGGCGCTGCGCACCGAGCAGATGATGCTCAAGTCGATCTCGCTGGATCAGGAACACTATGCCCTGATCAACCGCATTCTCGACTATCGCGAGGCGGGTGAGTTTCAGCGCGCGCTGGAGCTGGCGGACGAAGCCATCGGGCTCGCCCCGGACCGGCCGTCTTTCTACGGGGTCAAGGCCGACATCTACCTGGACCAGGGCGACACGGGGTCGGCGCGGGCGGAGCTGCTCATCGCCGAGCACATGGGCTTCGAGAGTCGCAAGCCGACGTTGCTGGCCCAAGCACGACTGCAGACGGCCCTCGGCGAGCCGGACCTGGCGGTGTCCGCGCTGAACCCGCTGCGCAAGCGCTTCTTGCAGAGCCCAGAGTTCTGGGACGTGTACCTGCGGGCGAAGCTGGCCATGGGCGAGGTGGACGAGACGGCGGAGTTCTTGAAGCTGCGCCGCTTCCTGTCCATCCGCTCGGCCGAGCTGGAGGCCCTCAAGGCCGAAGTGATGTTCGAGCAGGGTGACCTGAAGGGCGCACAGGTGCAGATCCTCAGCGCGATGGAGACCTACCCGGGGTCTCGTGTGGTGCAAGACGCCGCCATGCGCATGCTGTCGACCGCGACGGACTGAGCCGCAGTCTCTGGGCGCACCGTCCAAGCACTGCGGCAGGGCCCACGCTTCAGCTCCCGCGGGCACCGCTGAGGTTGCCCAGCAATCGCACCATGGCGCCGTCGGCCGAGCGCACCACAATGGTGTAGCCCCGCGAAGAGAACAGCCGCAGCAAGGGTGTGTTGGTGCTGGAGGTGTCGGTCACCACATGCATGAGCCCCCGCGCGGCCAGCCAAGCTTCACCCCGGTCCAGCAGCTGATGCGCCAGTCCAGCCCGGCGGTGAGCGGGCGCCACCCACGTGGTCGAGAAGAGCCCTGTGGGACACCCATCGTGCACGTCTGGCCGCACGATGGTCTGGCCCACCACGGAACCTCCGTCATCGAGGGCCACGATGACCGCACCATCGAGCCGCGCGGGGTCGAGGTGCGCGTCCACCCGGTCCATGAGCCACGCATCGTCGTAGTTGGCCACCGTGCGGTCCGCCCCGAGCACCTCGTCCAGCGTCCAGCGCATGCGGGCGGCGACCTGGACCACCAGCGTGCGGTCGTCCAGACCCACAGTGCGAACCACAAGCGCCATGACCACCCTCGATCCAACCCAGAAGCAGGACGACCGGGATAGCCAGTTGCCTGCACAACTCCCAGGTGAACATGATCAAGCTGAGCATCAACGGCCAAGACCACGAAGTGGACGTCGCGCCCGACACGCCCTTGCTGTGGGTGATCCGGGACACCCTCGGCATGACCGGCACCCGCTTTGGGTGTGGCATGGGCTTGTGTGGGGCCTGCACGATGCACATGGGCGGCAACGCGGTGCGCACGTGCATCCTGCCGGTGTCGGCGGCGGCGGGCATGCCGCTCACCACCATCGAAGGGCTCGACAACCACGTGGTTCAGGACGCTTGGCTCAAGGAGCAGGTGCCCCAGTGTGGGTACTGCCAGTCGGGACAGCTCATGGCGGCGGCGCCTTTTGTGGAGGCCCACGCGGGCCAAGAACCCACGGACGCCCAGATTGGCGCGGCCATCACCAACATCTGCCGGTGCGGCACCTATGACCGCATCCGCAAGGCGGTCCGACGGGCGTGCAAGGCGCTTCCGGCCCCCCCCTCCGCCGCCCCCCCCATCGGTGGAACCGGTGCCCGAAGACGCAGAACAACCCAGTGGCACTGATGGAGGCCAGCCATGAGCGCCCCCACCCACAACCTCAGCCGTCGGGGCCTGCTCCAGGGCATCGGCAGCGGGCTGGTCCTGGGCTTCTCTCTTCCCGCCCTGGGCAACGGCATTCCCGCGCCCGACACCACCATTGTGTTGGGCGGCGAGTCCGGCGAGGCTGTGCACCTCAACGCTTGGATTCGAGTCGCGCCCGACAACCGCATCACGCTGCGAATGGGCGCCGCCGAGATGGGTCAGGGTGTGTTTACTTCCCTGCCAATGCTGCTCGCCGAAGAAATGGACGCCGACTGGGGCTCGGTGACCGCTGAGTCCGCTCCCGCCCACAAGGACTACCGCCGCGGCTCGGTGGCGTTCCCTGTGAAGGTCCAACTGACCGGTGGTTCCGAGTCTATTCGTGGCTACTGGGATGTGCTGCTCAACGCCGGCGCCGCGTGCCGAGAGATGTTGGTGGTCGCCGCAGCTCGCCAGTGGAAGGTGAACCCGAAGGACTGCCAGACCGCGTCGGGCGTGGTGCGCTGCGGCGACAAGTCCGCAACCTATGGGGAGCTCGCGGCGGCCGCATCGAAGCTGAACCCGCCTCGCAAGCCCACCCGCAAGTCACCCGACCAGTGGACCTTGCTGGGGACGTCCCCCCCGCGACTGGACCTTCCATCCAAGGTGGACGGCAGCGCCGTGTTCGCCACCGACGTGAAGATCGACGGCATGCGCCATGGCGTGGTGCTGCCCTGCCCCCACTATGGCGGCACCCTCCAGAGCCACGACGCGGCGGCCGCACTGGCGATGCCGGGCGGTGTGCAGGTCTTCCACTACCCCGATGAGATCGTCGTTGTGGCGGACTCTTGGTGGCAGGCCAAGAAGGCCAGCGAGGCGGTGGTGGTGGTGTGGGACCCCGGTGAAGGTGCCGGGCTCGACGACGCCCGCATCGACGCCCTGCTGATGACAGCCCTGGACGGAAAGACCCACACCATCAGCAACCACGGTCGCTTCCTGGGCGAGGTGGCCCAAGGCATCGTTGAGTCCACCTATGGTGTGCCCTACCTGGACCACTGCACGATGGAGCCCATGAGCTGCGCGGCGCGGGTGACGGCGGACCGCTGTGATGTGTGGGTGGGCACCCAAAACCAGCAAGGCAGCGTGAAGACGGCCGCGAAGCTGACCCAGCTGAATGCCGATGACATCTACATTCACACGGCCTTCTTGGGCGGAGGCTTCGGCCGCCGCTCCGAAGTGGAATTCGTGCGCGTCGCGGTCCAGACCGCCCGCGACAGTGGCACCCCCGTCAAGCTCATCTGGACCCGAGAGGCGTCGATGGCCCGGGGGGCGTACCGGCCCGCGGTGCGCTGCCGGATGAAGGCCGAGCTCGGCGGCGGCACCGTCCAGACCCTCCAGTCGTGGCTGGCCGCGCCCAACATCATCGCCCGGTTCGCCCCGGATGTGCTGGCGAACAGCAAGCTCGCCGCAGAGCCCGCCATCGGGGGCCTGGAGCACACCCCCTATGCGCTGGCCGCGGTCCGCTCGGAGTACGCCCGGGTCAACATGCCCATCACTGTGGGCTGGTGGCGGTCGGTCCAAGGCAGCCACAACGCTTACTTCCGGGAGTGTTTCCTCGATGAGTGTGCCGAGGTGCTCAAGCGAGACCCCATCGCGTTGCGACGAGAGCTGTTGGCCAACAACCCGCGCTTCCTCCACGTCTTCAACACAGCAGTGGACGCTGCGGGCACCCTTCCCGAGGGCCAGTCCCGGGGCACCGCAATCTATGCGTCATTCGGCAGCATTGTGGCCGAGGTGGCCGATGTGTCGGTGTCGAGCGATGGCGAGCTGACGGTGCACCGGGTGACAGCGGCCATCGACTGCGGCCAAGTGGTGCATCCCGACACGGTGAAGGCCCAGGTGATGGGGGCGCTGACCATGGGGCTGAGCATGACCCTCTACGAAGGGCTCAGCTTCAAGGACGGCGCGGCCCAACAACTCAACTTCCACACCCACCCGCTGCTTCGCATGGCCCAAGCGCCCCAAGTCAACGTGGTCATCGTGCCCAGCACCGAGCCTCCCGGCGGCGTGGGCGAGCCTGGACTGCCCCCGGTGCCAGCGGCGGTCTGCAACGCCATCTTCTTGGCCACCGGCAAGCGCATTCGGCAGCTGCCCGTGGGAGACCAACTCAAGGCTTGATCCCAAGTCCCAACCCAACGCGGTGCCTGCGGAGCCCAACCCATCCTCGGCCCTACAACACGTTGTAGACGTCGGGGAGTGTGTTGGGTTCTGGGGCGGACCACCACAGATAGAGTGCCACGGCAGCCACCACAAGCAGCGCGCCGACCAGCCACGGCAAGCCGTCGCGCAGCACTTGGGTCAGGGGGGGGGCGGGCGTCTCGGCCATCGACGGGCTCCGAGGGAACGAAGAATGGGACCACGGAGGACCCGGTTGCCCTTGTAACGGATTGTCTCCCGGGCCATGATTGGGGTGGGCCCACGCTTGAGGTGGACCCGCGACTGGACCTCTCCATGGACCTGCTCAACCTCGGCATCATTGTCGACCAGACCACAACACTGCTCTTGGTGGTGGTCTTGCTGTTGCTGTGGCTGTTGGTCCGGGTGCGCCGCCTCGCCAGCGACGACGACGAGGGCCCTCGGTTTCGCCGCCCAGACCCCCTCACCGCGCAGGAGCTGGGCCACTTTGTGTTCCAGGCCGCCCGCAGCCACGACACCCGCGTCTAGCGCGCGCTGTTCCTCAACGGCGGCGAGGCCCGCGAGGCCCTGGGCGGGGACGCAGACGCCTGGCTCGAAGAACACACCGAGCTGGCGCTGGGGGACATGCTCACCATGGTCGCCGGGTGCATCCCGGCCCACGCCACGTATGTGGGCTGCGCCGAGCTGGAAGACGGCCGGCTGGCCCTGCGGGTGCGGGTGCTCGACGGCACCGACGACTTGCTCGTGACGTTCGGGCGGCCGGTGCAGGTTGGCCACCTGTGGCGCCTCATCGGCGTTCAGTAGACCACACAGTCGGTACTGTCACTCTGGCACGGGCGCAACCCCAATATATCCATACGTCTCGTATGTGTAGTAGTATGCCCCATATGGTTCATCGCGGAACCCAGTCTTAAAGTAGGCATAGTCGTCAGAGTAGGCCTCGACATAGAGCCAAGGCGTCCACCCGTAGCCCACATCATAGAAGACACTGGGGCCATACGGGGTCGAGGGGCCGAAGCCCAAGGCAGCGGGAATGTCCGACTGTGCGTCACATCCGCCCAAGTCATCCTGCTGGAAGACCAGCGTGGAGTCGAACGCAAACGTGCAGTAATCACAGTCATCCCGGGGGCCGGCACTCTCCACGGACCAGACCAGCAAGCAGTCCAGCTCACCGGGAAACGGCCGCAGCCCGTACGCAATGATGTAGGCACCCACGGTCTCGGTCTCGACCGGGTCGGTGTCGGCATCGGCGTCGGCGTCGGCATCCGCGTCGGCATCCGCATCCGCGTCGGTGTCCGCATCCGCCTCGGTGTCCGC
>ERZ887849.4193-NODE-4193-length-10289-cov-31.154778_pt1 | contig 10289 bp, 1 predicted proteins | sample MGYA00521267_ERZ887849 | MGnify/ENA primary metagenome ERZ887849 (study PRJEB32303, sample SAMEA104408601) | aquatic metagenome | biome: Brackish water; feature: Pelagic; material: water | place: Baltic Sea | collected 2014-06-06T16:11:00 | depth 2,863 m ... | reverse complement strand
ACTAAATTAGTTCGTATCGCGTGCCCTTCTCCTCGATACATCACGTCCACGTGGTGTGAACCGCAATGCCAAGAAGGTGACGTTATCGCGATAGCGTAGCCCGACTAGCCACGTCTCCGAGCCTTCCGTCGACTTGAGCGTCTCGCTCTCGCCTCACCAGAAGTCTCCTTGTAGAGCCGCATATCTTCAGGCTTGTCGTACGGCAGAGATCCGAGCGGATGTTGGTCATCGAATGCGTCCAACACATTCTGGCATCCCTCAAAATTTTCAGCGTCCCTCGGTTGTAAAGGAGAGATCTCATCCCACCCTTTGAAGGAAACGGCATACTTGTATTTGCCTCGCAAAAATCTTCGTGACGACACCGCGTCCACCTCGAACTCCGCCTCGGGCAAGTTAGCATCTGGGTCGAGCCGTTCGTCCAGACCAACCGTGTCATAACGCCACGGTCGGTGCTCCCAATGCCGTCGAACGTTGTCCATGGTGAACTCGTTCGACTTACCCACAGGAAATTCACCTCCAAGCTCCACCGTCAACCGACCACGACCAAAATCAGCAGCAAGAACTCGGTAAGGCCCATATGCCTGCTTCTTCACTAGCTTGTTTTGTTTTCGGTTGTGGTTGCCAAAAGCTTTCCGGTCCAATACCACGTAATGGCCCGGCTGGTAGTCAGGCAGCTTCGCCGACGTCACCAGGGAGTCTAATTCCTGTTTTTCTCGCCACAGACGGCGACGTTCAGCATGCTGCTGGCGGTCGTCATCCCGACGCTGCAACAACTCTTCCACCTGTGAATCGACAGGCAGCTGCTGCATCTCCTCCGGGTCCATCAGCAAATCGATCGGTGATGTCGGCCGATAGCCAAACAGCAGCGACGACGGGCTGATCCCCGTATTCGGTCCCTCTTTTGAGTTCAAAATATGCAATGCCCGAGGCAAATTGTCATACCATCCCGTACCCTGATCGCCAGACTGAGCCGAGAGAATGTTCAGCTCATCTTGCAACGTACGTATGCGATTTTCAACTCCACCCGAGGTCTTGTAATGATACGGAGTGCCGAGCTCAACTGAAACACCCATCCGTTTGTGTGTGTCCCGGAAAAACTCACTCGCAAACCGCGAATCGTGATCACTCATGACCACACGAGGGAGACCAAAGACGTAGTACACGTATCTCTCCAGCAGCATAGCCAACTCGTTGGAGTCATCATCCGTGTGGTGTGGGATACCCAGCGTGAAGCCAGTGAACTTATCTTGCACCACAAGAATGCTATCGCAGCCAGTGTCTTTGTCCGGCATCGGCATCGGCTTCGGGTCTATAGATATAACTTCGAATGGCCGATTGCCCACCGTAACCGCAGTCTTGACTGTTGTCGGCCTAGAACCAGCACGTCGCTTCCGCGTCGCACAGGTAAGGCAACTGTGGTTCACCTCTCGCACTATTTTCATCATCTTCGCAGTGTTGTGCCAAAAGAATCGCCGTCGAATCTGTCGGTACATCTGCTCAGGATTCGGATGGTCATGCTCGTGCAACCACGACACTACTGCTCGGAAAATATCCTCACGCTGGTGCGGTATCACCACAGCCCAGCCAACAGCAGGATCGTGCACCATCAATTCATCTCTTTTGTTCGTGCCGTAGGCCTCCAAACCCGACGCTATGCCCTTCTCACGGGCCACGGCATCTGTCCAGCCTTCTAGCAACGCACGTTGGATCAGCCGCTCTTGGCCATCGTACTCCATCGTGTCGCGCATCACAGAGAGCTTCTCAGGCTCCCACAGATGCTTAAACTGCGGCGGCTCTCTCGCCGGAGCATCCGAGCCATGTCCAGCACGCAGCGTCGACCACTCCGCGCAGTCGGCACCGCTGGACACCAGTCGCAGCTTTCTCACTTCCATCAGTGGCGACATCATGCCAGGTAGACCGGTCTGGTCAACACACGCTTGGCTGAGCCTCACGAAGTCGCCGAGATCGGCTCCCTTAAACTGTCGCTCTGATTCCGGGCAGGTCAGCGGCACCACGTTGGTAATCGGGATGCCAGCCATCAGCTGGTCGCCACCACCAATGATTTTGTCATCAATGAGTGCGTCACATCCGTCGCCAAAATCCACCGTGTCATACGTCACGTCCTTTAGCACGTCGCCCACAGGCTTCATACCATCCGCTCGTTGATCGTACTTCGACTTCCACTTCAGGTCGTCCCACGTACGCTCATCGTGTGCGTGACGGGACAGATAATCTGCCACCGATAAGCCTGCACCGGCTCTCCAACTCACCTTTGCCTGCACAGAGCTCAGGAAATTACACCATCGCTCTGTCTGATCAGAGCACAACCCCTTGTTCCTCTGCGACTCCACATAACGCAACGAACCGTGGTCGCTCAAAATCTTGATCCCAATCATGTTACCAATAACATAATTTCGCCAATGCAAAACTGACTCGACAATGCCTCGCAGCTCCAATAACTGCGGCGGCTTCGAGCTGCCAGGTTTTTGCTTTGGTCTCCTATTGCTCAAGGCACCAGCAGAGACATCGTGGTCGGTGTTTGGACCTCTCCACTGCCACGCCGGCTCCTTGTACGCCTTGCTAAAGAAGGCCACTGGTCGTGCCTTCCCACCGGAGTAAAGCTGACACAGTACTGCACCGACACCAAGTCGACACGCGTCGACCTGTATCAGTACCTCCCTTGACGGGTCGTACGGCGTCACAGCTCCGGCGGTCGCTATCGCCAGCTTCAGCTTCCTAAAAGCTTCGTCCTGCTCAGGTCCCCACTCTTCTTTTATATTTATGCCTTGTTTCGTCAGCTTCACCAGCGGTGCAGCAACCAACGAAAAAGCAGGCACAAACATCCGAAAAAAGTTGCATGCACCCATGAATGACCGCAGCTCGGTGAGATCCCTCGGCTTTTTCAAGTCCAGGATGGTCTCCACCTTGCTCTTGTCACCATAGAGCTTTGCAACTCCAGTCGTGCCGTCAGCTTCGACACCAGCACTGCTTACTATCAAACCTAAGAACCGCAAGCTGCGCTGGAACATGAATGCTTTCGACCGAGCCAGTGTCCAGCCGTCTTCGTCCAATCCCTTAAAAAGTGCAGCTAGCACATCCCAGTGCTCCTGGTACGTCTCAGTGAGGACGCACAAGTCATCTGCAAACTGAAGGACGTTCTTCTCGAAGTACTCAGGTATGTGCCTTCGCAAAGTGTCACCCAGTGTCCGTGCAAAATGCCCCGGGCTCGCATGCATGCCTTGTGGCAACCGTGCATGTGTAAACGAGTGGTACGTGCCCGGCTCAACCACGTGGCGCTCACCGTTCGTTTGCACCACGTCGATGCGTTCCTTAATCTCCGTAGGTGGTGTGACCACCGTGAGGTAGTCCCATACCGTAGGCGACGTTGGAACCTGATAGAACGCAGAGCACAGATCGAGGCCGCTGTATATTTTCATGTTTGGGTTGATCTTCTCAAAAATCTCTTGACAAGAGCTGCCAGGAAATTTCTCTTCAACCAGTGCAGCATTGCACGCGCGAAGGTCTACGAGCGTCCTGTACTTGCGCGGCTGGTTTGGGTCGATGTAGCCTGAAGCGTCGGGCTTCAGGGGTTTTGCAATCATAAAAACGGGACTACTGTAGGCAGACCGATGCGGCTTCAGGATCCCAGCCTTCACAGCGTCCAACACCCAAGCTTGCATGACCGTAGTCAACGCAGGCGGCGGACGTCGGTACTCGTGGTACGGCTTCACACCTGGCGTGATCGTTGGATCGTGCTCAGGCTTCAGCGTGGTGTGGAACGGCTCGGCCGTCTTCACCACACGCTCTGGGTTGTCCTGGTCGAACACCGATCGGCCCTCTCCCAAGGCACGGCCTTTGAGGTGGTCAATAATGTCCGTCTTCAGGTCCTCAATGTCCCAGTCCTCCGTCACAACAGTGCCGTCGGGCTGCTTCACTTTCACCTTCACCATTTCATGGCACTCCTCAGCGAGGGCAGCAATGACTTCAGGCGGGCTGATGCTCATTGCGTACTCTCCCAAGTCCTGCTTCGACTCTTCGGGCAGCAGCGACTGTACTCTTCGCAGAAATCCCAACGAAGTAGTTTTGCGAGAGCCATCGCGATTCATCCACTGCCGTCGACACCTCAGATTGCTCACAAAACGCAGGTGAGGTGGCAGATGCTTCTCTGTCTCCAGAGCTGCCAACACATGATCGTGCATTGACACAGGTTCCTCAGCATCCTGGATACGACGCAGGTCAGGCGTGTCCACATAGTGGCACACGTAACCTTCGATGGTACCGTCACGGATCCCTCGGGCGACTGCATCGCACTCCTCTGCGTCGCCGACATCGACAGAGTCGATCACGTCGGCACCGTCGACACCCTGCTGTAGTGAGGCGGGCACAGTGAACCGCTGCCCAGCCTTGAACTGCGGCCTCTCTGTGCCCTCCACCACTGGCGTCGACGTCTCGTCCTCGTCTTCCATCTGCATTCCGGCCGCGTGCCGGGCTACAAACTTGTCGAAGACACGTTCTCGGACCCGCTCAAACTCCTGCTTGTCCTCGAACCGTCTGATTTTTCGATCACGTGAGCGAGCCCAGGCCTCAGATGCAGCTTCTGCATCGAGCAAGCCATCGCCACTCGCACGCTTCCGTCGCGGCAGCCGGCGGTCGTCGCCTTTAGCCGTCGGGAAGCTCACGTTGCTAACCCCACGTGAGACTCCATGAGAGAGAATGACCTCGTCCTGCGGACGGCCAGTTCCTTCTTTCTGTCTCTTACGTGCCGCTGCATAGGCTTTTGCGTCGACCGGTGCAGGCGGGTTAAGTTTTTGTCCATGTGAAAATCGTGGTGGGTCCTCTCTGCCCCCCGCCTCCTGTGCGTCCGTCCCGGATGCACGAATAGAGCGAACTCTAAACGCTTGCACTTCAGCAGTGGACGGGTCCCACGCAGATTTGTACGGCACGATTGTTCCGCCCGGGAACATCACGCCATACTTTGGTGGATCAGACAAGCTGGTGTTGTTGTACAGGCTTGCATTCTCTTGTAACAGGAATGAGAAGCCAACCAGCAAGTCGAATGTTTCTGGATCAGTCATTTCTAGCACCCGTGCTTTCACAGTTTTTGGACCGTTCGGCAGGGCAATGGTCAAGGTTGCCACGCCAAGTGTATTGGTAGCAGTGCCGTCAGCCATGGTCACACGGTGGCGCGAAGAGTCATCGATAGTGGCACCAATACGTTTCACAAACTGCGGCTGTACCAGCACCCAGTTGGAACGCATATCTGATGTAAATCCACTGTCCATCATCAGCGTGGCCTTGTGCTCACTGACCGGCAACTCAATCAGCGGGCCGGCTTGGTACTGACTAAGGCCGTCCGGGTGCAGTGGAGCGTTGATGGTTGGAAACTGCTTGCGCAGCTTAGCATCAGGCGCTGCCAGCACCGGCGGTCGGCCAGATGCCAATCTCAATCGGTTTTGGTGCTCCAAATCCAACCAGATAGAACGATAGTCCAGAGCTGGGCTCAGGGCATCGTCCATTGCTTCTGCGGCCGTCGACGGGCGCAACCTGTGTAGCTTCGCGGCCTGATGTGAATTCAACCGCGCGGGCTGATGTTGGTGTGTCAGCCTAGCCAGACAGTGTGCCGTCGGAGTGACTGCACCAGCCACCGTCTTAGAAAACGCAGCTCCCTTTTGAGGTTGCTTGTACGGCTTTCCAGACACGTGCAGCACTTCTGTGTTCGATTTGTGCGTAGATGCAACGAGTAGACGACCCAGCTGGTACATCAACAGCCCAAACACCACTGGGGCGCGAGTGCACAGGCCATCGGCACCAGTGATCGTGCCCAACATCGACGCTGGCAGTAAGCACGTCGACCAGCGGCGGCGTTTCAACAGCTCTTTGATCTCAGCAAAATCCTCAGCTAAAGTACGTCGTGCGAGCTGACTGTCACCATCAGTGTAAAGCTCACCATTCGAGCGCGCTAAACGTACACCAAACGTGTTATCCATTGGCCGCAGGAACTTAGTGGGCAGAGCCTGAAACTCCACATCCTGGAAATCGCGCTGCGAGTCCACACCTGCCATCTCAGTGTACAAGTGTAAGACCTGCGTACGTGACGCCACAACAGATGCAAGCTCTCGGCTGCTATCCAGTCCTTGCGGTTTGTGCAATTGGCTGAACTCAGACGCGGCTGCAGCTCGCTGCACTTCGAACGCTGGCGACGGAGCAACGTCATAGTTGTCCCTCCGTGCAGAGGCAGCACTCGCAGCCTTCAGCGTGTCTCGGCGCTTGAGCTCAAGGTCCAAGTCCTCCAATCGTGTGCGAAGAATGTGGCCTTCGAGTTCCTTCGCTGCATTCGTGCCAGGCCGCACTTCCATCGGCAAAAATGCTGCGTTCTCGCCAAGCCAATTCTCCACCTGCTCGAAACTGTGCAGGTTCTGAGCACGGGCCAACCGACAGAACGAAGTCGCCTCACTGGTTAACTCAATAAACAGCGGCTTCTCCTTTATCAGTGGCGTCGTGTCCAAACACAGCCCAAACACTCGGTCAATATTCTGGAATGTGGCAGTGCGAGCCTTCTGGTTCTGCTTGTCGGCACACCAGTCAGTCGCACGAGCCACCATGCCAGCATCAACCCGGTCACGCGTCGAGGCAACTCCCTGTGCCTTCAGCGCTGACCGACAGTCCGGACAGGGGCATTTAGGGCTCGGCCGGTCACCCATCCACGCCGGCCTCACACATCCTGTCTGTCCCTTAGGACCATACCATCTCTCCTCATTTTTCGTCTCAATTTTATTTTTCTTCTTTTTTATAACGCTTGATTTGCCGGGGCAGTAATTCGAGCGAGTTCCTGTTTGCTCTGCAGAAGCAGAGTTTCCATCTTGGTGTTGCGTAGTCAGTGGTCGCGGCGGAGCAGCCGTGCGGGGCTGTGCCCCGCCGCCCACTTCCTACTGCTTCACGGGGTTGGCTTCCCTCCACTTTGCCAGTGCATCGCGGGCAGATTGGTCTTTCGACTTATTCTTGCCCCAGCGAGGCCGCTTTGGGTAAAGTGCAGACACCAATCGGAACCAGAACAACTCGGAGATCCGCCGGACCATATCAGAATTAGTGAACAGCTCAGACGCCACTGCCATGTGGCAGCTAGCGTCCTCGTGCGTCTCACAATTCATACAGGTCAGGGCACGGTGCAACCGCTTACCCCACTCAGTTTTGTGGCACATTCCACACTTACTGCCATTGCCATTGATCTGCGAAGCTTTCAGCTGCATGTCAGTCGGCAGTCTCTGTTTCAACCGTTCCCGTATCTTGCGAATGTCGCTAGGCCTGAGATTCATTTTTGACATCAAGTCCTGGTTGGACTCGACGCTGAGGAGCATCCTCTCAGCGGCTTCCACGTTGGCACGGTTGGCTGTGTCGCCATAAACGATGCGCAGTGTACAGTCAACATTTTCACCCCATTCGTGCGTCCGGGGAGCTCTCCCTTTCTTCGAGCTGGAGTACGGTTTGTTGGCCTTGCTCGCCTCGTCGTCCACCACAGCAGCTCGTCGCACATTCGCAGCGTCGACAACTGACGGGTCCACAGCGATGAACTTGTTCTGACTTTTCAACACGTCCAACCCGTGAATCGTGCGCACAGAGTGCCACTTCTGCAGATCCTGACCGACGGTCTCTGGCGTGACTTTTGCGATGCGAACGATGCCATCGCTACTGCACACGCACACACCAGCGTCGATCATTCGCTTCAGCGCGGCCGATCCACCTTTGTAGATAGCTTCGTTGTAGTACTTCTGAGAGGTTGCCTTCGGCTTCGCAATGAACTTCTGTCGGGCAGCGTCTCCCTTCATGTGGTTCTGCCCTGCAGAGCGCCACGGAGGTGTGCCAGACGAAGTGGTGGAGCCGTACTCGGTCATTCGTGACTTGCCAAGCAAGCCATTTGATTTGTAGTGGAGGCGAGTGTGACACTCAGCGAACCAGCACTTGAATTCCTCCCAATCGTCTTCAGTGGCGGTCGGAGTGGACCCAGACTGGTACTGACCGTCGACAAACTCCTTCCGATACTGCACAGTAATAGCAGCATCACCATACCAGAGAGCAACGTGTATGCGCGACAATGGAAGCGAGCGAACACCTGGTGCTCGTTGGCCGCCGGTGTCAGTACGATCGATGGCTTCGGTCAGCTTGGTCCCGCCATCCACGTCACTTAGAAACTTCCCAGTGCCGGGAGGCATCACGATGCCCGTGAACTTGTCTGAGGTCTTGGACATGTTTCGCTCCCAATCTGCCAGCTTACACCAATCAGCATAGCACTGCTTGCAGTGCTCCAACAGAGTCTCCAAAAACTCGGTGAAGACATCACCATCTCGCAATGTGTCGATGTTGGCGATATGCAGTCGCCTGGACTTCATACCCTCGTAGATGCGCGGGCTGCGCTCCTTCAATGACTTGAGAGGGCCGCTCTCCTCGCCACGGATGATTGGAGACACTCGGAGCTTGGACGCTTCATCTCCTCGAAGCTCATTGTTGCGCCTCCGACGAGCAGCCATGTCAGCTAAGATCGCAGGGCGCCACAAGTACTTCGTCGCAAGCTCATTTAAATCCTTCAAAACGACGTGGGTGTACTCGCCAAGTAGATCTCTAAGACCGCGGTCCCAAATCTCGTCAGTGAACCAGTCAGCCCAGTCCATGTTTTCACCCTTGTCATTGTGCACGAAGGGGCGCGCTCCATTTTCACCGGCTTGCACACTTTTGAAAAAGTCTTCAATTTTCTTGCGAGTCGGAATATTATTGTCCTTCTCTGCCCGGGACGAGCGCTTCTTTGTGCACTTGTAGAAAAAGAGGTCAAAGTCAAACGGAGTCTGGCGGTGTTCGGTGGACGTCAGTCGTAGGTACGGATTCCTACGCAACGATGTGGCGAGACGTTGACGCTCAATCGCGTCGGGCACATCGCGGCCAGCCTTGACAGGTGTGGGGCCGGCAGCGCCTCCTGCACTGCTCACAGAGCCAGTGCTGGGAAACTCGCTGGCATCGCTCGAGCCTTCTTCATCCTCGGACGCAGAGTCTGGGGCCGAAGTGCTCGTGCCTGACAGACCGTCAGTGTAGCGAGAGATAGCTTGCTTGTACGTGCGATCGGCAGCTAGTTCGCCCATCAGACTTTGATCCACTGTGAAATCATCGTCCTCCATTGCATACTGCAAACTGCGGTCCGACATCTCAGCGTCCTTATCCATCGCAGCGTTGCCACTTAGGTTCAGGCGCTCGATCGCTTTACGCAGCCGTTTCTCGCCAATGGGGACCTTCAGTTCCAAGGCCTCGCCCTCAGGGAACCTCAGCGACTGTAACTCGTCACGCAGTTGCACCTTAACCACGCCGTGTCTCTCCTCACGGACACTGATTTCCATCTCAAGCTTGTCTTTCAATGCCACCTTTTTCTCACCGTTTTTCCTATATTTCTTCCCATTCAGCTGCTTCAAAGTGCCTTTAACGCGGGTACATTGTCGTTGGAAGCGACGAATGTTAGCCTGCAGGTCCTCAGAAACGCCATGTTCCTCGCTAGGCTCTTTGCTGTCGACCACCAGTGCGAGTAAACGCTGGCAGTCGACGTCAATGCCGGAGCTAGCATCAGAGCCGGAGCCACTTTCGGACTCAGAATCGGAGTAACCGTTTGACGACTCCGACTGGCTCGTAACATCCGACTCTTGGTCACTGCTGTCAGTGCCAGTCGAGTGCCGTCTGTCACGCTTTGGCTCTCGGTGCTTACCCTCCTTGGCGCTGTCAGTGAACTGTATCTTAGGCTTCTCCACCGGAGGGGGTTTCAAAACGTACGATACCTTTCCTGCGCCGAGGCGGAGGCACGAGAACTTGACAACTTCAGCTGTGCCATAGCACCACTGGCTGCCAGGGGTCTCCGCTAGCAGCTCATACACTTCACCATCGGAAGCCTTCTCCCACAGAGACCACGGCACGTCATTGACAGACGCTGCAGTCGGGAATTGAACCTCCAATGGGCGATCATCGGCAGCCGGGCCACCGGTGACCACCACAAAGTTTTTGAACTTGTAGCCGAGCCTTTCCACACCGTCCACTGTCGTAACAGTAGCAGTAGGACGCTTCTGCAATGGCACCTCAAAAAGTTTCACAACCTCATCAAGTGTAGCTCGACGTGAGCGGGCACTAAACCGGCTCCGCGTAGATGACCAAACCACCCACAATGAGTCGTTCTCAATCGAACCGAGACTGTCCCGACGTACAGAGGGAGGCGGCGACACTTCTGCCGCAGCCGCAACAGATGCCTGAGACTGGTCGGGCAGCGG
>ERZ887849.4192-NODE-4192-length-10290-cov-13.326136_pt1 | contig 10290 bp, 9 predicted proteins | sample MGYA00521267_ERZ887849 | MGnify/ENA primary metagenome ERZ887849 (study PRJEB32303, sample SAMEA104408601) | aquatic metagenome | biome: Brackish water; feature: Pelagic; material: water | place: Baltic Sea | collected 2014-06-06T16:11:00 | depth 2,863 m ... | reverse complement strand
TTCGGACCTTAAGCGCCCCGCTGAGGCAACAGGCATTTAAATAGAGCGATAGAGGGGGCGTGCAACAAGCAGTTGACGCCCCCCTTTTTTTGAACCTGCCATCCACGTAGTGGACTAGAAACATGACCACGCATATCCCGGAAATTACCCGTTATCAAGATTGGCTGCAAGAGAAGCGCAACCTGTCGTTCGAAAACTATGACGCGTTATGGCGCTGGTCCACTAGTGATCTTGACGGTTTCTGGGACAGTATCTGGTCCTATATGGGTATAGAGTCGGCATCGCCGCCTCGTGGGGTGTTAGCTAAAAACGTGATGCCGGGTGCCGAGTGGTTTCCTGGGGCGACCCTGAACTACGCGACACACGTGTTGCGCCACGTTGGGCGAGCGGATGCGGCTGGCTTTCCCGCGATTGTGAGTGACGACGAGCGTGGCGAGCGTCGTGCGTTGTCGTGGCCAGACCTCGCGTTGCAAGTGGCGGCGGTTGCAACCCACCTCAAGCAGCAGGGGGTTGGCCCGGGCGATCGCGTGGTTGCATACCTGCCCAACATACCTGAAGCGGCCATTGCGCTATTCGCTGTGGCAAGTGTCGGTGCGGTCTGGAGTGTTTGCTCGCCCGACATGGGTAGCAAAGCCGTTGTTGATCGGTTCGCGCAAATTAGGCCCAAGGCACTCATCACCTGCCATGGGGTGTTTTACGCGGGTAAGGTGGTTGATCGGCGCGACGCGGTGGCACAGCTCATTGACGACCTGCCGACATTGACGCACGTGCTCCATGTCGATGCTTTGCGGCCTATCGCCGCGTCTGTCGACCCCACGGCGCCATCGGCGCCACCACCGGTGCTATCGCCAGCGTGTTCGCATGCACAGTGGGCCGCGGTGGTTAACGTGGATGACGCCCAGCGCACGGCGCTAGCAGATTTTCAACCGCTGGCAGTCCCTTTTGACCACCCGATTTGGGTGGTTTACTCCAGCGGCACAACGGGGTTGCCCAAACCCATCGTGCATGGGCACGGTGGTGTGATCCTGACAGCGTTGCTGCTACTCAACATCCATAACGACGTAGGCCCCAGCTACGACGAGAACAGTTGGGGCGAGTGCTTTCATTGGTATAGCTCAACGGGTTGGATTATGTGGAATGCGCAGATGGCAGGATTGCTTAACGGCACAACCTGCGCCATCTTCAATGGCAGCCCCAGTGGCCCTAAGGAGGCGCCCGATTGGGGTACCTTGTTCCGCTTTGCTGCGCGTGAGCGCATTACGTTTTTTGGTGCGGGCGCCGCGTTTTATAGCAACGCTATGAAGGCCGAGCTCGATGTGTCGGCTTGCGGTGACTTAGCCGCATTGCGCACCTGGGGTACCACCGGTTCGCCTTTGAGTGGTGACACCCAGCAGTGGGGTGAGCGCGCGATGGCAAAAAGCTATCAAGCCGCGGGCCACCCAAATCAGTCGCTTTGGTGGTGCAACATCTCAGGTGGAACGGATTTCGCCGGTGCGTTCATAGGCGGCAATATCACCTTGCCCCAAATTGAGGGCCAGATGCAGTGCCGCCTATTGGGCTGCGCCGTTGAGGCTTGGAACAGCGAGGGGCAGGTGGTCATTGATGACGTGGGCGAGTTGGTTTGTACCCAACCCCTGCCCTCTATGCCGATTTATTTTTGGGGTGATCCAGATGGTAGTCGCTTGTTGGGTAGCTACTTTGACACCTTCCCTGCGGGACAAGGTCGCCGCCTTGGTGGCGGCGATGCACCGCCGGACGCGGGCGCTGTCTGGCGCCATGGGGACTGGTTGAAAGTGACGCCCAGTGGGCATTGCGTTATTTACGGTCGCAGCGACGCCACGATCAACCGCCATGGCTTGCGCATGGGGACCAGTGAAATTTATGCCGCCGTAGAAGCGCTGCCCTTCGTGTTGGACAGCATGGTGGTCGACTTAGAGTATCTGGGTCGCGAGAGTCAAATGATTCTATTCGTGGTGCTGCGCGACGATGCCCTTTTGGATGGGGCGTTGCAGACGGCGCTGCATCAGGCCATTCGGGTTGGCGTGAGCCCACGGTTTCTGCCTGACCAGACGATACAAGCGCCCGAGGTACCGCGCACATTGACAGGTAAGAAGCAAGAGCTTCCCATTAAGAAACTACTCTTGGGTCAACCTATCGAGCGGGTACTCAACCGCGACGCAATGGCCAACCCAGGCTGTTTGGATTGGTATCAGGCATTTTCCGCCCGTTATAACCAGTCGCGCGGTGCGGCAACGTGAGCTAAATCAGGTGGTTTTTTGATTAACCAAATAGATGCCGCTGGCAACGCCGATGATGGCAACCACGAGTTGCCAGCTCAGCGCTTCGCCCAGCAGACCAACGCCAAATATAAGTGCGAAAACGGGGGCTAAAAATGTAAAGGATGCCATCCGCGTTGCGGGGTAGTGGCGTAGCATCCACATCCAAGTCAGGTAGCTCGCGAAAGCGCCGACAACCGATTGCACCGCCAAAGACCACCATGCAAATGAGCTAAGCGTTAATGTCCAGGTTTCGCCCCAAGCGAGCGACATCGCTGTCGTTACGATCGCCGCCATGCCGATCTGATAAAACAAGGCCTTCTCAGCAGGGGCTTGTGCGAGGCGCGTGGTGCGCAAAACAAGGGTGGTCAAGCCCCAAAAAATAGCGGCACAAATTGCCAGCAAATCACCGCGCCAGTGACCGGTATCCGTGTCGAGAAGGCCTTCAGAAAAAGCCAGCGTAACGGCACCAAATGCAATGACTAGCCCCGCCCATTGCTTACGCCCTAACCGCTCGGTCGGCACGAAGCGTGGGAGCAATATGGCGACGACAAAAACCGAGGAATATAAAAAAACCGTGAGGCGTGAGGCGTTGGTATGGGCCAACCCCCAATAAATGCCGACAAACTCGGCCGCGAAGAGGGCCCCCGCCAACAGCCCAGCCTTTAGCGTTTGGTCTGCATTAAATAAAGGCACGCCGCGAACCGTTGACCACAGCCAAAGTACCGCCGTAGCCAGCCAAAACCGGATGCTGGCTTGCCACATCGGCGGGATTTCAGTGAGGGTCGCCTTGATAAGGATTTGCTGTAAGCCCCAAAAAGCGCAACAGGTTACGAGTAAAACGATCGCGAGCCTATCGAGACGGTCATGCCGTTTGACGGGGGCGATGGGCGTAGACATGGGCGTTATTTAGGGCGCAACAGCTAGGAATCGGCTACGGTGGTAGCCCAGAGCGGCGGGTTTGTCGGCCAGCTCGCTGGTGTGGATGGCGTCCACCCACCCGATAAATATGTAGTGGTCACCGGCCTCCACACGTTGGTGTACGTGGCACTCCAGCGTCGCGAGCGCGCCTGGGATGAGGGGCACACCGGCTATTCCGTGGTTGATGGACAAATCGGCGAAGCGGTCCTCCACCCGACTGGCGAAACGCATGGCTAAGGCCTCTTGGTCTGCGGCCAAAATATGGATCGCGAAGTTGGGGTTGCCCGTGAACGCTGCGATCGTGCGGGAGCTTTTATCGAGGCTCCATAAGACCAGAGGCGGCGTTAACGACACGGCGTTAAAAGAGTTCACCGTTAGGCCAATGGGCGCGCCATCGGCATCTTGTGTCGTCACAATTGTCACGCCGGTGGCGAATTCAGCTAGAGCGACCCTGAGATTCTGAGGCGATACGGAATTGGTTTTTTCTAGCATGGCTAGAATCTACCGCAGAAAAGCGGCGACTACTGCCGTAAGGGTGACTTTTCTGCATATCCGCCACGCTCGATTCCCTACAATATCAGCATGTACCAACGCCTTGTTAAGCCTTTATGGCAACGTATCGCGATCAGCCTTTGCCTGCTGGGTAGTCTCGGTATCGTTGCGCACGCGCAGGCGGGCGCCCTTGCCAAGGGGCGCCACGGGGGACTGGCGCCAGATATCCATGCCCAGCGCTTGGAGCGGCAGGTCTGTGAGGCTTGGTTGCCGCGTTTGCCCGGCGTCAAGATGGGGCTTTGTCGCACTGCGGGACTTGATGCAACGGGGGGGCGCAGCGTGCTTGGTCGCCCGCTCTACCGTGTTGAGGTGCGTGCCAAGCAACCTAAGCTGCGCGTCTTAGTCGTGGGTGGTATTCATGGTGATGAGTTAACGTCAGCGGGCTTGGTTTTGCGCTGGCTGCAGTTAACGCGTGATGACCCTGCTGATGCCTACTGGCGATTTATTCCGGTGCTTAATCCAGACGGTTTGCTGGCCACCCCAGCAAACCGTGTGAACGCGAACCGTGTTGACCTTAACCGCAATATGCCTACCCATAACTGGGAGGTAGAGACTAAAAAATACTGGGAAGTCCGCACCCGAAAAGACCCGCGACGCTGGCCAGGACCGGCAGCCGGCTCAGAGCCAGAAACACAGTTTCTGATTAACGAAATAAATACGTTTTCACCTGATTTGATCGTCAGTATCCATGCGCCTTATGGCATTCTCGATTTCGATGGCGCCTTATCACCGCCCGAAAAGCTGGGGCGTCTGCATCTTGATCGATTGGGCGTGTACCCCGGGTCGGTGGGGAACTATGGGTCGCTTGAGTATCACGTTCCCGTCGTGACGGTGGAGCTTGTTCACGCTCTGGAGCCGCCCACGGATGTCGAAGCACGAAACATGTTGCGTGATCTCAATACGTGGATGGGACTGCGTTTGCTAGAGCCTGCACCAAGCCAACAGCAAGCGTCCTCAGTGGCCGGCGAGGCGCGCTAAGTTAGCGGTTCTTCGGTGGACGTTGCCAACGCTGCGCAGCGCTGAATGGTTTCAAGCAGCCATTGGTGAGCGGGGCGCTGTTCAGCGTGGCGGTGCCACAGCGCATCGACATGTATGTCTGGCACCTGCAGGGGCAACTCACGAATTGTCATGGCGTGCGCCATGCCGGTTGTATTTACAAAGTCCGCGGGCAGCACGGTCAAAAGGTCAGAGCTCACAACCACGCGGCCAGCGGTAAAAAACTGATTAACGGTCATGACCACGCGCCGCTGTTTACCCCGCATGCGCAAGGCCTCGTCAACAAAGCCGAAGGGGCGGCCCGAAAAACTCACCAACAGGTGCCGTGCCGCGCAGAATTCGTCCAGCGCTAGTTGTTTCTTCTTAGCCAGCGGGTGGTCGCGACGCATCACCACCACGTAGCGCCCGCTATAAAGCCGCGAGTGCAAAAAACTAGGTGAGGCCTCGTGCAAATGCACCGCATCCAGCTCGGCCATTACGCCTGGGAAATGCCCCACGGCGATGTCCACGCCCCCTTTCTCTAAAAGGGTGCGCGGGTCGCGGGTGGTCAGTGGTAGTACGCGCATGCTGACACCTGGTGCCACCGCATCCAATGTGCTCACCAGCGGCGGCATCAAGTCGGCCGCGGTCGCGTCGGACATGGCCAAAATAAAGGTGTCTTGTGCCTGAGTGTGGTCAAACCCCTCGGGGGCAATCGACTCGCGCAGCTGAGACAGCGCTGCGCGCACCGAAGGCCATAAAGCCAACGCGCGTGCGGTCGGCTCGACGCCAAAGCCTTGACGCCTTACCAGATCGTCTTGCAAGGCTTCGCGCAAGCGGCGGATGGCGTTGCTGACGGCGGGTTGCGTCATGGCGAGGTTGTCGGCCGCGCGCGTGAGATTGCGCTCTGCCATGACCTCGTCGAATACGCGTAGTAGGTTGAGGTCCAGTTGTTTAAAGCGAATTGGCATATCGGCTAACTATACGATTGGTGAATGAACAGTATTCTAAAGATAAATTATAAATATCTCAGGGTTTACCCTATGATTCGTTCATCGGGTTAGTTCTTCAACAAAAAACGGAGTTTAAAAATGAACGCAGCAGTTATCACCGCGGTCCAATCCAACGACGCAGTCAACGCCAGCGCAATCGGTGCACGCATCCGGTTTGCCGCTGTTCGCTTTTACAACGCAGCCATCGCGATGGCCGATGCGTACGCTGTGAAAGCAGCACGCCGTCGTGCAGACCAGCGCTTTTTAGCTATGGCGCAAAGCGACCCCCGCGTCATGGCCGAATTGCAAGCCGCGCGTCTGCGTGCGGAAGATGACAGCTTCGACGTGGCTTTGACACCAATGGGAATCGAGGCGCCCGCCGCGCCTGCTAAGCGCCCCTTTGCCCAAGCAATCGCGCCGATCTCAACCGTTTTGAACTCACGTGGCCGTCGGGTGCACTTGCACTACATCTGAGCCGTTTGGAGCAAGACAAGCGCTTGGCGCTGATCGCCTCAAATTAAAAGCCGCCGATGCAAAGCATCTGGCGGCTTTTTTTATTGCCTAACGTGCAGGGCGGCAGGTCGTAACCCGCGGCCCCCAACCTGTTTACGCGCCTAAGCGTGCGGCCCACAGGCTGCGGGTATCCAGCAGCGCTTGTGGCAGGTTGTGTGCCAGCTTGTCAAACAATTCTGTGTGAAGATCAAGCTCCGCGCGCCAAGCTGTCGGGTTGATGCTGGTGACGGCATCGAAGGCGTGCTCGCTAAAGTCCAGCCCAGTCCAGTCCAGATCTTGGTAATGGGGCGTCACCCCCGCAAGGTGTTCCGCCCCGCCGGTCTTGCCCTCAATGCGGTCAATCATCCACTTCAGTGCGCGCATGTTTTCGCCAAAGCCGGGCCAAACAAATTGGCCGTCCTCGCCCTTACGGAACCAGTTGGTGGTGAAGATCTTTGGCAGTACCGCACCCGTCTGACCCAACTGCTCACCCATGTTGAGCCAATGCTGGAAGTAGTCGCTCATGTTGTATCCCGCAAACGGGAGCATCGCGAACGGGTCGCGGCGCACAACACCCTGAGCGCCGAAGGCTGCAGCCGTGGTCTCAGAGCCCATGGTGGCAGCCATGTAAACACCCTCTGTCCAATTGCGTGCCTCGGTAATCAGCGGTACCGTGTCTGAGCGTCGGCCGCCGAAAATGAAGGCATCAATTGCCACGCCCGCCGGGTCGTCCCATGCCTCATCCAAGGCGGGGTTATTGGTTGCGCCTACGGTAAATCGGGCGTTGGGGTGTGCCGCTTTCGCGCCGGTCTCTTTCGCGATGGCGGGCGTCCAGTCCTTGCCCTGCCAGTCAATCGCGTGTGCGGGTGCTTCGCCCATGCCTTCCCACCAAACATCGCCGTCGTCTGTGAGCGCGACGTTCGTAAAAATCACGTCGCGGTTCAGGCTTTCCATGCAGTTTGGATTGGTCTTCATGTTGGTGCCTGGAGCGACGCCAAAATAACCCGCCTCTGGGTTGATCGCGCGCAGCCGACCGTTGGCGTCGGGTTTGATCCACGCAATATCGTCGCCAATGGTGGTTACTTTCCAACTTTCAAAGCCTTTTGGAGGTATCAGCATCGCGAAGTTTGTCTTGCCGCAGGCGCTGGGGAATGCTGCCGCAACGTGGTACTTTCGACCTTCTGGGTTGGTGACGCCCAAAATCAACATGTGCTCAGCCAACCAGCCCTGTGTGCGGCCCATGGTCGATGCGATACGTAGCGCGAAGCACTTCTTACCTAGCAAAGCGTTACCACCGTAGCCCGAGCCGTAAGACCAAATCTCACGGGTCTCTGGGTAGTGAACAATGTACTTGGTGTCTGGGTTGCAAGGCCAGGCCACATCGGTCTGCCCCGCTTCTAACGGTGCGCCAACGGTGTGCATGCAGGGTACAAACTCGCCGTCCGTTCCCAAAACATCTAGCACGGCCTTGCCCATGCGCGTCATGAGGCGCATGTTGACGGCTACATAGGCGCTGTCTGACAACTCAACGCCAATGTGGGCAATGGGTGAGCCGAGTGGCCCCATAGAAAACGGCACAACATACAGCGTGCGTCCGCGCATCGAACCGGTGAACAGCGGTTTTAGCGTTGCGCGCATGGCCGTCGGATCCATCCAGTTATTGGTGGGACCGGCGTCTTCTTCTTTTGCGCTACAAATATATGTGCGGTCCTCGACGCGGGCAACGTCTGAGGGGTCAGAGCAGGCGAGGAACGAGTTAGGGCGCTTAGCCGCGTTGAGTCGGCGCATGGTCCCTGCATCAACCATTTGCGTGCAGAGGCTGTCGTATTCTGCTTGACTGCCATCACACCACACCACGTCACGGGGCTGGGTGAGGTCGACCATGTCTTGTACCCAAGCCAGTAGCTTGGGGTGTTTAACGTAATCGGGCGCGTTAAGGGCGATTGTTGTGGCTGACATGAGAACTCCTAATAATAAAAACACATCTCGCCTGCGCTTTCAGGGGCCAGAGAGTGCTCTGGCAAAAAGGCGCATGCGACAGGTGTTTTAGGGTGGGGAGAACTGGGTGAAACCCCGTTATTGTATAAAACGGCGGAGAAGTTACCAAGCAGTTACACGACATCTGCTTCCAGCGTGTGGTTATCAAGGCACGAACAGGGCGAAAAAAAGCCGTACCCGGGGGTACGGCCTTTGGAAAGCCACCGAAGTGGCACTCCTGCTACTGCTTAAGCGCGTTACGCTGCTGTAACTTAGGCGTGGTACGCAGATTCGCCATGCGAGGTGATGTCCAAGCCTTCGCGCTCGTCATCGGAACTCACTCGCAAGCCAATCACGGCACCGACCACCTTGTAGGCGAGGTAGGCTACGACTGCGGACCAAACGATGGTGATCAACACACCTTCGGCCTGCACCCATACTTGGTTGGCGATGTCAAAGTCTGCGCCGCCGGTCCCGCCCAAGCCGGGGGCTGTGAAGACACCCGTTAACAGGGCACCAACGATGCCACCAATACCGTGTACGCCGAACACATCCAATGAGTCGTCCGCACCGATCATGCGCTTGAAGCCTGTGACGCCCCACAAACACAAGAAGCCGCAGGCCAAACCGATGACGATGGCGCCCATGGGGCCAACAGAGCCACAAGCAGGCGTGATGCCAACCAAACCGGCAACCGCACCAGACGCAGCGCCCAACATAGACGCCTTGCCCTTAGTGATGGTCTCACCAATACACCAAGCCAACACCGCTGCGGCAGGCGCCAACAAAGTGTTAACGAATGCGAGCGTGGCACCGGAAGTTGCTTCTAAGTTAGAACCAGCGTTAAAGCCAAACCAGCCCACCCACAGCAAAGCCGCGCCCACCATGGTTAATGTCAGGCTGTGAGGGGCCATAGATTCACGACCGTAGCCAAGGCGAGGGCCTAAAATATAAGCGCCAACCAGGCCCGCAACACCTGCGTTAATGTGCACCACGGTACCGCCAGCAAAGTCCAAAGCGCCTTTGTCTAATAAGTAGCCACCCGCACCCCAAACCATGTGCGCGATCGGCAGGTAAGCAAAGGTGAACCACAAGACGCAGAAGGCCAAGACCGCGGCAAACTTCATTCGCTCAGCAAACGAGCCCACGATCAGCGCGCAGGTAATGCCTGCGAAGGTCGCTTGGAATGCAATGAAGATGTACTCTGGGATCTTCACGTTGTCAGTGAATGTGTCCGCCAGCGAATCGGGCGTTACGCCCAGCAAGAATGCCTTGCTGAAGTCTGCGATGAAGAGGCCTTCGCCCCCGAACGCCAGTGAGTACCCGTAAGTGGCCCATAGGACCGCGATGAGCGAGAAAACGACCATCACTTGCATCAAAACAGAGAGCATGTTTTTGGTGCGAACCAGGCCACCGTAAAACAGCGCGAGGCCGGGTACAGCCATCATGACGACCAACAAAGTGGACAGCATCATCCACGCAACGTCACCTTTATCGACAACGACGGCGGCAGCTGCTGCCGTGTCTTGGGCCATGGCGCCCGTGCTGGCTGCCAGTAGCGGCAGCGCAATTCCAGCCATGATACTTTTTGCATTCATGAGGGTTTCCTTTTTCTAATCAATTGAATCGGGGTTGGGTTGTACGCTTACAGCGCGCTGTCGCCAGATTCGCCAGTGCGAATGCGAACGACTTGTTCAAGTGGGGCGACAAAAATCTTGCCATCGCCGATTTTTCCCGTGCGTGCGGCACCCTCAATCGCTTCGATCACCTGCTCCACCAGCGCGTCGGAGACTGCCGTCTCCAAGCGGACCTTGGGTAAAAAATCGACCACGTACTCAGCGCCCCGATATAGCTCGGTATGGCCCTTTTGACGGCCAAAGCCCTTCACCTCTGTCACGGTGATGCCTTGCACCCCAATGGCTGATAAGGCGGTACGCACCTCATCCAACTTGAAGGGTTTGATGATTGCAGTCACTAATTTCATAAAAATTCCTTTCTGAATAGGGATGACTGCTCATCGCACGACCCGTGCCAACTCCGAAATGCGGTTAATCGGGGGTGAACGGGGGTGTTTCTGCCCAGAGATAGGGCGTTTGGGTGTTGCC
>ERZ887849.4190-NODE-4190-length-10301-cov-11.855065_pt1 | contig 10301 bp, 8 predicted proteins | sample MGYA00521267_ERZ887849 | MGnify/ENA primary metagenome ERZ887849 (study PRJEB32303, sample SAMEA104408601) | aquatic metagenome | biome: Brackish water; feature: Pelagic; material: water | place: Baltic Sea | collected 2014-06-06T16:11:00 | depth 2,863 m ... | reverse complement strand
GAGGACAAATTGTTGTAAGTATTTTAATAGGTTTTGGTGTAGCATCTTTATTTAAACCAATTTGCGTATCAAATTGCACTCATATACATTCTCCTAATATCAAAAATATTGAGAACGAAATTTTCAAATTTGATGGACAATGTTTTATATTTAAACCAAGATTTGTTGGATGCACAAACAATTCTATTGAAAAATATAACAAAAACCTAAAATATTCGTCTATATAATCATGTTAAATATATATTACTTCTATAAACTAGATGGCAAATTCTATGTCCACACCTATTGGAAGTATACCTGTAAAACAAGTTGTAGATGAGAATAATGGAGGCGACTTAAATGATCCTATTGTTCAAAACATTATCAATGAAATGCAAAAACAAAAACCTGCTCCTAAACCACATGTAACTTTCAATGAAAATGGTCCTGAAATACAACAATTACCACCACCAATTTATATTGAAAATAAAAAAGAAATATTAGATTATGATATTCTTAAAACTGTTATCATACTTATTGTTATAGTTGGAATTGTTTCGCACCCATCTATAACTGAAAATATTATTAATACAGTCCCAATACAAATTATTCATGATAACTCATTTATTATTAAATACTTTGTCATGTTTTTATTCTTTTATTTATACTTCTTCTATAATAAATAATTTATTTCATAAAATAAAATGGTGGATGACATAAATTTAAATATCTTATATATCACATTGTCAATGTTCGTTGCTATTATTATTGGTATATCGATTATTTGGAGTTATTCGAAATCAACAAGTGCGTTTGTCGTGTTTTTCTCGTTTATTGTTCTTATATATTCAATTATTAGCATGATTTATACACTAATGAAAAAAAGTACATATGATGTTAATGAATATAATATAATTCTTGGAACGGATTTTTTTATGTCAATCTTATCATTTATTGTTATGACATACTTCGGTGTCAAAATAGTTTGGCAATAATTTATATTTTTTCTCCTAATTCTTTTTCATATCCAGAAATATTGACCTGATCACCATATCCTTGAGCCGAATATAATTTCATATTGTTTTCAGGAACAAATCCCATGTATGGTTTGTTTACAACATCTTCGTTGAATATGTTGTTCTGCGCATTATCTAAATTCGCAGGAGTAATATAATCCATGTTATATGTATAACCAGTCTCTTTCAAATCCTCTTTTGGAAAAAAGAGTTTATTACCACCATAAACGTTATAATATATTACTAATAAAGCGCAGACTAATAAAAATCCAGCAAGAGCATCAACAAAAATTAATATGCTTAATACTACTATAGCAATTATTAATTGATTAAGAGGCTTCTTAAAATCTTGCTGATTTTCAACATCGTTATATATAACTGTTAGTAATACTAACAAACATAAAAATTGAAATACAAAGATAAGAAATTGATCCATTCTATATTTATATATATTGTAAGATAAATGAATTCGCTATCTTCAAATGGATACTCAATTGTAAAAAATATTGATAATGTTGATCTAATTGCTAAAATCAAAAAAGATTTAACAGTTTCACCTAAGATTCACACATCTTTTGGTGGTACTCCTCCTATTTTTGAGTTATTCAGAGAAAACGATAGAAAAATATATATGCCAAGATGTTATGGATTAGAGAAATTTGGTATACCACATAGAAATACTATATCAGAAGGTACTCATTGTGAAAACCTAAATTTTGAAGGAACTTTAAGAAAAGAACAAGAAGAACAAGTTAAAGCATTTATTGATGCTGCTAATAACCCTATTAAAAGAGGAGGGATTATTAGTGTAAAGTGCGCTGGTGGTAAAACAGTTATGGCTATTTATTGTGCTTGCCATTTTAAAAAGAAAACTTTGTTTATTCATCATAAAGATTTCTTAGGAAATCAGTTTAAAGAAAGAGCAAATATGTTCGCACCTAAAGCAAGAATTGGCATAATTAAACAAGACATTATTGATGTTGTTGATAAAGATTTTGTAATAGCAAGTTTACAATCACTAGCTAAAAGAGATTATCCTATGGATATATTTAGTGATTTTGGTTTAGTTATTATTGATGAATGCCATCATACAAGCGCAGAAGTTTTTAGCAGAGCTTTAATAAAAATTGTACCATCTATGATGTTAGGTCTTTCAGCAACATTAGATAGAAAAGATGGTCTACGTAAAGTGTTTGAATGGTTTATTGGAAAACAAGTCCTTAAAGATAAATCTTATAAAAATAAACAAGATATGATTGTAAAAACTTATACATTTAATAGTCACGACCCTGATTATAATGCTATTACTGTTTTATGGAATGGTCAAGTTAATTCTGTAAAAATCATTAACAATATTTGCAATTTTTTTGAAAGAACTAAAAAAATTACTAATATTATAACAGAAATATTGAAGAATGAAATAGATAGAAAAATTCTCATTCTTTCCGAAAGAAAAAACCAATTAAAAGTTATTGAAAAATTACTCGATAATAATTACAACATTGGCTACTATGTAGGCGGTATGACAAGAGAAAAACTCAAAGAAAGTGAAAATATGCAAATTATATTAGCAACATATCAGATGGCAAGTGAAGGTATGGATATTCCAGCTCTTAATACTCTAATACTAGCTTCTCCTATTACCTCTATTGAACAATCAATTGGTAGAATTCAAAGACAATTACCACACGAACGTAAATATATTCCTATGACTATAGATATTATTGATGAAATAGATATTATCAAAAATAAATTTTTCAGGAGATTAGCATTCTATAAGAAGATGGGCTTCTCTGTTGAATACAAACAAGAACAGAAACTAGAAGATGCTCAAATTGATTTTGTAGATGATGATGATATATAAATGCTTCTTAAATATTAAAGTAGTATATTATGTCTATTAAAGTTGGAAATACTAACTACAAAACTACAAATAATATAGATGAAAGATTAACTTTACAATCAAAAACAAATACAACTTTACTTGAATTAAGACCTTCTATAAATGCTGACATTAATGATGTTTATATTCAACTAGGAAATGATATCAAAATTGGCTCTTCTAATGATATTTTTGTCATTAATTCAGTTGAAAATAATAAAAATCTAATTTCAATAACAACAGACACTCTTGATATTAGCCAAACATTGAATATTGATAAAGTTGTGATTGGTAGTAATGAACTAACAAGTCAATATTCATCATTCTCAAACGAACATAATATATATTTGAATGAATATAATTTTTCTGTTTATTATCCTAATTTCAAAGCTTTTGAAATATCTGAAAACACTTCAATTCTAAAAAACGAAACTTTTAATATTGATGCTAACACACACATTTACTCTAATCTTTACGTAAATAGAATTTTGCCCTATAATAATGAAAATATATTAATTGATAATTTATTGCTTACTAATACAAGCATTTTAGATGGTGTATTTAAAAATCAAATAACTATTGAACAAAACATTTTACTTGATGAAGAAATTGTTAATAACGTATCATTCGGTATTTATAGATATCCTTCTGATTGTAATTTCATTGAACTGGCAAATTTTGATGATAACATACGAAATGTTAAAACTATTTTTGACAAAGATGGACATTTAGGAATAGGAATATCTGCGAATTCTAAGGCTTTCATTCATATAGAAAATGATACTGAAAATTTAAATTTTTATTCTAAAGGTAATAGCGATTTCTCTATTTTTAATATTGATAAATTATCCAGAGTTGGAATTGGAACTGATGAAAATAAAGGTTTGTTGCACATTAATAGAGGTGATGATTTAAGCGAGCACGACATACGAGATGAACCTTTAATTAACTTAAACATTGATTATGTTGAAGAAAGTAATTACATATCTTCAAATTATGTTTCTACATCTAACTATATTTTCAATTATAATGATTTATATATTGATATTCATTCAAATATTCCAGAATTCGGCACAAATGAAATTTTTATAGATTTCTCTTTAAATAAGGCTTTATTCGCAAGTAATTATACTCATTTTGATTTTAATGAAACCCCATTATTGAATAATTCTATTATTGATGGCGATCCAAGAATAAATCTACAAATTAGATATATTGATCAATTCTTTAGTACCGGTACTCTGATTTTAAATGAACCTGAATTAAGTAATGAAAATAGTATTATTATTTCAAATATTGTCAGCTTTGTTGATTCTTCTGATCCTAATTTAAGTTTAAATATTAATATTTACAGTTGTAATATTTCTTTTAATGTTGGTGATAACGATTATAATTTCGACATTAAAATACATACATACGTTTATTACTCTAACATTTATACCAATTTTTATTATGCTGATCATATGCCTATTCTTGTTAAACCACCTCCATTTTGCACATTTTCATCTAATCAAAATACACCTTTCCAAGTTTCGCATACTGGTAGTTTAATTCTTTGTTCAAATATTTATGATTATGATAATATTGATGAAAGTTTGAAATTCAATCTATATGGTACAGGGTATGCCACTAATCTTATTATTGATAATATTATTCAAGATATTGATTTGAATAATAATAAACTTAATAATGTTGGTGAAGTTTTAGTTTCTAATATACAAGTTTATGATAAGATTGTTGTTGGTAAATTCAGATTTGATTCTGATGGAATATTAAATTCTGAAACAAATAAGAGAATTGGAGATAATAACGCTCAAATTGATACTGCTGATATTGAAAACATTGATTCAACTTATTTTAAGTATAATGATACGAGAACTAATATTCTGAATGATTTTAATATTTGTAAAATTGATTTTGATATAGATAGTATTCGTTCTAAAAATGTTTTCTCAAATACTCATTTACTTTGTGTAAGTTCTAAAGAAAATGCTATTATTGTAACTAACGATACATATGATATAAACCCTACTATTTCAATCATATCTTCCAATACAAGTAACAATGAGCCAACATTGAAGTTTTATGATTTAGAAAATAACTTTTCCAATACCATATCTATGGATTATATTGAAGATGATGAGAATTCATCGACAAGATTTGTATTATCATCAAAAAAGATTACGACGAATGGAACAGATTTCAAATTTTTAAAATATGTGAATAATATGAATGCTCTAGCGCTCGGTCATGGTAATATGATTACTATCTATGACAGAACTGATAATGATATTACAACTTCAAATACCGTATGTATAGGTGTTCCTTTTAGTTTAATAAGTAGCGAAATAGTATCTCTTGAACAAAGACCGACTTTCTACGTTGAACAAGGTATTGTTTCAAACAAATACAATATTAATATTTTTGGGAATTCAACAATTAATAATGTGAAGAATGAACCATTCATTTCGACATACTATGATAATATTTCAAATTATATTTGCATGTTTGATAATGCTTCAAGTCAAACGGACAGGAAGTATAAATTAAGAATAAATGGTAATTTAAGATGCTCTACTGGTGGAATAGACTATGCTGACGCTCTATTTGTTGAAGGACCCGCAACAGTTAATGGTACATTAGTAACTATGGAGAAGATTTATGCGGTTGGTGGAGTATCTTCTCTTTCTGATAGAAATCTAAAAACTGAAATGAAAGTTATTTCAAATTCTTTACAAAAAATATCGGAATTGACAGGATATACATATCTTCGTAAAGATACTGGTAAAATTGAAACTGGTTTGATTGCTCAAGATGTTGAAAAAGTTTTACCCGAGGTAATAAATAAAACAAAAAAAGGGGAATTAACAATTGATTATGGTAATATGAATGGGTTAGTTGTTGAAGCTTTAAAAGCCCTTTTAAAAAGAATTGAAAAAATTGAAAATCATATCTTTTGATATACTATAACATATGCGTTTTGACTATTAATATTAGACGGTGTTTGTTCTTGGCTTATGTTCTTATCGTTTATACTATAACTTTTATCACCATCATATAAAATTGTAGTATAATGACCGCTTCCGTAAGAACCGTGATGGCATGCTGTTGCGAATAATTTATATTTGTTTTCTTCTGCTATATTTCCATTTAAGTCTTTTGTTTTAAAAGACATTATTTTATTAATAAATATACTATCTTGAAGTTTTTTCATATTATTATCAAAACGCTTTATAGATACCATTAAATATTTAGGTGCTTGTATGAGTTTGATATATTTTTTTTGTTTTGTTTTTATATTACATTTTTCGCAATTATGGTCTTCTTCTTGTTTTTTAAATGTATTACACAATCCTTCAAGTATTGAGGATTCTAGATTTATATAATATAATGAGAAAGGTTCATAATTTTTAATTATTGTATTGCATACTGTGCATATTCTATTACATGCTGTACAACCCATTAAATTTTCTCTGATAATGGATGTTTTATCTTTAAGTATTTTGTTTATTGTTTGTTCTTCTATATCACTTGTAAATGGTGTTGGAATGCTTAATTCTTCATGAATTTTGTCTATTATATAAATCCATAATTCAGTGACATCTTGTTGCTCACCTAGTTTAAAAGGAGAATCCCGAAAAAATTCTTTAACAAATTTAGTTGGAATTATTTTATTGTTTGTATTTTCTTTCATTAAATTTACTAACTCTAATAGATTGGTTGTTTGTGGGTATTTAGTGTTATTTAATGGGAATTTGTGTATATCTTCTTTTATTATGTTTGCGAAACATTGAACAAAAGTATTAAGTCCGCAAGTATTTTGTGTGTTCACTAATCCACACAATATCATTTTTAATATGTAAATTATTATTAAACAATGAACTATAACGCGGTATATAACGGATATCAATCGGGACTAAGAAATTCTTTTTTAGTTTCTTCAATTGGTATTTCATTAATTCTTTTCAGTAAATTTTTTGATTACCCATATCATAAGTATACCATAAAAATTTTAGGATTACTTATTTTAATATTAAGTATTGCGATTTCTTTACTGAATATGAGGGACTTTTCTTACATTATTAATAATAATGATGCACCTATTTTTACAAAGAAATGGAAATCGTGGTTTATTATTAATTATTCTCATATATTTATTGTCTTACTTGTTATATTAATGGTATTATCATATACCTAAATATTCAAGTATAGTTTCGCTTTTTTTTCTTCCGATACCTTCAATTTTTATTAAAGATGATATACCTTTTTCTGAAAGTTCTTCTATAAATGCTTTCATATTTGGGTAAATATTAGACAATATTTTTGATAGTTTAGTGGATATTCCCGGAATTTGTGCTAATTGTAGTTGAAAACATACTCTTTGGTCAACATTTTCAATTTTCTTTGATTTAACTTTTAAACAATCGATGTACTCGTTTTTAATTTCATCTTTTTGAAATCTTGAAGGATTTTTAATTAATCTTGTTGCTAACAATAACAGAAATGTGGCGGTTTCCTTAACAGATTTGACAAATATAATTGGTATTCTATCTCTAAATAAAGTATTCAAATATACACCAACAAGTTTTGATTGGTGTTGTATCAATTGAGAACTTACGATGTCATTATTACCTTCAATTATATAGCAAATATTATTAATACCAGAGCTTAACAATCGTGATTTTTGTTCTCTTAATCTTCCATCATTTATTGATGAAAGTAAATCTTGTGTAGTTTTTCTTTCAAAAATAATTTGAAATTGTGGTGTTTGTATGTATATATCTCCTATATCTAATGTATTTACAACAATTTCTATATTATCTGTGAATTCATCTAAATCACGGTTTAATAACTCATCTGATAACTTTTTTTCACGGGTATCTATATTAATATAAAGCATTTCGCAAATATATGTTATTTTATGGTTATATATAGTAAGATAGATGCTATTATCAAACAGGGTTGGGTTTAATAAACACGTTTATTATAATTATAATTATGAAACCGAAGCAGAAACTGGAAAACTATTCCCTCAACAAAAATTTATTTCTGATTTCTTGAGATTATCAAACCCATACCGAGGATTACTTATTTATTTTGGGTTAGGAACAGGTAAAACTAGAACTGCGATTAATACTTGCGAACAAGCTATTAGAAAAAATATGAAAGTAAATACTTTACTACCTGCTTCAATTGCTAAAAATTATGAAAAAGAATTATTGAAATATTCTAAATTGGGGAGGCATTTAAATAATTCAAAAACAATATGGTATTTAGTTAATTCTAAGGATCAGTCTATAAAAACTCGCAAAAAAACAATTTGGATACCAGACTTTAAAGGGGATGATGTTTTTGTTATTAAGAAAACAAGTCAGGAAGAAGCAAATCAATCTGAAATTAAATTAATTCAAGAATCAATTAGTATAATACTTGAAGATCGATACAACTTTATAAAATACAACGGTTTATCTGAAAAGAAATCAACGCAAATTGTTAATGATAATGTGTTTGATAACTCAATTACTGTAATTGACGAAGCTCATAATTTTATTCGGAATGTTGTGAATGGTAGCAAAATTTCAACACAGATTTATGAATCTATGTTAAATGCTAAAAATGCTAAATTTTTACTTCTTTCTGGAACTCCTTTGATTAATAAACCTTTTGAAATTGCGCCTCTAATCAATCTTGTTAAGGGTGGTGTTGTTCAATTTCGAATTGAAGTTATTAACTCCAAAAAAAATCCAATTAATGATATTAAACAGTTTGACAAGTATATAGATGTCGCAAGTTTTTCGAACAATGTTTTAGCAATTGAGTTTATACCACACGGATTTGAAAAAAAAAATGAAATGATCATTAAATCTGGAAAAGATAGAAAAAAGTCTCATAAAGAGTTGATTCATGAAATTGAAACTAGATTAAAAAATTTAAAATATTCAATAGGGAGAATTGTATCTAAAGTATATACACCATTACCAGAAAAAGAAGATGAATTTAATAGCACCTTTGTTGATGATAAAAATAATGAACTTAAAAATTCTGATTTGTTTATGAGACGCATATTAGGAAGTGTTAGTTATTTTAGGAGAGCTAATGATGACATATTTCCTACAGAATTACCAGAAATTATTAGGGAAATCCCGATGTCAGACTATCAATTTGGTAAGTATTACGAAGAACGTATGAAAGAAATTAAATCAGATGAAATTATGAAAAAACATAAAAAACAACAAAACGAACAAACATCAACGTATCGAGCCTTTAGTCGCAGTTTGTGTAATTTTGTATTTCCACAGAATATTCAAAGACTTTATCCCAAAGATATAAAAAAGATGATATTGGCGGAAAAGCAAAAAGCAGATGATATAATAGATGGAAATTTGAAAAAAGTAGTTAAAGATGAATATGAAAATCAGCTCAAAAATATAATCTTAGAACTTTCAAATATAAAAGATATTGACCTTCTTACGTATTCTCCCAAATTTAATCAAATGATTATTGATTTGACAAGTGTTCCTAATCAAAAGGCATTAGTATATTCTCAATTTAGAAACATTGGAGGTATAGCTATATTTAAAATAATTCTTGAAAAACTTGGTTGGATTGAATTTTCTTTAGATATAGTTGCTGGTTCTTATTCGATTGTTGATCACAAAAACGTTCTTTCGGAAAAATACAATAACAAACGTTTCATTATTTTCAACGAAGATAGAGACAAAACGAAAGAGTTAATGAACATATTTAATGGTCATTTAATGTTTTGTTCTAAAAAAATTCAAAACCAATTGTCTGATGAAAATTTTAAGATATCTGGAAAAAACTCAAATGGTCCAAGTTTTGATGATAACATTAATGGGTCTATAATTAATACATTTATAATAACTCAATCTGGGGCTGAAGGAATTTCTCTGACTAACGTTAGAAAAGTTTTATTAATGGAACCTTATTGGAATAATGTACGAACTGAACAAGTTATTGGAAGGGCGATACGAACTAATAGTCATTATCATCTTCCTATTGAGGAAAGAAATGTGCAAATTTTCAAATATATAATGGTAGCTAGTGAGAATAGTGCGAATAAAGATTTTAAAACTTTTAAAATGAAAGATAATTCATTAACTACAGATCAGCACGTTTTTAATTTATCCAAACAAAAAGAAAAACTTACTTCAAGTTTTTTAAATGCTTTGAAAAGTGCCGCTGTTGATTGTGGTATGAATGCTAAAGTTAATAAAGTTAATGAAGGATTATATAAATGTTATGCTTTTCCGATTAATCTAGAAAAACTCGCTCTTACTACAACATCAGACATCGCAAATGACTTGAAAGTTACTCAATATAAAAATACACAACATGAATTATTAATTGACAATGCTCAAGTAGTTATAAAAAAGAGCGATAACAAAAAATATATTTTATAT
>ERZ887849.4189-NODE-4189-length-10308-cov-6.680581_pt1 | contig 10308 bp, 10 predicted proteins | sample MGYA00521267_ERZ887849 | MGnify/ENA primary metagenome ERZ887849 (study PRJEB32303, sample SAMEA104408601) | aquatic metagenome | biome: Brackish water; feature: Pelagic; material: water | place: Baltic Sea | collected 2014-06-06T16:11:00 | depth 2,863 m ... | reverse complement strand
GAGAAGGCGATGGCGATCTAGTAGATGAGCTCGTAGATGCCCTTACATTCCTATCGGAGACTGGTCCAATCTGGTTGATTACTCCAAAGGTAAATCGCGATGGCCATGTTGAGCCAAGTGATATCCAAGATGCCGCTCCTACGGCCGGGCTCTCGCAGACTGTATCCTTCGCCATCGGATCCGATTGGAGTGCAACCAAATTAGTTGCACGAAAAGCCAATCGCAAATAGTTTTAATTTGTTTAGGAGATATTAATGGCACTTCAGATAGGTTCACCTGCACCAGATTTTGAATTGAAAGATCAACATGGCGTTCCCACTTCACTGGCCTCATTTAAAGGCAAGAAAAGCGTAGTTGTTCTCTTTTATCCATTTGCATTCTCCGGTATCTGCACCGGTGAGCTCTGCGGATTACGCGATGACCTCTATGCTTTTCAAAACGAAGATGTTCAACTTTTAGCAATATCTTGTGATGCGATGTATGCACAGAAAGCATTCGCTGAAAAAGAGGGATATGAATTCCCGGTGCTGGCAGATTTCTGGCCACACGGCGCTGCAGCAAAGGCTTACGGCGTATTTAACGAAGATCGTGGCTGCGCTATTCGCGGAACTTTCATAATAGATAAGCAAGGAGTTCTTCGCTGGCAGGTTGTAAATGGCCTGGGAGATGCTCGTAATTTGGTCGATTACAAGACGGCTCTAGCAGCGCTTTAAGTCTCATCAGAGAATTTTTATTACTGCCAATCTGCGGGTAGAGTGCGGCAGTACGCTTTGGGTGGTTAGCTCAGTGGTAGAGCGCCTCGTTTACACCGAGGATGTCGGGGGTTCGAAACCCTCACCGCCCACCAGGATTAGGTCAGCGGGATTTTTCCCAGTTTTCAAATGACCATAAATCAATCTCATCTAGATTCAGGACGTCCATCTTGTTTGCCGCCAGAATGTCTGAAATCTGCGCCCTATGTTCTGTAGCGTGATTAATTGCCTGTGCCAAAATAGTTGAGGTTAAGAATGAAACCTCATTTCCATTTCGTTTAAATTTTCTAATTTCATCTGGTGTGTTGATGAGCGAGAGAAGTTGGGCATCTCGCTTCTTGCAGATCGAGATTAACTCCTTAATATCCTGCGCTGTTCTTGGTGATTCAGGCCCTTTATCAACAGGCTGTTCAGTAATTCGGGAAATAAGGCTTCCTTCCGAAAGAACAATATGGTGAGCAATTTTCCCAACAGTCCAATCCGGGTTCCACGCCGAAAAATTGATTGCTTCATCGGGCAATCCACTTATTATCGTTAGCATTTGGGAGTTAGCCCACCCCATATGCTTAAAAGAACGTTGAACCATTGAATTACTCATTGAATTACTCTATTACCGTAATCAATCTTTCACTAGTAGCCGGTTTAAAATCACACGCACCAATTAGCAAAAACGTGTTTCTCTGGTGCTATATGTTCTTAGCAAGAAAATAGTCAACGAGTGAATGATGAAACCCTCAACACCTAACAGTTCTAAATCCGGCGGCCGATTTTTCATAGATGAGTTCTGGGCCATCTTCTGGGTCAATTTGCTCACCTACTTTGGCGAATCTCTTGCGCCTAGGTTCTATTCCTGCTTGGAAATCTGAGTAGTCACTCATAGAGAGTGATTGACAGCGCAAGTGGTCGGTCTCAAATGTCTGCATGAATTGATTATAAAGAAGAAAATCACTGGATTTGCCTTTGATTTCCATTAAACTCCGCGAGAGGATAAATTACGGAGGAGACTGTTATTAAGTCTAATAATTACTTAGAAGGATTAAGTACGTTTTGAAGCGAGAGAGGGGTTGTAACTATGAAAGCCTCTGTCTCTGACCAGAATAGTTTGATTGAGCTACAACGAATTGATTTGGCAATTATGCAGGCCCAACATAAACTCAAATCACTTCCAGAGCGCGAACAGATAGTGTCGATTGAGGGACGGCTTTCTGCATCTGCCGAACTGTTGACTGTGGCAGAGGTTGAGCTGGCTGGCGTGACAATTGATTTACGACGTAGCGAAGCCGATGTCGAATCTGTCGCAGATCGAATGGCCAAGGATGAGTCTCGATTAAATAATGGTAGCGCCTCGCCAAAAGAGCTAGAACAATTGCAACACGAGATTGCTACCTTAGCTAAACGTAAATCTGAACTTGAAGATAGTGAATTAGAGATTATGATGAAAGTTGATGTTGCTAAAGAACGAGTCGCCATCATTAAAGGCGATGAGGAGGGCTTAAAGAAGCTCGAACTAGAGTTAAATATTCGATTAGAAAATGCCGCTACCGAACTCAATCGCGATGTTGAGTTGAATAATTCACAGCGAGTTTTGATTTTGCCAAAAATTGATGGTGCACTAATCGAGGTATACGAGAAGGTAAGAGCCAATAGTGGAGGGGTCGGCGCGGCACTCTTAATTGGTAATACCTGTGATGGATGTCGACTGGCTATAAATGCAGTCGAGATGGAGCGAATTAAATCCCTCGAGTCCGATGAGGTACTTCGCTGCGAGGAATGTCGAAGAATTTTGGTGCGAATCTAAATGGCTCGTTCATTCATTATTTCGGCCGATGGCGGCTCTAGGGGTAATCCTGGTCCTGCGGCATATGGCGCAGTTGTTAGCGAGAATGGCAAAATTCTTCATGAACTCTTCGAGACAATTGGTGTTGCGACTAATAATGTCGCCGAATACAACGGATTGCTTGCTGCGCTTAGAAAAGTAAATGAAATTGATCCAGCTGCCCAGGTAGAAGCAAGGTTAGATTCAAAGTTGGTTGTTGAACAGATGTCTGGGCGTTGGCAGATTAAGCACCCAGATATGCGCGAGCTCGCAAAAGCGGCGCAAGATGCTCACCCGCACGATTTAGTTAGTTATAAGTGGATACCACGAGATGAGAACTCTCATGCAGATCGGCTGGCAAATAAGGCGCTAGATGGGGATGTAAGTACCGATGAGCCGCTGCAGAAAAACTTTTTAACCGAGCGTTTGGTATCTGGCGAGCGACCAACGACAGTTTATTTTGTTAGACATGGTGAGACGATCTTGACTCCGGAGCGCAGATTTTCTGGGGGAGATGGATCAGACCCGGAGTTAAGTGGCGAAGGAATTTCACAGGCACAGGCAGTTGCTAAAGAACTAGCTGCGAGAAAAGCTGATTTAATTGTGGCATCACCTATGGTTCGGACCAGACAGACGGCAGAGGCAATTAGCAAGGCAACTGGTTTAAAAATTTCATTTGATGAATCTTGGCGAGAGGCAGCTTTTGGCCAATGGGATGGGCTGACAATCGCAAACGTAAGAGAGCTTTATTCAAATGAGTGGCAATCTTGGGTTTCAAGTACCAGCGCAGTTGCCGGAACTTCGGGTGAGTCATATGAAGATGTTGCCGCTAGATCCGAGTTGGCTCTGACTAATTTAGTTTTAGAACATCCCGGCAAGACAATAATCGTTGTTACCCATAACTATGTGATCAGGACAATCGCGGCAACTGTTCTGGGGGCGCCACTTGAGAGCGTCTATCACCTTGATGTTCTGCCTTGCAGTATTACGACTGTAAATACGTGGGCTTCAGATGGCCTGCGGGCACTTAGAGGCTTGAGTGAGCGAAGCCATCTAACGTAGTTTTTCACCCTTCCTGCATCACCTAATCCTTAAATGCAGGTAGGCAAATCGCAAGTTGTCTGTCATTTCCCCGAATAGCAGGCACTTCAATTCGTCCTAAAGGCACGATATTCTCGCCAAATGACTAATCCAAACTACTCATCGCGCATTCTTCATGCTGCAACTGGATCAAAGTTGACGGCCAAAGGTTGGGGACAAGAAGCCGCGATTCGAATGCTTCACAATAATTTGGATCCAGCTGTTGCTGAACACCCCGAGAAACTTGTTGTCTATGGGGGTACGGGTAAAGCTGCACGTAACTGGCCCTCCTTTGATGCAATAGTAAAATCTCTAACAAATTTGAATGATGATGAAACTTTGCTTGTTCAATCTGGAAAACCAGTAGGTGTATTTCAAACACATGAATGGGCACCAAGAATTCTAATTGCAAATTCAAACCTAGTCGGCGATTGGGCAAATTGGCCAGAATTTCGGCGCCTTGAACATCTTGGTCTTACTATGTATGGCCAGATGACTGCAGGTTCTTGGATTTACATAGGTACGCAAGGAATTCTTCAGGGAACTTATGAGACATTTGCTGCGGTTGCCGCGAAGAAATTTAATGGAACTCTGCAAGGGACGTTGACACTTACTGGTGGTTGTGGCGGAATGGGTGGTGCCCAACCTTTGGCAGTAACTATGAATGGTGGCGTCTGTTTGATTATTGATATTGATAAATCGAGATTAGAGAAGAGAATTAAAACTAGATATCTAGATGAGATTGCTGACAATCTTGATGATGCGATTGCAAGAGTTTTAAAAGCAAAGAGTGAGCGGCGTCCATTATCGGTTGGGCTAGAAGGAAATGCCGCTGAGTTATTCCCACTCCTCCTCACCATGGATATTCCAATCGATATAGTGACAGACCAAACTTCAGCACATGATCCATTTTCATACGTTCCAATTGGCGTCGATGTTCACGCTGCTGCCCAACTTGCAGAAGATAAGCCGGAAGATTTCACCAAGCGTGCTAAAGAATCAATGGCTAAACACGTTGAAGCAATGGTCGGTTTTATGGATAAGGGTGCCGAAGTTTTTGATTATGGAAATTCAATTCGTGACGAAGCACGACAAGGTGGTTTTAGCCGAGCCTTTGCATTCCCAGGATTCGTACCAGCTTATATTCGGCCCTTGTTCTGCGAGGGTAAGGGGCCATTTAGATGGGTTGCGCTATCTGGTGATCCAAAAGATATCTATCGCACGGATAAAGCTGTCCTAGATTTATTTCCAGAGAACGAAGGTCTGCACCGTTGGATCACGATGGCACAAGAGAAAGTAGCATTCCAAGGTTTGCCTGCACGTATTTGTTGGCTGGGATATGGTGAACGCGATAAGGCAGGCCTAGCATTCAATGATCTAGTAGCAAAAGGTGAAGTATCTGCGCCAATTGTCATTGGTCGAGATCACTTGGATTGTGGTTCAGTTGCTTCTCCTTATCGCGAAACTGAAGCGATGCTAGATGGATCAGATGCAATCGCAGATTGGCCACTTCTAAATGCCATGGTGAATATTTCATCTGGTGCTTCATGGGTTTCGTTGCATCATGGAGGCGGTGTTGGTATGGGACGTTCAATACACTCAGGACAGGTTTCAGTTGCAGATGGAACAAAACTCGCAGCCCAAAAATTAGCGAGAGTTCTTACAAATGATCCAGGAACGGGCGTAATCCGCCATGCTGATGCTGGATATGACATCGCAGTAGATACCGCAAAAGAGCGTCATGTACATGTCCCGATGTTAGATATTGAGTAAAAATGACTAGCAAACTTTTCTACAATATCGGCCAACTTGTGACAAATGATCCATTGCATGACCAAACTAAGTTAGGACTTATTGAAAATGCGGCGCTGCTAATTGAAGATGGCGTTGTTGCGTGGGCCGGACCTACTGATGACGCGCCAACTCATCACATAAAGAAGAAGATTGATGTTAATGGTCGTGCTCTAATCCCAGGTTTTGTTGATAGCCACAACCATATGATATTTGCGGGGGATCGCAGTAAAGAATTCCGTGCCCGGATGCTTGGTGAGAGTTATTCTGCGGGTGGGATCACGCATACAGTAGAAAAAACAAGAGCTGCAAGTGACCAATTACTTCGACTAAATGCAGAGTCACTTTTTTCGGAAGCCTACTCAAGTGGCACCACAACAATTGAATGTAAATCAGGTTATGGCTTAACGGTAAATGACGAACGAAGATCTCTAGAAATCGCTCAAGAATTTACCGATGAAACTACCTATCTAGGTGCACACGTTGTTCCAGTGGAGTACAAGGCCAATCCTAAAGATTATGTTGATCTGGTTTGTGGTTCTATGTTGGATGCAGTTCTACCACACGCAAAGTGGATCGATGTATTCTGCGATAAAGGTGCATTCTCAGTTGATGATGCCCGCGCAATTTTGGAAGCCGGAATGGCAAAAGGGCTGCTCCCAAGAATTCATGCAAACCAAATCCAAGAAGGTGGTGGGGTAAGACTCGGAGTTGAACTTGGTGTTGCATCGGTTGATCACCTCTCGCATGTAAGTGTTAAGGATATTGAAGCTCTCTCAAAATCGAAGGTGGTCGCAACCTTATTACCGGGTGCTGAATTTTCTACGCGTGCTATATATCCCGATGTCCGCCCATTGTTAGAGGCGAGCATTACCGTAGCTCTCGCATCGGATTGCAATCCCGGAAGTTCTTACACAACAAACATGCCATTCATTATCGCCGTTGCAGTTCGTGAGATGCACTTCTCGCCAGAACAGGCGCTCTGGTCAGCAACACTTGGTGGAGCAAAGGCGCTACTGCGCGAAGATATTGGACATTTATCGGAGGGCGCAAGCGCAGATTTCTCAATCCTAAAGTCCGATTCATACATTCACTTGGCATATCGTCCCGGTGTTAATTTAATAGAACAGGTATGGCGCAATGGCCTCCAAATCAGATAAGACAGTAACTCTTTCGACGTCGGGTGTCACCTTTGAAGATGTAATCAACGTGGCGAGGTTTGGCGCGAAGGTTGAACTTTCAGCGCAATCAGTTGCAGCAATCAAAGCTTCACGTAAATTTATCGATGGATATGCAGCTGGTGGAACTCCGGTTTATGGAGTTTCAACTGGCTTTGGCGCACTGGCTAATCGCCATATTGATGTTAAAGATCGCACTCAACTTCAGAAATCTTTAATCCGCTCGCATGCCGCAGGTGTTGGCCCAACAGTAGAACGTGAAGTTGTTCGCGCACTTATGTTTTTACGTCTAAAGACAATGGCAACTGGACGCACTGGTGTCCGTGTTGAATTAGCCCAGCAATATGCTGATTATTTGAATTCAGGAATTACCCCATTTGTTCCTGAATTTGGTTCACTTGGGTGCAGTGGAGATTTAGCACCACTTTCACATTGCGCACTTGCAATCATGGGTGAAGGAATGGTTCATGATGCAAAAGGTGTCGAGATGACTGCCATTCAAGCGCTACAAAACGCTGGCCTAAAACCAATTGAACTTGAAGCTAAGGAAGGCCTTGCGTTAATTAATGGCACCGAGGGAATGCTTGGAATGCTAATCATGGCTTGCTCTGATCTCTACCAGCTCGCAACGGTTGCTGACATAACTGCAGCGATGAGCATTGAAGGTTTGCTTGGCACCGATCGCGTCTTCGCCCCTGAATTACACGGACCCCTACGCCCACAGGTTGGCCAGACTGTAAGCGCAGCAAATATCTTTGCACTCCTAAGCGGCTCAGGCCTTGTCGCATCACACCGTGAGAATGACTCAAGAGTTCAAGATGCTTACTCACTTCGTTGCGCGCCACAAGTAGCTGGCGCAGTACGCGACACAATCGATTACGCATCTCTAATTGCATCTCGCGAGCTCGCTAGTGCGATTGATAACCCAGTTGTTTTGGAGGATGGTCGAGTGCAATCCAATGGCAACTTCCATGGCGCACCTGTTGGTTACGTTCTAGATTTCCTAGCAATTGCCGCAACAGATCTTGGCTCTATCGCTGAGCGTCGGACCGATCGCGCGTTAGACCAAAATCGTTCTGCTGGGCTTCCACCATTCTTGGCTCATGATCCAGGTGTCGATTCTGGATTAATGATTGCGCAATACACCCAAGCAGGTCTTGTCAGCGAGAACAAGCGACTTTCGACTCCTGCGAGTATCGACTCGATTCCCAGTTCTGGGATGCAGGAGGATCACGTTTCAATGGGTTGGGCTGCAGCACGCAAACTCCGTAAGGTTGTAGAGAACACTGCAAGAATCTTGGCAATTGAATTAGTTACATCGGCTCGTGCTATTGAAATGCGTGGTGGCCTAAAACCTTCACCAGCGACTGGCAATGTCATTGCAAAACTTAGAACAAAAGTTGAAGGAGTCGGACCAGATAGGTTCTTATCTCCAGAACTTGAAGCTGCAGTAGTTCTGGTCCAGAGTGGAGAAATTACAAAAGCTGCTCGAGAGATTCTACCTAACTTAAGCTAGCGTGAAGCAAGACCAGCGGCTGCTTCTAAAACAAGTAGCGCAGCTAGTCGGATTGTGCGTTGATCTGGGGTATCTAATTTTGCATCTATTTCAGTAATATCAATTGCGCGAACTCGGGTATCACTTACAAGTAATCGTGTTGCCTGTCGAATTTCGTCAGCAGAAATTCCACCGGGCACAGACGCGGGACAGGCCGGAGCAACTGAGCGATCACAAACATCCACATCTATATCGACATAAATTTCGCGCCCACCAGATCCAGCTATTTTCAAGGCCTTTGCAATTACGCGCCTTATTGATTTTGTTCTTAAGTCTTCGCGGGTTACTACGGTAATTCCATACTCTTTTGCTCGCTCTGAGTATTCGGGGCTATTTGCAAAGTCTGAAATACCTATTTGCACGATGTTCTTACCAGGAAGACCAGCCTCGATTAAGCGCCAGACCGGAGAGCCGTTAGATTTTCCATCACGTAAATCATGGTGAGCATCGAGAGTAATTAAGCCAATCTTGGAAAGATCTGGAAAGAAGCCAGATGCAGCAGAATACGTAATTGAATTATCGCCACCAAGTGCAACGACTAATTTATGCTTTTTAAGTAGCCCCTTCAGGGCCGATGCGACTCTAACTTCACCGGCATCCCCATCAGGATTAGTGATGTCTCCAAGATCGGTGCAAGTTAAGTTTCGCAGATCGATATTCGTTGAGGATGCGAAAGTTGAATATCTGGTAAGTGCTTCACGGACCGCGGCCGGAGTTAAGTGAGCGCTGGTCGGAGAGAGCGAAGTTTTATGCGCAGGAATGCCTATTAGCGCGAAATCTGCCTCTGTATTTTTTTTCGCAAATATAGTATCCGCACGTACCCATTTCGGATCTTTGGAAAGTTTAGCCACGTTCTGCCTCTTACTTATCTGGGTTTGGAACAGTAACGTCGCGAACAAAAGCCTCTAGGTCATTTACTGACTGCAGGAAGCCACGCAACGTCCGTAGCGTCGCACCGAAGTTGGTAAATTCTTCCACTTTAAGACCATCAGCGTCATACATCTTTCGAAACTCTGGGATATTTGCAAGCATCGGTTCCAAGATATGTGGTTCGACAGGAACTTCAACGCTCTCTGGATTTGGTGTGATTCCTAATTTATTGATCTCAACCTGCCAGCCATATGGGGGAGATATAACGGCGTCCCCACCAATAATCTCACTCCAATGCATGTGATTTCTAAATGCAGCCGAGAGCAATCTTGTACGATAACCGCGCTCCTTGTAAATCTTGTGGGCGTTCTTAAATACCGCAACCCCAGCCCATTCAAGTGCGCTTGGATCGATAGCTACACCACTCTTCTCAACGCTGACCTTTACCCAGTCATCAACACGTCCAACCATGATTGTGCAGACTGGCCCCATCTGTGAAATATCTAGACCTTCAGCTTCGCGGCGTTTTAGACCACGTTCAATCGCTTCAGCCACCGCAATTGTTTGCGCAACTGAGAATGAAACTGTTGCATTAAGACTCACTCCTAAGTAGGTAGCCTCTTCAAATGCACTGATCGCTTCAGATGTAACAGGAATCTTCACAATCATATTTTTTGCCAACTTCGAGAATTCAAAAGCTTGTTCAGTCAAAGCCTTAGCATTGCGAAAATTACGGGGATCAGTCTGTATCGATAGGCGACCGTTTCGGCCATTATATTTCTCAAACTCAGGCTCAAGTAGTTTCGCTGCGTTGATCGACAGCTCCTTAACCATTGCCCAGCCGATCTCATCATCTGTTGCGGTGGGATTTGCCTTCACATAATCTCTAATTCGACCTACCCAATAATCTTGGTCAGCCTTCAGCGCAGTCAATGCGATTACCGGATTGCAGGTGGCACCAACAATTCCCCAAGTGAGTGCATCTTTAAGTTCTACCGGGTTCGCCGAATCATTCCAAAGTACAGTCTTTGAATTCTCTTTCATGAAAAGGAATGGTGATTGCGCCATGCTTCCTCCGCTAATCGTGCGTTAATGCACTTAAGCCTATTGGCCCGCTTGGGGTTAGTAAACTAATTGGACAGTCCATTGACGATTTAGCCGTATTATTAGCGCACTGAAGAGTCGCCCGGATCACCGCGTTGTAGAAATACACCGAGGAAAGTCCGGACTCCGAAGAGCAAAGTGGTGGCTAACAGCCACCCGGAG
>ERZ887849.4187-NODE-4187-length-10311-cov-7.763553_pt1 | contig 10311 bp, 10 predicted proteins | sample MGYA00521267_ERZ887849 | MGnify/ENA primary metagenome ERZ887849 (study PRJEB32303, sample SAMEA104408601) | aquatic metagenome | biome: Brackish water; feature: Pelagic; material: water | place: Baltic Sea | collected 2014-06-06T16:11:00 | depth 2,863 m ... | reverse complement strand
CTACATTTGACGGCAAGGTTCATCCCGTGGCGATGTCGGGTTCGGCTGCGCAGCCAATCCACTCCCCCGTGGCCAGCTTGGGCAGGTACTTCTCGCGCTGAGCGTCATTGCCGTAGGCGTAGATAGGGTACATGACAAGGGACGACTGCACGCTCAACATGGAGCGATAACCCGAGTCGACCCGCTCCACTTCCCGAGCAATGAGTCCATAGCAAATGTAATCGACGCCAGGACAGCCATAGCCTTCGATGGTGGGACCCAATAGGCCCATTTCTCCCATTTCCCGGAAGATGCCTGGGTCCGTGGATTCTGCTCGAAAAGCTTCCTTCACACGGGGCGCGAGCTCGTTTTGGGCGTACTGTCGCGCACTATCGCGCACTATCGCGCACTATCGCGCACCATGCGTTGCTCCTCGGTGAGCAGTGCATCGAGTTCAAAGGGGTCTTCCCAATCGAGTTTTTTCCAGCGGGTATTTGCGGCCATGCGGCGTTGCCTCCAGCGTTTCTTAACAGCCCACAGATATTTTAGGTTTAAAACGTTATGGTAACCGATCTGCGAGACTCTGCCAAAGGCTCTACGTTATTGGCACACCCCAAGAGGGGAGGGCGCGCTAATGATCAGCTTCAGGCTCAGGCCCAGCAAGGGCTACGACTGCCGTCCTTAAGCTTATACACACTGAGGGTTGGGTCTCGAGTCGATAACAATCGTGCTTACAAATAAATGATCAGGGATCGTTGTGGCGCGTCGGGATTGATGAGGTCGACGCGCTTCTCTCTGATGGCGAATTGATTCCCCATGCATAGCAGTCGGTGCGTGCCTCGATAGGCGTAAACCCGCTGTTCATCGCGATACCAAACGACGACGTGTTGGTTGGATGTCACCGTAAGCACATCGCCGGTCGCTGACCCGCTGTCTGGTGCAGAGCTGTCTGCACTGGGGTCAATGTGTATTCTGATGTTGCCAATGAGGTGGGAGCACCGAACCGGCCAATCTTTTGATGAGGCCCTTGGGTGGACAAAATTACGTCGACGAATCTCCATCATGACCCGATCGTCATAAACGTGGGATATGTGGTTAATGGGATCGGCTTGATCCTCGGCTGCCGGCATCCAGTAACGACCGTCCTCGGTAAATAATGAAACCCATGTATCCAAATCGGGACGGTCCAACAAGCTGGCTTCGTGGTATAGAAAGTCCTCAACGGCCTGTCGCTGATTCATTGTGTTTCCCCCATAGAGGCTCGCTCGGATCTTTTAGCAGAGAAAATTGATCCCTCCATGTAGGCTTTCCAGGCACGGTATTGGGTGCGCATGTCCAGGTCTGAAGTGCCGCCGCCCACCACCCGATCAGGCAGTTGCTGATCTTTGCCATATTGACGGTGGAATTCGACCCAATCATTAGACGGTGATGCCAAGCCCTCCTGGGTGCGTCGATAAACTTCGAGATCGTCCGGGCCCACCATACCCATCGAGGAATTAATTAATCGTGAGTACAGTAGCGTTCGCTGCAGCATACTGTCTGGGGCGCCTTTGAGTCGGAACGACCAGGTCTCGACAATGAATCGACCAACGCTGATGGGGCGAATGACGCGGATATTTTGGACAGCGCATTTAATGGTGAGAGAGGGGTAAAAGCAGACGTTGTGCGTGTTAAACGCATAAATCTCTCGGGTTCGCTCTTCTCCATAGGAGGCGATCATCGCCGCATGATACTCGGGATCAACCGAGTAATCCGCATGAATGCTGGTTTTACCGCCGTCGTAATGGTGCCCGTAGTCGAAGCCCGTTATCCCCGAGTCTTCAAACTTTTCATAGCTCGCGCCAAAGGGTGGAATAATCTCGGCTTCTCTGCGCTCATTCACCGCATCGTCGGGCAGTGTGGCGATGTACTGCTCGGCTGCTTTGACCACCGATTCGTGAACGACCATGGGATGCATGGTGTCGTTCAAGTTTTCAAGAATGAACTTCCAGTTACATTCGTGTTCATAGCGCAGAACGCCGCCGGCAACCTCTACTTCGCCCTCGGGGGCTCGGTCACAGAGATTGTCAAAGCAGTCCTTCGCGCCGCCCATCCACGATTGTAGCGGCGGAGCGTCGCTGGATAGGGTTGCAAATACAAAGCCCCGGTAACTGTCTACCTGGGCGAGTCGCTGCATGCTGTAGCAGGCGGACTGGGGGTCGAAGCCGGTGTTTTCATACCCTTTTTCGTTGGGAATTTTCAGCAGAGAGCCGTCAAACCGGTAGCTCCATCCGTGATAGCCGCAGCGCAACGCCCCGCGCACGGTGCCGGAGCGCGCCTCCACAACTTTGGCGCCTTTGTGGCCACAGCGATTGTGTAGAACGTTAACGCTGCCGTCTTTGTCACGAATCATGACCACGGGAATGTTGTGGTTTACGTGGGTCGTGAAGAAATCCCCGGGGTTGGGTACCTGGGATTCGTGACCTATAAAAATCCAGGACTGACCCCAGATACGCTCCATTTCGAGCTCAAATAGCGCTGGATCAGTGTAAAGACTCCGGTGGATGCGAGTGGGTGTTACAAGCGCGTCAAAATTTCTGTCGGGTACTCGATTCAAAAGCTTGCCCTCCGAGGTCAAAGGCTCAGTGAGCCAAGGCTGGCTCCACCGCAAACCATTAGGGTTTGGCCGGTTATAAAGCCCGACTCTCCAGCGGCTAAAAAACATACCGCGTTGGCAACGTCAGACGACCGGCCCAGTCGTTTCACAGGAATGCTAGCTGCCATAGAGGGAATCTTTTCACTTCCCTCTGGAATGACCGCCGCAAACATTTCTGTATCTTGGATGGGCCCGGGAGCTACTGTGTTGACGGTGATGCCAAAGGCGCCCAGTTCCAGCGCCCAAGTTCGCGCCATGCCCATCATTCCGGCTTTGGTCGCGGTATAACTGGTGCGGGTTTGCAGCCCAAGAGCGGCGCGGGAAGTAATCAGCACAATGCGACCAAAACCCGCAGCCTTCATTGCCGGGATAAACGCTTGAGTCAGGGTAATAGCTGCGCCAATGTGAACCTGACTCAAATAGTCTAAGTCATCCAGCTTTACATCTTCGACCAGATCCGCTCGAATCAAGCCCGCGTTGTGAATGAGTCCGGTCACCGAGAACCGACTGGCAATATCCTGTGCCACACGCTCGGTTGCCGCGCGATCGCTGAGGTCTAATTCCACGTTGAGCAACCGGTCGTGGGCGCGCTCCAGCGGGCGTCGTGACAGGTTGATAACCGACAGCCCCTTAGCAAGAAAAGCGTCACAGATGGCCGCGCCAATACCCGTACTGCCCCCAGTGACAACAATATGTTCGTGTGTGAGATTCATAGACCATCCTCTTTGATGGCGGGGATATCGAGGTTCATCGCTGAAACAATTTCACGCCTAGCCTCGGGGTAGGAAACATCGACGTTGGCATCGACCGCAATCAAGACCGCCTGTTGGGAGGCGTCCGTGTGACTGAACACCCGCGCAGGATCGCCGGCCTTGAGGTGATCAGAACCCAAGTGGGCAATGACCTCGGGCCCCGAGTTCAGCGCAACTGAGCACAAAGGCCAGGATCCCTGGCGCAGCCGACGTTTGAAGTATTCCCACAGGCTGTGATGGAGCTCGGTTTTCGCCAGTATGACCCCCGCGCCATCGGCCGGTTGGTAGATCAACTGGTCTTCAAGGCAGATACCGCAGAGTTCAGTGGGTGGGTACTGGGTGTGTCCACAGCTCTTGCAATGCTGCAGCGCCAGCGCCGTGGATAGATTGGCGGCGGTGAACTGAGCTCCTAACGTCGTTCGGTGCTTGGGAGGACGGGCTCGTGCTCGCAGTGAAGGTCGGCTCAGCTTCAGCCGGCGCTGCATCTTTTCCTTTAAATTCATGCGTCACCCCTCGCCAGTAGCGCGGCACCGCTACATAAACCTCGATCATAGTTGACCATGCCATAGCCACTCACTAAGCCGTGGCGAGCCCGAGGGACCTGATTGCTTCCGGCGGTGTGGGTCAGCTGACGAATCGTCTCGGTGAGCCCCAGATAACCCGCGGCAGATCCAGCCTGCCCGCAAGACAATTGACCGCCACAGGTGTTATGAGGCAGTTTGCGCGACGGGGCGCCTGAGTGATCGAAACGCATATCGGTTTCTTGCACAAACCTGGGTCCGTCGCCTTTTTCGCAGAATCCCAGATCTTCAATTTGCATCATGCTGATGACGGGATAGTCATCATAGGTCTGCAGTAAATCGATATCCTCAGGTCCCACACCGGCGCGCTGGTACAGCGCTGACATGTATTCGGTCCAGCCCCCTCGGTCTTGAACTGAGTCTTTCGGGTGAGCGTTGTGCAACTCGTCAGCAGCCAGCAGACGCACGAAGGGGAGTTTGAGGGTGCGCGCCCGGGCCTCTGACATGATCAGAAATCCTTCGCCCCCCGCACAGGGCATTACGCAGTCAAATAAATGCAGCGGTCCTGCGATGGGCCGCGCCTGCAGGTAGTCTTGCGTGCTTAGGCGTTTGTGACCCAGCAGCGCCTTGGGGTAATGATTGGCGTTGTACCGCTGGTCTACCGCGATTCGAGCGAAATCCTCCCGTTTTGCACCGTACTTTTCCATGTAGTGGCGGGTGATGAGACTGAAGGCTGCGTTGGGGCCACCGGCGCCGTAGGGAAAGGAAGCGTCTATGCTCCAGCTGGAAAAGTGGGCGGCGGTCGCTTCAAAAGATCGGTGACCAGCACCATCGCCCCCGATGCAGGCCACGATCTGCGCCTCGCCGCATTGCACCGCTCTGGCGGCTTTGCGCAGGGCCACAATTCCCGACACGCCACCCATGTTGGCCTGTTCTATCCAGCGGGGTGAGAGACCAAAGTGCTGAGTGAGCGCGATAGCTGAGTCAACGCCTAGAGAAAAGCTCGAAACCGCGAGGCCGTCAACGTCGGATTTTGCAATGCCCGCCGAGTGTATAATCTCTCTCAGCACTGACCCAACATACCAGGCGGCGCCGTGTGAGCTCTGTTTGGCATAACCCAGACTCACGGGGCAGACCAGAGCGATACCTTCGTAGTTCCTCACAACATGTTCGCCATGGGTGTTTGCTGGGCAGTCACACGCCGTAATGATGAGGCGAACACGGGACTCATTTGCTGGCGCTTCTTTTCTTGAGCGGGCGTAGATCGATGGCCGATCCATCTTCGAGCGCGGTGCGGGCGAGAGCTTTGATGTCCGCTCGCTTGGGCTTATTGGATGCGGTGACCGGTAGTGAGCTGGCAAAAATGAACCAGGCAGGCGCCTTGAAATACACCAACTTGCCCAACGCGTGACCTTGAATGCTCTTAGCCGTTGCAAGATCGGGGATAAACCCCTCATTCAGTATGATGCAGCTAGCCACCTCTTCACCGCGCATTTCGTCGGGCACGGGGGTGACTACGGCGGTGTGAACTGCGGGATGGTCAGCTAGGGCTGCTTCCACCTCAAGGGCGGAGATATTCTCCCCGGAGCGGCGAATGATATTTTTCCGTCGATCTACAAACGCCAGTGATCCATCGTCTAGCTCAACCACGACATCACCGGTGTTAAGCCAACCGTCAGCCCAGACCTCGGCGGTGGCCTCGGGGTTTTTTAGGTAGCCTGCGAAGTAGCCTTTGCGCGGGTTGGCACCTTTTGCTCGCACTCTGAGTTCGCCGGGGACGCCCTTATCAACGGGTTGTTTGGCCTCGTCCACCAACTGCCACTCGATGATGGGCAAGGGTTTACCGAAGCAGCACTGCCCCACATGACGGGGTTCATTATTGGCAATGATGGCGCCTCCCGCCCCGCACTCGGTCATTGCCCAAGCTTCTATCAACGGAAAACCAAAACGTTTTTCAAAGCGTGCATGGTGGGCGGGATTTACCCCCGCGCCAAAGCCAAAGCGTATCTGATCAGAAAAATCGTCTGCTTCATCCTCGGGGAGGGCCAGCAGAATGGCGGGCAGCACTCCGAGGTAGTGCAGAGCGGTAGCTTGCGAGTCACGGACGCTGCGCCACCAGGTTGAAGGGTGGAAACGATCCAGTTGTATGAGGCAACCACCAGTCATCAGCATGGCCATGGTCGATACCGACATGGCGTTCATGTGACTAAGGGGGAGAGGGGTTAGAAGTCGCTCTGCTCCTTCCTGCAGACTGATGTGGCCATCAAGGCTTCGATACCATAGCCCTTGCTGAATGAAGTAGTCGTTATCTAACACGCAGCCCTTGGGCTTGCCAGTGCTGCCGGATGTATAGAGCAGCGCACACTCGGTGCTAAACTCGATGCGGGGAGCAGATAACGGTTTGCCGAAGTTAAGCGCGATTACCGACTGGGGGCTAACCACGGGTAAGGGCGTTTCCAAGGAGCTGCTGATGTCCGTGAGGCGCTCAACATGTTCAGCGAGCGCGCATATGGCGACCGCTTCCCCGTGTTCAAGGTAGTAGGGGATCTCTTCATCGGGCATTTCATGGTTGATGGGTATAACACTGATGCCTAGTGCATTCAGGGCCAACCACTGGACAAAAAAATCGACACGATTCTCCAGTACCAGCGCTACCCGACCGTTAATGCCCGTACCAGCCCAAATTTCTGTGCCTCGGGTGACGGCGGCTTCGAGTTTCTCGTAACTCAGACTAATCGCGGCGGGTACGTCCCCCTCAGAAGCGTAATGGGCGCAGGCCGTGGCCGGAATATGCAGCGCTTCATGACGAGGAAACTTCGCCGCCGATTGCGCCAGTGCCTCCCTTGGTGATGTCGGGATGTGGTTTGTTGCAGTCACCTTAGACATCCGCCAGCTTGCCGCCGTTTGTGCTCAGTTCCTGCAAGGTTTTTGCGGTTTGCCAATTTTGTGCACTCAGCTTGCTGGCAAATTCCTCCATCCGAGCCACCGCGCGGGGGATACCCACGGCCTCTAGGTTGTGCATAGGTCCACCTTTGAAGCGGGGAAAGCCATAGCCGTAGCAGTACACAACGTCGATATCGCTGGCCCGCTGGGCAATGCCATCCTCGAGGATTTTTGCGCCTTCATTGGCGAGGGCGAGTGTCAGACGATCAACGATTTCCTCGTCACTGATTGTGCGACGATTGATGCCTAGCTCTGCGCAGGTCGCTGCGACAATTTCCATTACCGCGGGATCATCCATACGACGTCGAGTCTCGGGGTCGTATTGATAATATCCTGCGCCGGATTTCTGCCCTAAGCGGCCGGCTTCCACCAGCCGATCTGCAACCAGATAGCTCGCCGGCTCTCCTTTTTGCTCTTCAGTAAGTTGCTCTCGGGCTTTGTAGCCAATATCCAGGCCAGCTAGATCGCCGACGGCCATGGGCCCCATGGCCATACCCCAGCGCTCCATAGCGCCATCGATTTGTGCAGGCGTCGCGCCCTCCATAAGACAAAGCGCGGCTTCTCGGGAGTAGGGCCGCAGCATGCGATTCCCGATGAAGCCGTAGCACATCCCAGACAGCACGGGGACTTTGCCAATCTTTTTACCAACCGTCATTGCTGTTGCGATGATGGAGTCACTGCTTTCGGCACCACGAACGACCTCAAGCAGCTTCATTACGTTTGCGGGACTGAAAAAATGCATGCCAAGGACGCTGCTCGGGCGCGATGTGGCAGCCGCAATCTCGTCAATATTTTGGTAAGAGGTGTTACTGGCAAGGATGGCGCAGGGTTTACAGATGCCGTCCAGCGTTTTGAAGACCTCCTGTTTAACCGCGAGGTTCTCAAAGACGGCTTCTATCACGAGATCAACCTCGGCTAGATCTTGGTAGCTTGAGGAAGGTGTTATGTTAGCCATTATGGAGGCCACCTGCGCCTCTGAGAAACGACCTCGAGAGACGCTGATGGCATAGTTTTTTGCGATCTTGTCGAGACCAGCTTTTACGGCGTCTTCACTCATATCAACCAAGGTCACGTGGATGCCCACTTGGGCAAAACACATGGCGATACCGCCACCCATAGTGCCAGCACCAATGATGCCCACGCGCTGAATATCAACGATCGGCGTATCCTTGGGTAAGCTGTTGATCTTGGCGGCGGCACGCTCAGCGAAAAACATGTGACGCATGGCGGCGGATTGAGGGTCGGCCATGCATTCCATAAACAACTCTCGCTCACGCCGCAGGCCCTCTTCGAAGCCCAGCTCTGCCGCTGCTTCAATGCAGTCGATGATGCGTTGTGGCGCGGTTTCGCCTCGAGTTTTCTTCAGCAGCTGGGTGCGCTGCTGGTTCAACATTGCGCGATCGCTGTCGGTGAGGGTTATCTGTGCCGTGCGGGCTTGCTTTTGAGGTGCGTTTGCCGCGACCAGTTCTTCGGCATAGGCAACGGCTTGGGCGACTAAGTCATCTCCGTTCACCACTCGGTCGACTAAGGACAATTCAGCGGCTTTTGTTGCATTAATGGGGTTGCCTGTTGTCATGAGGCTGATGGCTCCCTCAACCCCGGCCAGGCGAGGCACTCGCTGAGTACCACCAGCGCCAGGCAGCAAGCCTAACTTCACCTCGGGTAAACCCACCTTCGCGCTGGCTAGTGCAATTCTGTAGTTACAGCTGAGTGCCGTTTCGAATCCGCCACCCAGCGCAGTGCCGTGGAGCGCTGCAACGGTGATCTTGGGATGATTATCCAGTTGCTCAAGAAGATCGGGCAGTGACGGCTCTTGGGGCGGCTTGCCAAATTCTGTGATGTCCGCGCCCGCAATAAATGTTCTACCCGCGCAGCTGATAATAACGGCTTGAGATGCATCAGAGTAGGCAGCGGTCAATGCCTCGGCAATACCCGAGCGAACCGCATGAGACAGAGCGTTGACGGGGGCATTGTCTACACTGATAACACCGATGTTACCGTGGAGGGCGTAGCTGACAACTGGTGACATGTGTGTTCCTGTATGAGTCGTGAGGTAAGGGGATTGGTTCTTGCAAAAGAAATTACGCACATTTTCTGATTTATTCGTCGATTTAGTGTATCAAAATTAGGGTTGGCCATCTGTTGCAGCGCTCAACTCTGCTTGATTAGGTGCTCAGCTTGGTGGGCGGCAAGCGCGCTCTGGTTGAACGCTGGGTTAACCGCGCCGCTTTCTGGAAATAAGCTTGGTCCCGCTACATATAAATTTTCGGTGTCATGCACCCGTCCAAATGGATCGCTCACAGATTTTGTCGCTTCCTGCCCCATAACATACCCCTTGATTATATTTTAGGTTTAAAATATTAACCAGACCTAACGCCGTCGTTTACCCGATAATCCGTTAGTATCTGCGTAATCTCACAGGGAAAGGGAAAATACTATGAATACGGATGCGCTCACTCAAATGGCACTGGCACTGAGCAATGGTGGCATCCGTATTGTCGACCTGAGCGTGACACTGGCAGCGGACACCCCAATTTTGGAGTTGCCCGAAGAGTTCGGTTGGAAAAAATCTTGGCCCTTTAGCAAGGAAGAAATCTCGCGCTATGACGAGCGCGGACCGGCTTGGTACTGGAACAACATCAAGTGCGGCGAGCACACGGGCACGCATTTTGACGCCCCGATACATTGGGTTACGGGTAAAGATCATGAACATCACGCTACCGACACGCTGCCTCTGGAAAATTTTGTCGCGCCATTTGTGGTGATCGACGCTTCCGCTGAAGCCGCCGCTGATGCGGATTTTCTGATGACCGTCGAGTTCGTGAAAGCGTGGGAAGCGCAGCACGGCGAAATACCCAAGGGTAGCTGGGTGCTTTATCGCACCGATTGGTCTAAGCGCGAAGATCCTAAAGAATTCATCAATCGGGGAGCTGACGGCCTACACAACCCCGGCTGGGATCCGGCAACAGTGGTGTTCTTGGCCGAGGAGCGCGATATCATCGGCGTGGGTACTGAAACGGTTGGCACGGATGCCGGACAAGCGGGGGCCCAAGAGCCGTCTTTTCCCTGCCATAACCTGATGCATGGGGCTAACAAATGCGGCTTGGCAAGCCTGCGCAATCTAGATCAACTCCCGGCTACAGGCGGTATTCTCATAGCCGCTCCGCTTAAAATCGAGGAGGGCTCGGGCAGCCCATGCCGAGTGCTGGCGCTGGTTCCAAATGTTTGACAGCCCCATTGGCAGCGCTCCAAAAAACCATTCTTTGTATGAAAATCCTGACCCTATGATCAAGGTGGCTTTGAAACATGGCTGAACGTTCTTTCACTGAAGAAGTGAAGAAACTCCGTGCTGGCGACGGTGAGATATTCAAAGGAGAGGGGATTCTTGCAATCACCAAGGCACTCCTGCAGTCGGGAGTGAGCTACGTTGGTGGGTATCAGGGTTCCCCCATTTCACACCTGATGGATGTGCTCAACGACG
>ERZ887849.4186-NODE-4186-length-10311-cov-7.902106_pt1 | contig 10311 bp, 11 predicted proteins | sample MGYA00521267_ERZ887849 | MGnify/ENA primary metagenome ERZ887849 (study PRJEB32303, sample SAMEA104408601) | aquatic metagenome | biome: Brackish water; feature: Pelagic; material: water | place: Baltic Sea | collected 2014-06-06T16:11:00 | depth 2,863 m ... | reverse complement strand
AAGCTCAAACCAGAACTGTTCAACAAACAGCCATACTACCGTCCGGGATGTGACACATAGGCTACCCATTGGCCACGAAAAAGGGCGCCCCAAGAGGCGCCCTTCATGGTCTGTCAGCCCGCGATTAGCAGCTGTAATACATCGCAAACTCCACCGGGTGGGGTGTGTGCTCGTATTTTTCGATCTCTTCCATCTTGAGGGCGATATAGCCTTCGATCTGGTCCTTGGTGAACACGTCACCGGCCAGAAGATAGTCGTGATCCGCGATCAGCTCCTCCATCGCCTCGCGGAGCGATCCGCAAACGGTGGGGATGCCGGCCAGCTCTTCGGCAGGCAGATCATAGAGGTTCTTGTCCATCGCCTCGCCGGGATCGATCTTGTTCTTGATACCGTCAAGACCGGCCATCAAAAGCGCCGAGAAGCACAGGTAGGGGTTGGCGGCAGGGTCCGGGAAACGGGCCTCGACGCGCTTTGCCTTGGGGCTTTCGGTCCACGGAATACGCACACAGCCCGAGCGGTTGCGGGCCGAATAGGCGCGCAAAACAGGGGCCTCAAAACCGGGCACCAGACGCTTGTAGCTGTTGGTCGACGGGTTGGTGAACGCGTTGAGCGACTTGGCGTGCTTCAGGATGCCGCCAATATAGTAGAGCGCTTCTTGGCTCAGATCGGCGTATTTGTCGCCTGCGAACAAAGGCTTGCCATCTTTCCAGATGGACATGTTCACATGCATCCCCGTGCCGTTGTCGCCCGCGATGGGCTTGGGCATGAACGTGGCCGTCTTGCCATAGGCGGCGGCGACGTTGTGGATGATATATTTGAACTTCTGAAGCTCGTCGGCCTGTTTGGTCAGGCTGTCAAAGATCAGACCCAATTCGTGCTGGCAGGACGCAACCTCGTGGTGGTGCTTGTCCACTTTCATGCCGATCCGCTTCATCGTGCTGAGCATCTCGCTGCGGATGTCTTGGCCGTCATCGATCGGATTGACGGGGAAATAGCCGCCCTTCACGCCCGGACGGTGGCCCATGTTGCCCATCTCGTAATCCGTGTCGCTGTTCCAGGACGCATCCTGGGCATCGACCTCATACGAGACCTTGTTGATCGACGTGGAGAATTTCACATCGTCAAAGAGGAAAAACTCTGCCTCGGGGCCCATATAGGCCGCATCGCCAATGCCGGAGGATTTGAGATACGCCTCGGCCTTCTCAGCGGTTCCGCGTGGGTCGCGCTCATAGGCCTCGCCCGTGTCAGGCTCCACGACCGAACAATGCAGACAGATTGTCTTTTCTGCATAAAACGGGTCGATATAGCCGCTGTTGGTGTCTGGCATAAGCTTCATGTCGGAGGCTTCGATGGATTTCCAGCCCGAGATCGAAGAGCCGTCAAACATGAAACCTTCGTCGAGAAAATCCTCGTCGACCTGGTCGGCCATGACCGTCACGTGCTGCAGCTTGCCGCGCGGGTCGGTGAAGCGGATGTCCACGTATTCAACGTCTTCATCCTTGATGGTCTTGAGCAGTTCCTTGGCGCTCATGTCGTATCCCCTTGGTTTAGTGGTAAATTGTAGGTTGAGAGTTTAGTGCGCCCCTAAAGGGCGTCCGAGCCGGACTCGCCGGTGCGGATGCGAATGGCCTGTTCGACCGGGCTGACGAAAATCTTGCCGTCGCCAATCTTGTCGGTCTTGGCGGCTTCGGTGATTGCCGCAATCGCTGCGTCCACCTGATCATCGTCCAGAACCACGTCAATCTTAACCTTCGGCAGGAAATCCACGACATATTCAGCGCCGCGATAGAGCTCCGTGTGCCCTTTCTGGCGGCCAAATCCCTTGACCTCCAGCACGCTCAGCCCCTGAATGCCCGCTTCTTGCAAAGCTTCTTTCACTTCGTCCAGTTTGAACGGCTTGATGATCGCCTCGATCTTCTTCATGGCTGGCCTCCCTTGGCATGCCCTTCGTCGGGGTCGGTCAGACCACTTCTCAGAAGGGCGCTCAATCGGATAGGGTCGTATCATGGTCGGGTTTTTGCCCGCCAGGCGCAAAGTGATTAAATAATAGGCGTATAGCCTAAAGTGTGTGCGAAAATGAATCGCGGTGCTGGAGCAACAATGAAAAACCCCATCATCCCCGCCGAAATGCGCGCGCTTGAGCAGGCCGCTATCGCCTCGGGCACGGTCACGGGGCTGACGTTGATGGAGCGCGCGGGGTGGGCTGCTGCGGACATCATGCGGGCGGCGTGGCCCGACATGGCGAGCGGTGCGCGCAAGGCAGTGGTGCTCTGCGGACCGGGCAATAATGGCGGGGACGGGTTCGTGATCGCCCGCGCGCTGGCCGAATATGGCTGGGAAGTGGATGTCTTCGCCTTGGGCCCACGCGAAAGTTTACCTCCTGATGCGCGCACAAATCGCGACAGGTGGGCGGCTGAGCATACCGTGCGCCCGATCTCTGACGCGGCAGGTGTGCTGGATACGCCCACGCTTATCGTCGACGCGATCTTTGGCATCGGCCTCTCCCGCCCGCCCGAGGGGTTGGACGCGCTCATGATCGCGACAACCCGCGCGGCTCAAAGCTTCAAGCAAACCGGCAAAGGCCCCCGGGTGGTGGCCGTAGATCTGCCCTCCAGTCTCAACGCCGACACCGGGCAGCTGCTGTTTACGCCCAAGCGTCATGCTTTCACGGCCAACCTCACCATCACCTTCCATGCGCCCAAAACTGGCCATCTCACTGGTCAAGGCCCCAAAGCTTGTGGCAGGCTGGTCACCGCGGATATTGGCCTGTGACGGTGCGGTTGCTCCTGTGGCTGCCGCTGTGCTTTTTCTTGGCCCAAATATCCCCTTGGGAGACATAGATGTATTCAGAGCCGCGCCGCGTGCGCGCCACACCCGCCATGGTAGCCCGTCTGCGCAAGCCGGTTGAGGCCCACAAATATACCCATGGCCATGCCCTCGTCCTCTCGGGGGGGGCGGGGCGCACCGGGGCCGCACGGCTGAGCGCGCGGGGGGCGCTCAGGGTGGGAGCAGGGCTCGTGACGCTCGGCGTGCCGCCCTCGGCCCAGATGGAAGTGGCGATGCAGATCACCGCGATCATGCTGCGTCGGGTTGCTGATGCGGATGCGTTGGCCGCGCTTTTGGAGGACCCGCGCATTACCGCGCTGTGCATGGGGCCGGGTATGGGGGTGGAGCGGAGTGCCGCGCTGTTGCCCGTGGCGCTTGCCAAGGGTCTGCCCCTGGTGCTCGATGCGGATGCGTTGACCGCGCTGGCAGGCGATAAGGACCTGCAAGCGGGCCTTCATGCGCAATGCGTCCTGACCCCACATGAGGGGGAGTTCGCGCGTCTTGCACCCGACCTCGCAAACGGTCTCCGTGATGAGCCAAATAATGAGCCAAAAAACGCCATCTCGCGCGCAGCAATCGTGCGGGAGGCTGCCAAAAACTTGGGCTGCACAGTGCTTCTGAAAGGGCCGCAAACGCTGGTTGCGCGCCCGGATGGTGCGTGTAGCTTGCACGAGGCCCACGCACCTTGGCTGGCCACCGCAGGGTCGGGCGATGTTCTGGCGGGCTTAATCGCTGGGTTGTTGGCGCGCGGTTTGGACACGCTGAGCGCCGCTGAAACTGCCACATACCTGCACGCTGAGGCCGCGCGCAGCTTTGGTCCCGGATTGATAGCCGAGGATATTCCGGACGCTCTGCCAGAGGTGCTGAACTCTATGGGGGTCTAGGCCGCCGCGCTCTATTGCACGCCGGCGCCAAGCTCCAATCCGTCCACGTAAACCACATGTGGCGCGTCGAATTGCAACTCGTAGAGCACCATCGTCATCAACCCCTCAGAGGTGATGAACTCCCCATCGACCAGGCTTGCCGCAGGGGCAAGTGCCTCGCGCAGTCCAAAAAGCGCCTTGGCGCGCCAGTCGCGCACCAAAATCTGCTGCCCTTCAGGTAAAACCACATCGCGGTCAGGCCGGGTGTCACCCAGAGAACCGGCAAGGATGCGCACAGCGCGCGTGCGCAACACATGCTTGTGCACACCTCGTAGAATGGCCGTGCCGGTATCGCGCGTGATAACGCGGTCTCCAGTGCCCAGATGCTCAATCGGCATCTCGCCGTCCAATGTCAAAACGATGCTGCCAGAGAGGACTCCAGCAGGCGAAAGAGGGCCTTCAAGGGTGCTTTGCCCGTGATCGCGCCCGGCCATATCTGGCTTCATGGCGGTATGTCCGTTTATTGTTATCTGCTCGTTATTGAAAGCATCATACCCCAACAAACGGTAAATGTCGTGCGTTTTTTCCAAAACACCTTTGCGCGGCGTCGATTTTCCCCTCGCATCCGTACGGACGCTTTGCTAGGACACAAGGCAAGATGCGGCGTGACCCTGCGCGCATCCATTGCGGGTGTGGCGGAATTGGTAGACGCACCAGATTTAGGTTCTGGCGCCTATGGCGTGGGGGTTCGAGTCCCTTCACCCGCACCACAGTCATTTCGCGGGCCAACGCGAAGGTTTGCGCTTGGACGGCTAGTGGCCTGCCGCCATCATCTGCACCATTTCGCCAAATGTCTCGGCAACCTGTGCGCATTGGTCCCACGCCACCGCGCGTGCGCGGCCAAGACTCTGCTTGCGCCCGCAACCACGCCCCCATAGAAGACCCTTGATTTTGACCGCCGCGGACGCCTCCGTGGCCCGAATGCACTGGATAAGGACGAACAATGCAGGTCACCGAGACGCTGAACGAAGGCCTTAAGCGCGCCTACACAATGATCCTCACAGCCCAGGAACTGGACGCGAAGGTCATGGAAAAGCTTAAAGAAGCGCAGCCTGAAGTCGAATTGAAAGGCTTCCGCAAGGGCAAAGTGCCTCTGGCGCTGATGAAGAAAAACTTTGGCCAGCGCGTGATGGGTGAAGCTATGCAAGAGGCCGTGGATGGCGCAATGAGCGCGCATTTCGAGGCCTCCGGTGAGCGCCCGGTGGGCGAGCCCGCAATCAAGATGACCAATGAAGATTGGAAAGAGGGCGACGACGTCGAGGTCGAGATGTCCTATGAGGCGCTGCCCACGATCCCAGATCTGGACCTCAAGAAGCTCAAAGTCGAGCGCCTCAAGGTTGTGCCCGACGATGCCTCCGTGGACGAGGCGCTGGGCAATCTGGCCGAGACAGCGCAGGACTTTGAGGATCGCAAGAAGGGTTCCAAAGCCAAGGACGGCGATCAGGTGACGATGGATTTTCTCGGCAAGGTTGATGGCGAAGCGTTCGATGGTGGTGCGGCGGAAGACTATCCGCTTGTGCTGGGCTCGAACAGCTTCATCCCCGGCTTTGAAGAGCAGCTTGTCGGCGTGAAAGCTGGCGATGAAAAAGACGTAACAGTCAATTTCCCCGATGAGTATCAAGCTGAGCACTTGGCGGGCAAAGAGGCTGTTTTCTCTTGCACGATCAAGGCTGTGAAGGCCCCCAAGGCGGCCGAGATCAACGATGAGTTGGCGACCAAATTCGGCGCTGAAGACCTCGATGCGCTCAAGGGCAATATCCGCGAGCGTCTGGTGCATGAATATTCCGGTGCCGCGCGCGCCGTGATGAAGCGCAGCTTGCTGGACCAGTTGGACAAGATGGTGGATTTCGACCTGCCGCCTTCCATGCTGGACGCCGAAGCGGGCCAGATCGCTCACCAGCTTTGGCATGACGATAACCCCGAGGTCCAAGGCCATGATCACCCCGAGATCGTACCCACGGATGAGCACATCAAGCTGGCCACGCGCCGCGTGCGTCTGGGGCTTTTGTTGGCCGAGTTGGGGCAGCGCGCAGAAGTGCAGGTAACCGATGCAGAGATGACGCAAGCCATCATGGAGCAGGCCCGGCAGTATCCCGGCCAAGAGCGTCAGTTCTTTGAATTCGTTCAGAAAGATCAGCGGATGCAGCAACAGATGCGCGCGCCGATCTTTGAAGAAAAAGTGATCGACTATGTGGTCGAGCTTGCCACTGTGACCGAAAAAGAGGTCTCAAAGGACGAGCTGCAAAAGGCAATCGAAGCGCTCGAAGACGAGAGCTGAGACCCACCGATCAGATGATACGAAAACGGGGGCCGCTGCGCCCCCGTTTTTTTGTGTCTGGAGGGCGCCGTCCCCTCAGCGGCAGTGCCGCGCCACTTCGCGCTCACGCAATCCGGTTTCGACCAAGAGGCAGCGATCGCGCGCCTCGTAATAATAGCCGCGTGCATACCACATCACGGCTTCATCCATATCCCCGTCCGATACCATCCACGCCCCGCGCAAGTATTTCACCGCGTAGTTCAGGTTCGTCTTGGCGTCTAAAAGATCGTGATCACGGCCCTGAAACCCCATGCCGCGCGCCGTGGCGGGCAGGATCTGCATCATGCCAAAATATGGCCCGTTGCGCGCGTCAGGGCGGTAATCGCTCTCGCGCTGGATGACCTTGTGAACGAGGGGCCGGGGCACGTCGTGCCGGTCCGCCGCCTCATTTATCAAAAGCCGCAACTCTGGCGTTTCATTGGGATAAAGCGCGAAGGCTTGTGGCGCGCTCGTAGGCGGTGGAGCGGATCCACTGCACGCGGCAAGGACAAGGAAAAAGGCGGGCAGGATAATCCGACGCATGATGCGGGCCTTCGGTCTGTTGATCTGCCGGAAACAAAGCCTGCGATTGTGCCGCTGAGCAAGGGGCACGGGCGGCATTGCGCGCTTTTCCGCCTCTGGCTCAGTCGCGCACGCCGGAAAACCGCGCCTGCCAGTCTGCGCGCTCCTCATCGGTGATCTTGGCAAAGAGCACCTCGGGCACCTCGAACACATGTCCCGAAGGCAGGGCGCTGAGTGCTGCAGGCACGTCACTGGGCCAGCTGTCATCCTCGGTCTTCATCGACGCGAGCATCGACACCGCCGCATCCGGGATGAAGGGTTTGGAGAGCACCGCGTAGACGCGGATGAGATTGAGCGCGAGGCGGATTTGCGCCGCCGCGCGATCCGGATCTTCCTTGAACACGGACCACGGGGCGACCGATTGCAGATATTCGTTCCCGGCTGTCCAGATCGCGCGCAGCTCATTGGCCGATTTGCGCACCTCCATCGCCTCCATATACCCCTCATAGGCCCGGATGCGGGTGGTGAGCGTCTCAATCAGCGCCTCCTCCTCGGGGCCAAAGCTGCCCTCGGATGGCACGGCCTCGCCGAATTTAGAGCGACAGAATTTGGTTACACGGCTTACGAAATTGCCGAGGATATCCGCCAAATCCTTGTTCACATCGGTCTGGAACGTCTCCCATGTAAACTCCGCATCCGAGGTCTCCGGCGCATGGCTCAATAGCCACCAGCGCCAGTAATCGGCGCCCAGAATCTCCAACGCCTGATCCATGAATACGCCGCGCCCCTGAGAGGTGCTGAACTGCCCGCCATCATAATTGAGGTAGTTGAACGACTTGATGTAATCGACAAGCTTCCACGGCTCCCCCGACCCAAGGATCGTCGCCGGAAAGCTAAGTGTATGAAAGGGAACGTTATCCTTGCCCATGAACTGGGTATAGCGCACATCGTCCGCGCCCTTGTCGGTGCGCCACCAGCGCTCCCAATCGGTGCCTTTGCCCGCCTCGACCCATTCCCCGGCGCAGGCGATATATTCAATCGGCGCGTCGAACCAGACATAGAAGACCTTGCCCTCCATGCCGGGCCAGTCCTCGGTGCCGCGCTTCACCGGGATGCCCCAATCAAGGTCGCGCGTGATGCCGCGATCCTGAAGCCCATCACCATCGTTGAGCCATTTGCGCGCAATCGACGTGGTCAGGATCGGCCAATCGCCTTTGCTGTCGATCCAGTCATTGAGCTGCCCGCGCATGCCCGATTGCATGAGGTAAAGGTGCTTGGTCTCGCGGACCTCCAGATCGGTGGAGCCGGAGATCGCGCTGCGCGGCTCAATCAGGTCCGTGGGGTCAAGCTGCTTTGTGCAGTTCTCGCACTGATCCCCGCGAGCCTTGTCATAGCCGCAATTGGGGCAGGTGCCCTCGATATATCGGTCGGGCAGAAAGCGGCCATCGGCGTTGGAATAGACCTGTTTCTCACTCACTTCGCGGATCATGCCCTGCTCGGCCAGACGGCCCGCGAAATGCTGGGTCAGGGTGTGGTTCTGTGGGCTGGAGGAGCGGCCAAAGTGATCAAAGCTGAGCCGGAACCCATCCGCGATCGCTGCCTGAACGCCGTGCATCTCGGCGCAATAATCCGCCACGGGTTTGCCCGCCTTCGCGGCGGCCAGTTCGGCGGGGGTGCCATGCTCATCGGTGGCACACAAAAACAGCACTTCGTGGCCGCGCTGACGCAAATAGCGCGCATAGAGATCCGCCGGAAGCTGGCTGCCCACGAGATTGCCCAAGTGCTTGATCCCATTGATATAGGGGATCGCCGAGGTGATGAGATGACGTGCCATGCGGGTGGCCCTTCCTGCTGCGTTTCGCCCCGTTTAGCGCAAGCGGTGCGAGGGGGCCAGAGGGGGCTTAGCGCTTGTCGCGGATCGCCCCCGTCAGGCGGCCAATGGTGAAGGAGGTGCGCGGCGCCCAGATGTAGCGGGTTTTTTCGTCCATCGTGGGGCGCACCAGCATCCGGCCAAAGCCAAACAGGATCAGTGCCCCGTGGCCCACGGCGATCATCAAGAACATCGCGCTCGGCCCATAGGTCTCGATCAGGCTGGAGGCCAGAAGCGGTGCGGCGATCGCCCCCAAGGCATAGAAAAACATGAGCGCTGCGGCCAGTTCGACCCGCTCGTGGTTTTCGGCAAAATCATTGGCGTGTGCGGCGGCGACGGAGTAGATCGGAAAGGAGGTCAGCCCGAAGAAAAACGCCGACCACATGATGCCCGTGGTCCCCAACCCCGGCAGTGCGGCGGTCGCGATGCAGCAGATGATTGCGGCCACAGACAGTGCGATCATCACATGGCGTCGGTCAAATTTATCAGCCAACCAGCCCACCGGGAGCTGCGCCAACGCCCCGCCCAAAACAAAGGCGGCGAGGAAGTATGCGATCTGCTCGACCGCCAGCCCAACCTGCTGACCGTAGATCGGGCCGACCATCCGAAAGGTCGCAGTCGATATGGCGGCCACAACCACCGCCGCCGCCGCCATTGGCGAGCAGATGATCGCAAGGCTTGGCCTCAGGCGCGGCGCGGCAGGGGTTTCGGGCTGGGTCACGCGCGTGAGGGTCAGCGGCAAAAGTGAGGCGCAGCAAAAGAGCGCCAACAGGTTGTAGGAGACGTACGAGGCGGGTTCCAACACCGAAATAAGCATTTGCGCCACGAGCGATGCGCCCATATCAGCCACCCGGTAGACCCCCATCGTGCGCCCGCGCGTCTCGTTTGTGACCTTGGCCTGAAGCCATGCCTCGATCACCGTGTAACAGCCCGCCACGCAGATTCCCGAGGCGATCCGCATCAGCGCCCAGGCGTAGGCATCGACGAACATCATATGCGACATCAGCCCGATCGTGCCTGCCGCCGTGAAAGCTGCGAAAGCGCGGCTGTGCCCGACCGAGCCCATAAGGCGCGGCGCCCACCAACAACCGATGAAGAAGCCAAGGAAATGCGCCGAGCCCAGAAGGCCGATCTGCTCCGTGCTGAAATTCAGCGCCAGCCCGCTCAGCGCATCGAGCGGACCCACCCCACCTGACGAGAGCTGCATCAAAATGACCGACAAAAAGAGGGCTGCAAAGGAAATGGCGGTTCGCATAGGGTCAAACTCGCACGCCCTACATCCGCCGCCTTTGGCATATTCGACCAATATGTGTCGTTTTTACCCTCGCGTCGCTGTTTCTCTATGCGCGCCACGATGTTGAGATCGATCCGGTCGCCGACAAAGCCGGGAAAGCCGCCTGCGCCAAAAGCCGCCCTGCTGATCGCGCCAGTCAGTTGCACGGTCAGCTTGTCGAGGTCATCCACATCGGTGCCCCGCTGTCGATAAAGCCCCGCGTTGAGGCGCACAGGCCGGGTGATCCCGCAAATGGTGAGATCGCCCTCGACCACGGTCCCGCTCAGATCGCCGGTGATCCGGGGTGAGCGAAAGAGGATCTCCGGATAACGCGCCGTATCCAGAACCTGCGGCCCCTTCATGGTTTACGTCACGAAAATGACACCCGCCTTGGCCGCACTCGCATCAAGTGTCACGTCGACCTCGCTACGCGCCATGTCGAGGCGATAATCCTCCGATGCGGCTATGCCTGCGCCGCCCCAACTGATCAGAGCCAAAAGTGCCAGAAATCTGCGCATAGCCAATAACCTTTTCAAATACCGCTACCGTTAAGGAAAGTCTGAAAAACCTGCCGGTTTCCGTGTGATGTGGTAGGCTGCGG
>ERZ887849.4184-NODE-4184-length-10313-cov-67.925911_pt1 | contig 10313 bp, 7 predicted proteins | sample MGYA00521267_ERZ887849 | MGnify/ENA primary metagenome ERZ887849 (study PRJEB32303, sample SAMEA104408601) | aquatic metagenome | biome: Brackish water; feature: Pelagic; material: water | place: Baltic Sea | collected 2014-06-06T16:11:00 | depth 2,863 m ... | reverse complement strand
CAGTTCAGCTTTGTCACAGTTCAGCTTTGTCACAGTTCAGCTTTGTCACAGTTCAGCTTTGTCACAGTTCAAAAGTGTGGTCAGCCTCCTACTTGCCCTGTTTGTGCTGCTTATTTCGCAAACTGGAAGCTTAAGTCACAGGAATCGCCCCAATTTGTTCTGGCAGAGCATTTGGCTCGCTATGCCTAAAAACGCTATGTTCGTCGATCCGCTTCGCCGAAAATTCGTTTGTTTGGCCGATTTGCGAAAATCTTTGGGGCGTATCGCTGGTTCTGAGGGCTGCATTTTCCACCTTTTTCAGCTGACGAATCGTAGTGCTTGCGCGGCATCTGCCAGAAGGTTATAGTGTGGCCGACAGCGTTCTGGTGAAAAGTGGACGCAGCGAACAATTCTGACATGGGTAGTGGCGGAGTTAATCCGAATCGTCGGTGTGTCACGAGTAAAATGGCGGCAGGTCTGATAGGGAAGTCATGAAGAATTCAGAGCTTGGCAAAATTCATAATGGCGATTGTATTGAGGGGATGAATTCTTTGCCGGAAGGCAGTGTGGACCTTGTGTTCGCCGATCCTCCTTTCAACATTGGCTACAAGTACGATGTGTACGAAGACAAGATGGCCGCAGAGGACTATTTGAAGTGGTCCAATCAGTGGATGACGGCCGCTTATCGAGCATTGAAGGCTGACGGCACGTTTTGGCTGGCCATTGGCGACGACTTTGCCGCAGAGCTGAAGATTGAAGCTCAGAAAATTGGCTTTCACTGCCGCAGCTGGGTGATTTGGTACTACACGTTTGGCGTCAACTGCAAGAACAAGTTTACTCGGTCGCACACGCACCTGTTTCACTTTGTGAAAGACCGAGAGAACTTTACGTTTCGCAGTGAGGATCTTGAGAACCGCGTTCCATCGGCTCGAATGCTGGTTTACAACGACAAGCGTGGTAACCCCAAAGGGCGTTTGCCTGATGATACGTGGATTATTCCTCCGGTTGTTGAAGAAACGTTTGCGTTAAGGCCGCAGGATCTGGAAGACTGTTTTCTGCCCACAGAAAGCGATTGGTATTTTCCTCGCGTGGCTGGCACGTTTAAGGAGCGAGCCGGCTTTCATGGTTGTCAGATGCCGGAACAGCTGCTTGGCAGGATTATTCGTACGTGTTCTGAGGAAAACGAAGTCGTGATGGACCCGTTTTCCGGAAGTGCGTCTACGTTGATTGTTGCCAAGAAACTGGGACGACAGTTTGTTGGGTTTGAGCTGTCGGAAGAATATATGAAGGCCGGCACAGAGCGGCTTGGTCAGGCAAACGTTGGTGACGAACTTACTGGTGCGGCAGAACCTAAGATGTCGGCCCCCAAGACCTGGCAGGGCAAGCCCAACAAAAAAACGGCTCAGCAGCAACAGTGGTTGACAGCGCCTGAATCGGCTCCGCTGCCAATTGACCAACGGATTGCTGAAGCCATTAATGATGGAGTGTTGGTCGCCTGGCAATCTTTGAAAGCGGTCGGTTCAATAAAAGACGTGCTTGACGATAAGGATATGGCGGAGAAATTCTATGATGCCTGCGAGAAGCTGGGGATTCCCGGCTCTCGTAAGTTCCTGGCGGAACGGCTGTTCGCTGTTGTGTCCAAACTGCCGTTTTCACAAACTGAACTGGTCTTCTCCGATAGTTAAAGTTCTCGGTCAAATGTCGCACGCGCGGTGAGACAGGTTTCTTGTCGCGACAACGGAGCGGCTTGGCGGTTCGAACGTTCCACGTCTTCTGCGTGCTACGCCACTCGGTCAAGGGCGAAGCCCTTGTTAAGTTTTATGCTGTGTTGCTGCATCGCTGGCGGTGACGGGTAACACCACTGATTCTGATTTCAATTCATGTCGTCCACCAAAACAACGCTGCCGCAACGGGACCATCTGCGTCGCAATCTTAAAGCGATGAATGCTGATGGGTTTTCGTTCAGCATTATGGTGGGAATTGGCGAAACTTATTTGCCGGCATTCATGTTGTCGGCGGGCCGGGGTGAGTTTGCTGCCGCGTTGATTGCCACCGTTCCGCTGTTGACGGGCAGTTTGCTGCAACTGCTGGCTCCGGCGATGATTCGCTGGATTGGATCGTATCGCCGTTTTGTGGTGCTGATGTCTTCGGCTCAGGCGGCCAGTCTTAGCGCGCTGGCTCTCATGGTGTTCTTTCCGCAGGCTCCGACGTGGCTGTTTTTTATTCCAGCCACGACATATTGGGGCGCTGGTCTGTCGACCGGTCCAGCGTGGAATACGTGGGCCGAAGATCTTGTGCCGGGGAAGTTGCGAGCCGGGTTTTTCTCACGGCGAAGCCGTCTTAGTCATTTCGGCGTGCTGGTGGGATTGTTCAGTGGTGGAATGCTGTTAAGACAATTTGATGGGACGGACCACGCTCTGAAGGTGTTTGCTGTGCTGTTTGGTGTTGGCGGGGTAGCTCGGTTTGTGTCGTCGTTGATGTTGTCGTTGCAGTCGGAAGGAACGGGTCGCGTTAGTACTCGTGGAAGCGAGGAAGCCAATACACGCGGCCCGGTGAAAAGTTTGCTGACCAGTCTGCGGAAACCGGGGCCTGCCGGTCGTTTTGTGATGTATCTGTTAACCGTTCAGACAGGCGTCTTCATTGCGGGACCGTACTTTACGCCGTTTATGAGGCAGACGTTGCAGCAATCGTGGTTCGATTACATGCTGCTGATTTCTATTGGCTTTATTGGCAAAATGATTTCGCTTCCATGGGCGGGCCGAATTGCGAATTCGGCAGGAGTCGGGCGTTTGCTGTGGATTGGCGGCCTGGGCATCATTCCCATCAGCAGCTTCTGGGCGGTGTCTCAATCGTTTTGGTTTTTAGCGTTTGTGCAACTGTTAAGTGGACTGGTGTGGGGATGTTACGAACTGGCGATGTTGCTGCAGTTCTTTCGCGAAATTCCACGCGATCAGCGAGTTCATATTTTGACGCTGTACAATCTTGGCAATTCAACCGCGATGGTTTTGGGAACGTTGATCGGTGCCGCGTGTCTGAATCTTTTCGGAGGCGGCCGCGATGCCTATCTGGCCGTGTTTGTGATTTCTTCTGTGGCTCGTTCGGTTTCGCTGTTTCTGTTGCCGGGTGGGCGAGCGGTGTTGCGTTCGTCTGGAAGTCGCATGCGTAAGTTTGTAAGTCGCACAATTGCCGTTCGACCGATGGTTGGGTCGTTTGAACGCCCGGTGTTGTCGTCGTTTGTTGAAGAAGCTGAAACTGAATCGCCAAACGAACCTGACGGTGTTGAGTGCGAACGATTGTCGAGCCACGTGTCGGGAAGTGATTCAAAGTCGAACTTATAATGACTGACGAAGCCAAAAATCGCCGCGACTTTCTGGGAATGTTGAAGCCAGCCGACCATGGTCAGCCGCCGGTTCAAACGCCATTGGTGCCGACCGGTGGCAGCACTGTTCGAGTTGCCACGCGAGCGATGGCATGCGATTTTTCGATCATCATGAACCCTGGTGGTCATGAACAGGTGTCTGCTGTTGGTGACGTGCTGGAACTGATTCATGAGATTGAAAGCTGGTTAAGCGTTTACAAATCGGGAAGTGAAATTTCACGAGTGAACCGCGATGCTGCGAGCGAGCCGGTGCACGTGACTCGACGTTTGTTCGACCTGTTGCAGGTTTCCCGGAATCTGTTTGAGCAAACCGGCGGGGCCTTTGATGTTGCGGCGGGAGCGCAGGTGCAGCTCTGGAAGCGGTGTCGATCTGAGCAGCGGATTCCGACACCGCAGGAAACTGCGGACGTTTTGGAATGTTCGGGCAGTCAGTACCTGCGTCTGGATGACAAAGTCTGTAGCGTCGGTTTTGAAGCCGATGGATTGCAGCTTGATCCAGGAGCTATCGGCAAAGGGTATGCCTTGGATTCTGCGGTCGAGTGGCTGCAGAAAACGGAGGCAGCGCCGGATTCATTTCTGTTGCACGGAGGTCACAGCAGCCTTTTGGCTCGGGGGCAGCATAGCGGGCAATCGGGCTGGCCTGTGGGAATCGGCAACCCACTGTTTACAAAAAAACGACTGGGAACGGTTTTGCTGCGTGATCAGGCGATGTCCACCAGCGGGTCAAACATTCAATTCTTCCGCCACGAAGGCCGACGGTATGGGCATATTCTCGACCCTCGGAACGGCCAGCCAGTCGATGGAATGCTGTCTGTGACTGTTTTTGCGGATTCCGCAGCAGTTGCCGACGCGCTTTCCACAGCGTTTTTTGTATTGGGGGTCGAAAATGCTGCAAAGTGTTGTGATAATCTTTCGGGCATTGGAGCAATTCTGATTCCGTTTCCACAAAAGGGAAGGCGAGTGGTACCGACTGTCATCGGAGTACCGGCTGACCAAATTTTCTGGGATCACGATCAAGTGGCGTTGTAGATTGGTCTCCAAAATTGGAAGCTCAATCAGTCAGCGAAACCCTCCAGGCTGAAGTTGCGATCACCGCTGGGCGGCTTGCAGCTGTTTACCTTCCATCAATTCATCCTGCCTGTTTACCTATCGGAGTTAGAACCTCGTGACCGACACTCGTCGTTTTTCACTGGCTGCCATTGTCTTGCTGGTGGTGCTGCGTTTGGGCATTGGATGGCAATTGCTGTACGAAGGCCTGTGGAAAGTAAATACTCTTGATTCGCCCACGCCCTGGACGGCAGCTGGCTATCTGAAGAATTCACTGGGACCGATGCGAGATTCGTTTCGCAATATGGCGGGTGATCCGGATGAGCTTGGTTGGCTGGACTACGACACCGTGGCTGGTCGCTGGCAAAGCTGGGCGGCACGATTTAATCAACACTACGAACTTGATGAGAAGCAACAGGGTTCGCTGTATCGATTGATGAATGGTTCTCAGGGTAAAGCCGGCAATCGTCTGGTGTTTTCGGAACCTTTGGAAGCTTTGCCTTCCGGTATTGAATACCTTAACAAAGCCAGTCGAGTATCCAACAAGGTGGTTTGGTTTGATGCCAAGGCAAAACGACTATACGTTGATGCGGAACAGTTCCTGAAGCCGGATGAACGAGCAAAGCTGGATGCGTTGGTCAAAGGCCGGAGCGACGCACAGGCGGCTGCATTTTTGAATGCAGTTGATCGAGTCTACAGCCGCCAGAAGAACGGCATGGGCTATCTGAAAAAACTTGCTGGCGCGTTAAAGGGCGATCCTGGTTTGCTGGGCAACGAAGACTGGCAACAGGTTGGCAAGTTGGAGCAATACAAGAAAGAACTTGCTGAATACGAAGCTGACTACGCCGCTGCAAAGACGGAAACACAGTGGGGGCATTTGAACTTTACATGGGGTAAGATTCAGTCATTGCGGTCAGAATTGACCGGGCCAATTAAGGCGATGGAATCTGAGTTAAAGGACAAAGCGGAAGGGATTTTAACCACCGCTCAACTGGCGAAAGGTCCGGTTTCAGAACCGTGGACCGCGTTGCGAATTTCTGACACGCTGACCATTATTGGGCTGACCGTTTTGGGGCTGATGTTAATTCTGGGCTTGTTTACACGGTTTGCTGCTGTCATGGCCGCATTCATGCTGTTTAGCTTTTATCTGGCGATGCCTCCGTTCCCGGGAGTCCCAGAGATTCCGGGGCCGGAACACAGCTTTATTGTGAACAAAAACCTGATCGAAGTGTTTGCTCTGTTGGCGATTGCGGCATTGCCATCGGGCATCTGGTTTGGGCTCGATCGCCTGCTGGCCGTATTCTTCGACAAATGGAAGTCCGGCAAGAAGCTGAGTCCGGCATTGAAGTCCATGGTGGCAACGGGAGATGAACCGGATTCCGATTCTGGACTTGCTACTGCGGCAACGTAGAATCGATTTAAGAAACGATGCGACTACTCTGTTTTGAGAATTCATTCAAGTACGAACATCACGCTTCACGTTCTTAATCGGACAACATCTTTTTGTCATAGCTGAATACTTTTGGCGACCCGCGCTGAAGCTGGGGAAGTCGCCCGGATTTAATAAAACACGGTCATCTTTAAAACACAGTCATCACACCGAAACGGTGGAGGAAATAAATAATGTTGACAACTCCTGAACAAGAACAAATTGGCAAAGATAATTTCTATGAAGCTGTCGGCATTTCCCGACGTGACTTTATGAAAACTGCGGCCGCCGCTGGTACTGGTCTGGGTGCGTTGTACTTTGGCTATGAAAAGCTGAAGGGTAAGCCCGTTCGCACGGCATTTATTGGCACTGGCGATGAAGGTAACGTGCTGATCAGCGAGCACCCGACGGACTATATGGAAATTGTGGCGATTGCTGACTTGCGCCCCGCTAACCTGAAACGAACTGTTTTAGGAAGTCATCCAATTGCTCGAAAAGGCCTGAACACTGTGCTCGGCAAAGCCAAAGCAGCCGAAGTTCAGCACTTCAGCAATCATCGAGACTTGCTGGCGAAGAAAGACGAACTTGGTCTGGAAGCCGTCGTCATTGCAGTTCCATTGAATCAGCACGCTGCCGTAGCCATCGAATGCATGGAAGCCGGCCTGCATGTGCTTTGTGAAAAGCTGATGGCCAAAACGGTTATGGCCTGTAAAGAAATGATTCGAACGGCGGAAAAGAAGGGACTGATGTTGGCTGTCGGACATCAGCGTCACTACAGCGTGTTGTACGACAACGCTGCCTACCTGACGAAGATGGGGCTGCTGGGCGACATTAAGTTCATTCGAGCTCAATGGCATCGCAATAACAGCTTTCCCAACAGCGACGCATGGCAAAAGTGGAATGGGTCCGCGAAGGAAGATCGTGAGCTTCTGACAAAGATGGAGCAGGATGGCAGCTTGAAAGAGTTTGGCTACGAAACTGCTCGCAAACTGATCGACTGGCGTCTGTACAATGAAACCGGCGGTGGTTTGATGGCAGAGCTTGGCAGCCATCAAATGGACGCGGCCAGTATTTTTCTGGGAAAGGTCCACCCACTTGCTGTTCAGGGGTACGGCGGTAAGAACTTTTTCGGGATGGAAGGCGTTGGGCCGGAATCCGCATGGAAAGACGATCGTGACATCGACGACCAGATCTTTGTTACATTCGAGTTTCCTGGTAAGACGCACGAAGTTAATGATCGTGATATCAGCGTTGTGACATATTCGTCGATGAATACAAACAGCTGGGAGCCCTATGGTGAAGCCGTTTTCGGCAGCCGGGCAACTTTATGGATGAAGACTGAAAAAGAAGCTCTGTTGTACAAGGAAGCCAGCAAGGACAGCCCGGGCGGTGTTGAACAACGGATTTGGGTTGTTGACAGCAAAGGTTCCGGGCCGGTTTTGGACAGCTATGAAACCAGTGCTCCATCGTCTGCCGCAAATACTGCTCAGGCGGGATCTGGCGACGTTATCAGCCGCGGATATCGTGAAGAAATGGAACACTTCTGCTATTGCATTCGCACAGGCAAGGACGAGCTGCGTTGTAACGGTCATGTTGCCATGGCGGATGCAATTATGGCGTTGACCGCGAATTTGGCGATGAAACATAACAAGCGAATCGAATTCAAGCAGGAATGGTTTGATGCTTCCAGCGATGCCTGTCCGGAAGACGATTTCGCCGCGTAGTCAAACGTGGCATGTGTTGTTGCCGGTCGCGTCCACCCGCCACGTATTGACGTTGTTTGAGGATAGCACAGGAATAACTTCAGAAGCTCGGTGTCTTTTTGATGCCGGGCTTCTTCCGCTATGTTCGTTTCACGTTTGCGACCATTGAATCCAAACAATTGTTGAACGGGGTTTTGCTGAGCGACAACGGAGCGTTTCGAGTTTTGGCTTGATTACGGATAAAGGGATTGCCCTTGTGAGGTGTTGAGATCATGGGACGTTGGCCTGATAGCAGTCGATCAACTCTGACAACCTTTGCGTTGATCTTTATTTTATTTCCATTGCTCGCCTGGCTGTGCGTTTGGTTCATGCAGGCTTAGAACACGCCACTTGTGTTGTGTGTGTAGGGGGCAAGGTTGTCATAAGCGTTTGCCGGACAATTCCGGCTCTGCAGCCTGGATTGCTCGACGCAGGAATTGGGTCAGGCCATAAGCGTCTGTTGTGAATTTAGTTCTGGCTTTTTCTTCATTTACGATTTGGTTCTCTGATCTTGTCTACATCTTCTTCTACCGTCAGTTCTGAATCCGACAATGCCGATCAATCGCGAGGACGATCGGGCAAATCGACATTGCTGATCGTCTTTGTTGTGGTCTTCATCGACTTGCTGGGTTTTGGAATCGTTTTGCCGTTGCTGCCGCGTTACGGGGCTCACTTTAACGCTTCTAAAATGCAGCTTGGTCTGCTGATGGCTTCGTTTTCCGCGATGCAGTTTTTCTTTGCACCGATTTGGGGATCGCTTTCTGATCGAATCGGACGTCGCCCCGTTTTAATTGTGGGGCTGTTGGGATCCACCTTTGCCTACGCGATGTTTGGATTTGCAACGTCGTTGGGTAGAGAAGGCCTGTTTCTTGGACTTGGCGCGTTGCCGTGGCTGTTCATTACACGAATTGCAGCGGGTATCGCAGGAGCCACCATCGCCACCGCTCAGGCAGTGATTGCGGACAGCACTGGCGCTGCAGGGCGGGGCAAAGGGATGGCTTTGATCGGGGCTGCGTTCGGCATTGGCTTTACGTTTGGCCCGTTGATTGGTGCGGCATGCACTTCAAACAACCCATCAATTGCGTTGAACGACGCTCAGTACTTTGCCGTGAAAGCCTGGGAAGCATCGACGGAGCCGATGACGGCGGAACAGCTTGTGCGGCAACTATCCGCTCAGGGTGAACTTCGCCCGGCAGATCAGGAAGCTGCCTCACAGTTGCTGGAGACACCGCGTCCGTTGAATGAGGTACAAGCTTTGTTAATGACACCACCCTCCGCTTTACCAGGGTATGTGGCTGCGGCTTTGTCTGCATTGGCGTTGTTGTTGGCGATTGCCAGGCTGCCCGAATCAAGGAGTGGCGATTCTTCTGCCAACGGACGGCGGCGAGGAGGCTTATTTAGTCTGGGTGCAGTCGCAAAGCATTTGACTGCCAAAAAGTTTGCCGTGGTGTTGGTGGCGATATTTATCACAACCTTTGCCTTCGCGTTGTTTGAAAGTACGCTGTCGCTGCTGACACGAGAGTTCGGATACAGTTCCAAACGAAATTTTCAGCTGTTCGCTTATATTGGCGTCATTCTGATGCTTGGTCAGGGGCTGCTTGTGCGTCGACTTTTGCCAAGAATCGGCGAATACCGAATGGCGCTGATCGGTGTGTGCCTGATGACATTTGGATTCGTTTTAATTGCATTAACGGGTAACAAAGTGCTGCCCGCATCGTCGCTTTGGTACATCCTGCCCGTCGTTACGATTGGCTTTTCCGCGGTGACTCCCTCGCTGCAGTCACTGTTGTCTCAGTCAGCAGCTGACGACGAACAGGGAGCCGTCCTGGGGACAGGACAAAGCCTGTCTTCGCTGGCCCGAATTCTGGGGCCTTACATTGGTATTCAGTTGCTGGATATATCCGCTGCCACTCCTTACTTTGCAGGAGCCGCCCTGATGCTGGTCGGCGGCGTCGCCGTCGCTTCAATCCGTTCGGGCAAAATGCCCGGATCAGCTTCGGAATAATATGTTCTTGCTGATAGGCTAATGATTGCGTTAGCCCATGATTGGCGGACTCCACTCACCGCAACAAGCAGATCCTCGCCTTTGAAATTCAGGGCGAGGATCTTTTTTTGCGCGGAACCAGGCGGCCAGCAAAATGGATTTAACAGGGAAGGCAGTCGCTTCATCTTCTTTCTAAGTGCTTGTGTCGCAAGCCGCCAAAACTTTCTACGTTTTTAACTATGCTAAGCCAATGGGCCAGGGCTCAACGTCGGTTCGGAGAAATAGATCATGAAGACCTGTTTGTTCATGGAGCGCGTTCATGGCTGTTGAGATAGGCGATTTGCGGGCCTTGCTTGGGGTGGCGGGCGGCTGACCTGGGTGAGAGAGTCGTAGGTTTCTTAAGATTTTTTTTCTGAATTCGTACGTAGGTTTCCCACGTGTTGCCGTTTCGAGACACGGAGCGTTGATTTTGCGACGTTCGGTCTAAGAAAAACGGCCTTATTGGGGGAGTATGGCGACATGGTTTACCGAAGGCTCAGTTCGGTTCGAACGGCGAATCTCAAGCGGTGTGGGTTTACTTTGATTGAGTTGTTGGTCGTGATCTCGATCATCGCCACCTTAATGTCTTTGATCCTGCCAGCCATCCAAAACGCTCGATCTGCCGCTCGTCGTATGCAGTGCAGCAACAATCTTCGCAATGTAGGAGTTGCCGTGTTGGCGAATTGTGCCAAGCGTAAAGATCGTATTCCTGCC
>ERZ887849.4181-NODE-4181-length-10318-cov-5.075319_pt1 | contig 10318 bp, 10 predicted proteins | sample MGYA00521267_ERZ887849 | MGnify/ENA primary metagenome ERZ887849 (study PRJEB32303, sample SAMEA104408601) | aquatic metagenome | biome: Brackish water; feature: Pelagic; material: water | place: Baltic Sea | collected 2014-06-06T16:11:00 | depth 2,863 m ... | reverse complement strand
GTGGCATTGACGGAGGTCCCCCAGCAGGTGGGGATCGCCGACCTGCCGTGGCCGGCTGCCGATGAATGGTTGGCGGCTGTTGGGGCGAGTGCTCTGACCTGTGACCCGCCAGTGCTTCATCTCGATGACGGCCTGCTCTATCTGGATCGCTACTGGATCGAGGAGTGCCGCGTCGCCGAGGACATCCTGGCGCTGGCGGCCGCACGGCGTCCTGGCCCCGCGCTGGACATCAGCCGCCTGTTCCCGGACAGCTACGCCGAACAGCGCGGGGCGGCGGAGTTGGCGCTGTCGCGCTCGTTGACCGTCCTGACCGGAGGTCCGGGCACCGGCAAGACCACCACCGTCGCGCGACTGCTCGCACTGCTCGCCGAGCGAACCGAACTCGACGGAAAGCCCCGCCTGCGGATTGCGTTGGCGGCTCCGACGGGTAAAGCCGCGGCGCGACTTCTTGAGGCCGTCCAGCGCGAAGTTGATGCTCTCGCGGCCGCAGACCAGAAGCGCCTTCCCGTTCTGACAGCCACCACCATGCATCGCCTGCTGGGCAGTCGGCCCGATACCTCGTCGCGGTTCCGGCACAACCGGGAGAACCGGCTCCCCCACGACGTGATCGTCGTCGATGAGACCTCCATGGTGTCGTTGACCATGATGGCTCGGTTACTGGAGGCTGTCCGACCCGAGTCCCGGCTGCTGCTGGTCGGCGATCCGGACCAGTTGGCGTCGGTGGAGGCCGGTGCTGTGCTGGCTGATCTGGTCGACGGGCTGGCGGCGGCCCCCGACTCCCCGGTCGCCACGCTGGTGACCCCGCACCGTTTCGGTGAGTCGATCGGAGCACTGGCCGATGCGATCCGCGATGGCGATGCCAATGCCGCGGTCGAGGTGCTTCGGGCCGGCGGTGATCATATCGAGTGGATCGACGTTCACAACCCCGCCGACATGCTACGCAAAGTCCTTGTGCCGCATGCCCTGCGTCTGCGTGAGGCCGCTGTGCTCGGCGATGTGGGGGCGGCGTTGCAAACCCTGGAACAACATCGGCTGCTGTGTGCGCACCGCCGCGGCCCCTACGGCGTGGCGTACTGGAATCGGCAGATCGAACGCTGGCTGGCCGAGCAGACCGACATGCCGTTGTGGGCGGACTGGTACGTCGGCCGGCCGGTGCTGGTCCGGGCCAATGACTACGGTCTGGGCCTCTACAACGGTGACACCGGGGTCGCGGTGCTGCGCGACGGAGGGCTGCGCGCCGCGATGGCGTCGACGGCCGGCCCGGTCGAGTTCGCCACCAGCAGGCTCGCCGATATCGAGACCATGCACGCCATGACCATTCACAAGAGTCAGGGCAGCCAGGCAGGCGAAGTCACCGTGCTGCTTCCGCCCGAGGACTCCCGGCTGCTGACGCGCGAATTGCTCTACACGGCAGTCACCCGCGCGCGCGAGAAGGTGCGGTTGGTTGGTTCGGCTGACCAACTGCGGGCAGCGATCGGCCGCCGTGCGGTGCGCGCCACCGGGTTGAGTCGGCGGTTGCGTGACGCCACCGGGGACTGAGCCGCGTTGAACGCCCGGGACGGGGATGCCGTGGATGGGGATACCACCATCACCGTGGACGGTGACATGGTCCTCAAGGTCCACCGGGCCGGAACCGACCCGCAGGATTTGGCCGTTCGGTTGCGAATCGCGAAGGAGTCAGGTTGTCTGCTGACGCCGTTGAGCATCCACCCGGAGGTCATCACCGCTACCGCGGGAGCGCGGTGGCGTACCCGATGGCCGCGGGTACACCCGATACCCCAGCGCCCCGAGGCGCTGCCGTGGCCAGAGGCGGGCGCGTTGCTCGCCGCGTTGCATCGGGCACCGTTGTCCGCCGGTGACGACGTTCCCGTCCACGGTGCCGTCCGAAACCTCCAAAGAGCGCTGGACGGGCTCCCCGCGGGTGCGCCCGCGGCGATCCGGCAGGCCGCCACGGCCCTTGCTCCGCGCGCCTGGCGCACGGCCACCCCGGGTCGGCCATTGACCCTGGTGCACGGAGATTTCCATCTCGGCCAGCTTGGCCGCGCTGCCGATGGGGAGTTGCTGCTGTTCGATGTCGACGACCTGGGAGCCGGCGATCCCGCCTGGGATCTGGCTCGTCCCGCCGGATTCTGGGCCAGCGGGTTGATTCCGGACGTTGACTGGAGGGCCTTCCTGACCGCCTATCGCCGGGCCGGTGGACCCGCGGTACCGGCGTCGGGCGACCCGTGGCCCGCGCTGGAACCCCACGCGCGTGCCGCGGTGGTCCAAGCCGCTGCGGCTGGGGCCGCGAGGTCAGCTCTTGACGAGACTCAGACGGCGCTGGTGGCGTCGTGCGCCCGCATGCCGTCGAGTTAGCTGGAGAAGAAAAGCCGACCGAAGCCACCTTTGCGGTACTGGTGACCGCCATGGCTGCCCCAGGCCGGGCCGTATCCCTGTTGGGCCTGCGGCGGCGGCGGGGCGAAGCGGTTCTCGAGCTGGGTCATCGACTCCAGCTCGCCGAAGTCGAGGAAGATTCCCCGGCAGGTGTCGCACTGCTCGAGGTGGACCCCGTTTCGCTCGTAGGTGCGCATCAACCCCGCACACTTCGGACAGAGCAGGTTGTTGCCCATCGACGCGATGGGGGGCTTGGGTGGCTCGTATGGCGGAATCGTCATGCCCCCTCTAACGCGCGGCGGGACGGAAACATCCCCCGACGGCGACGTTAAGCTGACCCGTGAGGCAATCGTGACGGATAACGACGTGGAGAAGCGCTGGCGCGACCCGGCGACGTTCCGGGCGGCGGCCAGGTATGTCGGCATCGTCGTGCTGTTGGCGGCGGTGGCCCTCGGAGCCACGGCCGTCTCGGGTTCGCTGTTTGCCGGCATCATGGTCCCCGGCAGCTTGTTCATCGGCGGGATCGGTGCACTGGTGCGGACCTATCAGGTCTGGCGCGGCTATGGAGCGTGGCGGATCTGGCATGCCGCCAGTTGGGTTCTGCTGGGGCTGTCGATGTTCTTCCTCGGCGTTCCGCTCTCGGTGAATCAGTGACCGCCATACTCATCGGGTGAGTCCTGCCCCGCTGCCGTTGGCCGGCGTCCGGGTCGTCGAGATCTCCAGCTTCGTCGCGGTGCCGTTGGCCGGGATGACATTGGCTGCCCTCGGCGCCGAGGTGGTCCGCGTCGACCCCATCGGCGGCGCCGCCGACTATCACCGCTGGCCGATCACCCCTGCTGGCGACAGCATCTACTGGGCCGGGCTCAACAGGGGCAAGCGCTCGGTCGCGGTAGACATGGGATCCGAGCAGGGCCAGAATCTGGTGCAGCAGTTGATCGCCGATGCTGGCATCCTGATCACCAATCTCACTGGTCGCCAATGGCTTTCCCATGCCTCGTTGGCCGCGCACCGCCCCGACCTCATTCACCTTGAGGTGCCCGGTCACCCCGACGGTGCGACCGCGGTGGACTACACCGTCAATGCCGCGACCGGTTTTCCGATGGTGACCGGTCCTACCGGCTATGACGGACCGGTGAACCACGTGATGCCGGTGTGGGACGTCAGTTGCGGTCTGTATGCGGTGGTTTCGGTGCTCGCCGCGCTACGCCACCGGGAGAGGACCGGGGAGGGAAGTTCGATCCGGCTGCCACTGGACGACGTCGCCCTGGCTACCGCGGCGAACCTCGGGTTCCTGACCGAGGTCATGGTCAACGGAACCCAGCGCCCCCGCCTGGGCAACGCGATCTACGGTCAGTACGGCCGAGACTTCATCAGCAGCGATGGGGTGAGCTTCATGGTGGTGGCCCTCACCGGCCGCCATTTCGGGGATCTCACCCGGTTGACCGGCACCACCGCGACGGTGGCGGCAATCGCGGAGTCGTTGGGTTCGGACTTCACCGACGAGGGCCAGCGCTTCCGGCACCGCGGCGTTCTGGATGGCTTCTTCGAGGCCTGGTTCGGTGCCCACACCGCCGAGGAGATCACCGATGCGTTGTCGGCGAGTTCGGTGCTGTGGGACCGCTACCGCACCTTCGAGGAGGTCGCCCGGAGCCCACGGGTGACGGCCAATCCGCTGTTCGCCATGCTGGACCAGCCACGGATCGGCAGCTATCCGGTGCCGGGCCTGCCGATGTCGGTCGGCGGCGTACACATCCCGGCGCAGATCGCCCCCGTACTCGGGGAACACACCGCGCAGGTTCTCGCGCAGCAACTGGGGTTGACCGCGGATCGCATCGCAAACCTGGTTGAATCGGGCGTCGTGGCGACATGAGCGAGGTTCTCGCGCGTCTACTCGATGTGCGCCCGGAGGATCTACCGGACGTCTTCACCGGAGCGCCCAACGGTCCGTCCGGAAAACGGGCTTACGGCGGGTTGCTCACCGCGCAGGCGCTGGCGGCGTCCGGACGCGCGATCGGACCCGGGCGCAGGCCCACGAGTCTGCACACCCAGTTCCTCAGGGGTGGCGACGCGGGCGAACCGGTGCGCTACGCGGTCGAACGCGTTTACGACGGCCGCACGGCGGTATCCCGGCGGGTGCTGGTCGGCCAAGCCGGCAGGCTGCTGGCCACCGCCACCGCGTCGTTCGCCACATCGGCCCCGGGCCCGCGGCACGCTGACCGCACCGACTCGACCGACGACCCTGAGGGACTGCCCCGCACCGGCCCGATCGGACCGGCTCCCGCACTGCCGCCCGGGGAGATCGACATCCGGATTCACGATTACGGCAGTGGGGTGGCATTCGTCCGCAGGCTGTGGTGGCGCGTCACCTCGGCGCTGCCCGATGATCCGCTGGTGCATGCCTGCGCGGCGGTGTTCGTCACCGATATCTACGGCGTCGACGCGGTGCTGGCTGTCCATGGCTCTTCGATGACCGACCGCAGCCACCGTGCCGGCACCACCGATTCATCGATCTGGTTTCACGATGACATCCGCGCCGATGAGTGGAATCTCATGGAGTCGCGCTCGCCGGCGGCCGGGCGTGGCCGCGGGGTGATGATCGCCGGACTGTTCGCCGCCGATGGTGCCCGCGTCGCGACACTGGTCCACGAGGGCCAGGCCGTCACCCGCGAATGACGCAGCGGGCTAAAGCTCGGCCACCTCGCGCTCGAGAATCTCGGCCAGCCGCGCCTGCGCGGCCGCCCTGCGGGTTGGCAGATGCTGGGACGGGAACAGCGTGTCCACCGGCTGGTACTCCTTGAGGGTGCGACGGGCCACGGTGAGCTTGTGCACCTCCGTGGGGCCGTCGGCGATTGCCAGCGACTGCGCGGCCACCATCATCTTGATGAACGGCATCTCATCGGACACCCCGAGCGAGCCGTGCAACTGCATGGCCCGCTGCACCACGTCGTGCAGAACCGAGGGCATAGCGACTTTCACCGCGGCGATATCGCGGCGGACCTTTTGGTAGTCGTGGTAGCGGTCGATCTTCCACGCCGTGCGCAACACCAGCAGCCGGAACTGTTCGATCTGGATCCAACTGTCGGCGATCTTCTCTTGAGTCATCTGGAAGTCACCCAGTGGACCCTGGCGCGTCTGCCGGGACACCGCCCGCTCGCACATCATGTCGAAAGCCTTGCGAGCCAGCGCAATCGTGCGCATCGCGTGATGCACCCGGCCGCCGCCAAGCCGGGTCTGCGCGATGGCGAACGCCTGTCCCTCACCGCCGAGCACATGATCGGCCGGCACCCGGACGTCGTTGTAACGGACGTAACCGTGTGAGGCGTGCGCAGAGGACTCACCGCCAACGCCGACATTGCGGATGATCTCGATACCGGGTGCCTCGGCCGGGACGATGAATAGCGACATCTTCTGATGTGTGCGTGCCGTTGGGTTGGTCACCGCCATCACGATGTAGAACGACGCGAACCGGGCGTTGGAGGAGAACCATTTCTCGCCGTTGATCACCCAGTCATCACCGTCGCGCACCGCCGCGGTGGTGAACAGGCCCGGATCCGAGCCGCCCTGGGGTTCAGTCATCGAGTAGCAGGACGAGATCTCACCGTCGAGCAGGGGTTGCAGATAGCGTTGCTTCTGGTCGTCCGTACCGAAAAGGGCGATGATCTCGGCATTGCCTGAATCCGGTGCCTGGGAGCCGAAAACCGAAGGTGCCCAACGGGACCGGCCCACGATCTCGTTCAGCAGCGCCAGCTGCACCTGACCGAATCCCTGTCCGCCCAGGTCCGGGCTCAAATGCGCCGCCCACAGGCCGTGGTCCTTAACCTTTTGTTGCAGCGGTCGCAACACGGCCATCAGTTCCGGATTCTTCTTGTCATAGGGATCCAGTGGCGCCAGATCCAGCGGCTCAAGGTCGGTGCGCATGAATTCCTCGACCCAGTCCAGTTTCTCCTGGTATTCCGGGTCGGTTTCGAAGTCCCACATCAGGGCACCACCACCGCGCGGCCGGAGATCCGGCCGTCGCGCAAATCCCGGTAAGCCTGTGCCGCGTTGTCCAGCGAGTAGACCGTGCTCTCGGCGCTGACCCCGCCGCTATTCGCGAGGGCGAGCAACTCGGCGAGTTCACCGCGACTGCCCCAGTATGTGGTGGCGATGTTGACCTCGTAGGGCTGGGAGAAAAACGATAGCGGTACCTCGCCGCCGCCGATACCGACGATGGTGAGGTCGGCAAGGCTGCGGGCAACCCCGCGCGCCAGCTCCAAAGTTGCTGTGGTGCCGACGAAGTCGATGATGACGTCGGCACCCCGGCCGCCGGTCAGCTCCCGGATCCGCGCGGCCGCGTCGCCGTCGGACACCACGGCGTGATGCGCCCCCGACCTTCAGGGCCAACTCGCACGCCTCGGGTTTGACATCCACGGCGATCACTCTCGCGGCCGTGGTGGCCCGGGCGATCTGAATCGCGATATGGCCCAGGCCGCCGACGCCGATCAGTACGCAGGTGGCATCGGGTGGGAGCTTGGGCCAGGAGCGCCGGATCGCGTGGTACGGCGTCAGGCCGGCATCGGTCAACGGCGCCGCGGCCACCGGATCCAGTCCGGCGGGCAATGGCACCAGGTAGCGCTGATGCGGGACCAGCAGGTAGTCGGCCATCCCGCCGTTGTTGCCCAGCCCGCCGCCGCCGGTCAGCGAAGGCCGCTCGCAATAGTTCTCCATGCCGACAAGGCACCGCGCGCACGCGCCGCATCCCCATGCGCCGTAGACGGCCACAGCGTCACCCTCGGCGACCCCGTCGACCCCGGAACCGATGGCGTGTACCCAGCCGGCATTCTCATGGCCCAGCGTCATCGGCAACTGCCAGACCGCAGAGGCGTCCATCTCGTAGAGCACATGTAAATCCGAATGGCAGGCCCCGGCCGCGCCGACTCGGACCACCACCTCGCCGGGACCCGGCACCGGATCCGGTATCTCCAAGAGTTCGGGTTCGCGTCCGAAACCCACCATCCGCAATGCTCGCACTCTGCCTCCCGGCCGTGTCGTGTGAAATGCCCATTCCGCGCGTCTCGACTACATCCTGCCCCGATTAAATTCGGCCGGCGGGGTCGGTACCGACGAATACGGCATGCTTTGGCCTGTGCTGCTGCTGACTCGGGTGCTCGGCCGGACGGTGTCGGGGCCCGACGGGAAGGCGGTCGGCCGTCTCGGCGACTTCATCGTCGGACTCAGCGATTCTTCCGAACCGCAACTCATCGACCGTCTGGTGGTCTCCCGGCGCCGCGCTCCGGCGCTGGTGTTGCCGTGGGCGCTGGTGTCCGACATCCGCGCCGGTCGGGTGGTGCTGGCCGCCACCGGCACCGAGTTGGCGGGCTTCGGGACCGCTTCGCTGACGCAGGCGTTGGCACACGATGAGATCCTGCTGCGCCGCGACGTGCTCGACACCCAGATCGTCGACGTGGCGGGTCAACGTCTGGCCCGGGTGGCCGACGTGCTGTGTGCCCGGACTCGAGGTGTCCGACTGGAGATTCTCGGCGTGGAGGTGGGATTCGGCGGCGTGCTGCGCCGGTTGGGTTTGGGCCGGCTGGGTTTGGGCCGGATCGTTCCGTCAATCAGTGACGACGTCGTCGCGTGGTCGGATCTTCATCTGACGTCGGATCGTGGACACCTCGTGCAGCTGGCGACGCCCCGGTCTGCGGTGCACCGCCTCGGTGCCCGCGAACTGGCCGCCCTGGTGAGCCGCGTCGACACCGACGCTGCTACCGAGATCCTGGCGGCTCGCGAATCCGGAACGGCCGCCGCGGTGGTGGCCGCCTCCCACCCCGATGTCGGGGAGCGGATGTTGCGGGCCATGACTGAGCCCGAGGTGGCCCGGATCGTCGCCGCGATGCCGGCCGAGCATGCCAGGCGGTGGCGCCAGCGCCTGGCGCAGAGCCCCGGGGTTGTTCGGCCGCCACATTCTTCGTTCGCGGGTATGGCCGCATCGCCGTCACCTGATCCGCGGACCCCGGGAATGAGTGTGCTCCGTCGGCGTGGCGGCGTCCGTTACGCGGCACTGCTGGCGGTCCTGGGCCCGGGTCTGCTCGCCGGACTGTCCGATGACGATCCGGCTGGGATCACGACGTACTCGGTGCTCGGCGCCGATTATGGCTACCAGTTGCTCTGGGTGCTGTTGCTGTCCACGGTGGCACTGGTCATCTTCCACGGACTGGCCGCGCGGATGGGCGTGGTCACCGGACAGGGCCTGATCGGCCTGGTGAGGCAGCGCTACGGCGTTCGAGTGGGTGGCGCTGTGCTGGCCGCGCTGGTGGTCGCGAACGTCGGCACGACCTGCGCTGAATTCGCTGGTATCGCTGCTGGTTTTGAGATATTCGGCATCTCGCGATACGTCAGTGTCCCGGCTGCGGCGGCCATCGTGTCGCTACTGGTATTGCGCGGCAGCTTTCATCGGGTTGAGCGGTTGCTGCTGTTGGTGTCGACGGTGTTTCTCGCCTACATCGTCTCCGGGTTCATGGCCCGCCCGGACTGGGGTGCGGCCCTGCACGGAACGCTCGTTCCGAGCATGCCGCTCACCGGGGAGGCGGTCGCGATCGTGACCGCCACCATCGGCACCACCCTGGCCCCGTGGGGCCTGTCGTTCATGCAGTCCTACGCCGTGGACAAGAAGTTGCGCACCGAGGACCTGGGACTGGAGCGCGTCGACGTCGTCATCGGCGCGGTGCTGACCGGGGTGATCGGATTCTTCGTGGTGGTGGCGTGTGCGGCCACCCTGCACCGCGACGGCCTGCGCATCACCGACGCCGCCGACGCCGCGGTCGCGTTACAGCCGCTGGCGGGGGCCGCTGCCGGCACGCTCTTCGCCGTCGGACTGATTGGAGCATCATTTCTCGCGGCCTCCATCCTGCCGCTGTCGACGGCCTACTCGGTGTGCGAGTACGCCGGCGCAGAGGCCGCCCTCGACGATCCCTTCCGCGAGGCCCGCACCTTTTATCTGACCTACGGCATCATCACGCTGGTAGGCACCGGCATCGTGCTCACGCCAGACATACCGCTGGTGACGATCCTGGTGGGCACCCAGGTTCTCAACGCGGTGCTGCTGATCCCACTGTTGGTGGCAATGGTGGGGCTGGGCCGTGACCGCGATCTGATGGGTAGTTACGCGACCGGGCGCGCGGGCACCGCGGTCTACGGGCTCACTACGGCGGTCGTCGTGATCTGCGTGATCACCTTGGGCGTGACGGCGATAACCTGACGTCGATGGCTACCGATGCTCGCCCGGCATGCAGATCCGATGTGCCTGCTCTGGCGCAGGCTTTGGGTCGTGCGTTCCGGGACGACCCGGTGATGTCGTGGCTGGTGCCCGACGCCGGTCGGCGTGCTGCCGCACTGCCGGTTTTCTTTGGTGCGGTGGCGCGGCACCATTTCCTGGCCGGCGGGGGAGCGGAGGTCACCACCGACGGGTCGAGCGTGGGCGCGGCCGCGCTCTGGGACCCTCCCGGCCAATGGCGGCAGGCTCCGCGCCAGCAGATCGCCATGATGCCCGCCGTGATCCGCGCGTTCCGTGGCCGGCTGGGACCCGCGCGAGCGTTGGCTGAGCAGATGAAAGCCGTCCATCCCAGCGAACCGCACTGGTACCTGGCGATCATCGGCAGCGATCCGTCGTTGCGCGGCAACGGTTCCGGGCACGCGCTGATGCGGTCGCGTCTGGATCGCTGCGATGCCGAACACGCACCGGCCTATCTGGAGTCAAGCAACTTCGACAACATCGCGTACTACCACCGGTTCGGATTCGAGGTCACCGGCGAGATCACCATTCCCGGCGGCCCAACCATGTGGCCCATGTGGCGTCAGCCACGATAGATTTCAGTGCGTCAGCCACGATCGGTGCGCGCGTCGTGCACGCACGCCGCCTCAAATGCCCTGGAGCGTCACCCGGAACTGCATCACCCGGTAGGGCCAG
>ERZ887849.4179-NODE-4179-length-10324-cov-7.213068_pt1 | contig 10324 bp, 12 predicted proteins | sample MGYA00521267_ERZ887849 | MGnify/ENA primary metagenome ERZ887849 (study PRJEB32303, sample SAMEA104408601) | aquatic metagenome | biome: Brackish water; feature: Pelagic; material: water | place: Baltic Sea | collected 2014-06-06T16:11:00 | depth 2,863 m ... | reverse complement strand
TAAAAATTTATTTTTTTTTTAAAAATTTATTATTAAATTTGGTAAATCAATATGATAAAAATTAACCAAATGAAAAAACTATTCTTACTCTCCGCTTTTTTAATTTTTTCTTGCTCAAGTGACGATAATGCTGATGAATCTGACGTTAATGAGCTCATAGGAAGCTGGGTTTTAAACTCATCAAAAACACAAGATGGAGTTGAGTTAACGTGGCCGTCATACATCTGTTCAATAGGGAATGAAACGTATACATTTTATGATGATTTTACTTTCGACTTCGTTGGCTATCATTCTTCAGTTGCTGGAGATTGTGAAATTAACATAACTGATATTTATTCAGGGACCTATTCTATTTTATCAAATGAAGCTACTCTAACATCTGATGGAGAAAGTGAAAGTGCACAATATCAAGTCATTGACAATCAGCTAATCCTTACGTCGCCTTTATATGTGACTGTTTATGATAAACTTTAAATAATTATCCCCAAAAACAATAAATTATTCTTGGGGATAATTTGTACACAACGTACTCCAATTATCGAACTTATTCCTCCAAGACCTTGTTAGGCTTAGAGAGTTTACAGAAACATATAAAAAACACAAACTACTTAGTGTATTGTAACCCTTTTAGCCTCCTTTAAAGACATACACAGTAGTTATAGAACCTCTTTATATTTTCACTCGTGAAATCTCTCTTCGAAAACCCCTCTTTGATATTAAATCATTAGAATTATTGTGATTTTTTTTAGTAGTTTAGCAATTACAGTTAGTCAAGTAATTTAAGTAAAATAACTACGTTATTACATAAAAAAGACTTTTCAAAATCTTAAATATTAGCCGTAATAAGAAGTAGTTTCTATGAATATAACTCAAATAGAAAAAAATCTAAGTAAACTAATAAAGAACCTTAACGAGGAGACTTTCATCTACGATTTACTATTAGCTTATGGTTTTGGACCTTCTCTAATTTCAAGATTAAAGAATGGTTTGTATAACCTCTCAAAAGTAGAGGGCGAAATATCTCTTAAAAAAAAGTTATTCTTCAAGGAGGTTTATAATGAGGACCTTCACCTTAGCATAACAAATCTTTCTAAGGATATAAAGCATAATCAGCGATTCGTAATTGTAACTGACTACAAAACACTTCTTGCCAAAGATACCAAAATGAATGTCACGCTCGATATTCACATAAAAGACTTACCCAAGAACTATGATTTCTTCTTGCCTTGGGCGGGAATGGAAAAGGCACAACTTCAAAATGAAAACCCCGCTGATATAAAAGCAGCAATGAAAATGGGTGTTCTTTTTGATTTAATTAAAACTGATAATGAAGATGATTCACAAGAATTTAAAGAGAGACTAAATATATTCCTCTCAAGGTTGTTGTTTTGCTTTTTTGCAGAGGATGCAGATATCTTTGAGGATAATCAGTTTTCAAATGCCGTAGCTTCTCATACGCAACAAGATGGTAGAGACTTAAAAGAATATTTAGATAAACTTTTTGAGGTGCTCAATACGCCCGAAAACCAAAGAGTAGGATTACCCGAATACCTAAACGCTTTTCCATATGTAAATGGAGGATTATTTGCGGAAAAACACAGTGCTCCTAATTTTTCGTATGCCTCGAGAAAGGCTATAATTGAAAGTGGGAGTTTAAGTTGGGCAGAGATTAATCCCGATATTTTTGGTTCAATGTTTCAAGCAGTCAACCACGCTGATAACAGAGGAACTTTAGGGCAGCACTTCACTTCTGTGCCAAATATTATGAAGGTAATAGAACCTTTATTTTTAAATGAACTAAAAGAAGCCTTTGAAAATGCACGAGGTAACAACAACAAGCTCAACCAACTATTATACAGACTAAAAAACATTAAAATATTTGACCCCGCTTGTGGTAGTGGAAACTTCTTAATTATTGCCTATAAAGAACTACGAAGGTTAGAGATGGAAATCTTTAAAGAAATGGGTTCCTTAGCTCTTTCTGAAATATCACTAAATCAGTTTTATGGTATTGAATTAGATGATTTTGCCCACGAAATAGCCATTCTTGCACTATGGCTCACAAAGCACCAAATGAATGTAGAGTTCTATAAAGAGTTTGGAAAAACCAACCCTACATTACCACTTACAGATGCGGGTAATATTGTTCAAGGAAATGCTTGCCGATTAGATTGGGAAAAGGTGTGTCCTAAAAACGAAAGTGATGAAGTTTATATTTTAGGTAATCCGCCTTATTTGGGTTATTCTCGTCAATCTATGGAACAAAAAGAGGATATTAAAAAAGTCTTTTCCAATGTAAAAGAATATAAAAAGCTGGACTATATTGCTTGTTGGTTCTATAAAGCTAACTTATTTATAGCTGATACAAATAATCAGTTTGCGTTTGTTACCACCAATTCAATTTGTCAAGGAGTACAAGTTGCTCTTTTATGGCCATTATTGTTAGAAAAAAAAGTTGAAATCAGCTTTGCTCATAAGTCATTTGAATGGAAAAACAATGCTAAAAATAATGCAGGCGTTTATGTAATTATAGTAGGTTTGCGAAAGATTAGTAATAAACCAAAATTCCTATATAGTATAAATAGGAAATTAGTTGCAAATAATATTAATCCCTATTTATCAAATGGCTCTAATCTAATTATTCAAAGTAGAAAAAAACCATTTCCTGAATTACCTGCAATGGTGTCGGGCTTAAAAGCTGGTGATGATGGTAACTTGATATTAAATGAATCTGAAAAAAATATTCTATTGGAAGAATATCCAATGGCAGAATCATTCATAAAGAAATATATTGGTGCAAAAGACTTTATGAATGGTTACAATCGTTATTGTATATGGGTCCATAACAAAAATTTAGATTTAGCGTATTCAATACCTCCTTTTAAATTGAGATTTGATGCTTTAGAAAAATTCAGATTGGCAAGTAAAAAAGAGGCTACACAGAGAAAAGCTAAGACACCTTATGCTTTTGATGAAACTAATCTAATCGAAGAGAATTCCATTATTATACCTCAAACAGGTTCAGAAAGACGCTTATATTTACCAATTGGGTTTTTAAGTTCCAATTATGTGATTTCAAATGGTGCAAGAGCAATATACAATGCTGAACCTTGGACATTTAGTATCCTCTCTTCTAAAATTCATATTGTATGGGTAAAAGCAGTTGCTGGCAGACTAAAAATGGATATGCAGTATTCGAACACGTTATGCTACAACACTTTTCCTTTTCGAAATATCTCAAAACAACGAAAAGAAGAGCTCACCCAATGCTCATTAAAAATAATTGATGAACGTTTAAAGCATTCAGAGAAAACGATGGCTCAGTTATACGACCCCGATAAAATGCCCGAAGGTTTAAAAGAAGCACATCATCAAAATGATTTAGCTGTTGAGCGTTGTTACAGAAGCACCCCATTTAGTAGTGATGAAGAACGTTTAGAATACCTCTTCAAGCTCTATGAAAAAATGATTCAAGAAGAAAAAGATAAGGACACCCTTTTCGCCAAAGAAAAGAAAACACGTAAAAGAAAATAATTATGCCCGATATAGTTAGCGTAGAATATCAACAAACTGGAAATAGTACAAGCACCAACCCTTATGGGATGCGTGAAATGCAAGAACGTGCCTTTGAGTATCGTGACGCTCAATATATGCTATTAAAGTCACCACCAGCCTCTGGGAAGTCCAGAGCCTTAATGTTTTTAGGATTGGATAAACTTATCAATCAAGGCATTAAAAAAGTTGTTGTTGCTGTACCCGAACGTTCTATTGGTAGTTCATTCGCCCCAACAGATTTGAAGAAGTTTGGCTTCTTTGCGAATTGGGCTCCTAAAGAAATCTACAATCTATGCACGCCTGGAAGTGATGGCAGCAAAAGTAAAGTCTCTGCCTTTCATAACTTTATGGATAATGATGAGCAGATATTAATCTGTACACACGCCACACTTCGTTTTGCTTGTGAAGGGTTAGATGAGAAGAAGTTTGACAATACGCTATTGGCTATTGATGAATTTCATCACGTATCTGTTTCGGGAGATAATAAATTGGGTGAGATTTTAAAAAATATTATGGATAAGTCTAAGGCACATATTGTTGCAATGACGGGTTCATATTTTAGAGGAGATAGCGTGCCTATTTTACTTCCCGAGGATGAAAAGAAATTCACAAAAGTTACTTACAACTACTATGAGCAGCTTAACGGATATGATTTCCTTAAAACTTTAGGGATAGGATATCATTTTTATCAAGGCAGATACACTAATGCCATTATGGAGGTATTGGACACCGATAAAAAGACCATTCTGCATATTCCAAGTGTTAATTCGGGTGAGTCTACCAAAGACAAGTATGATGAGGTGAATTTTATTTTAGATGCCATAGGGGATGTGGTTAAGCAAGATACTGATACGGGTGTTATTCACGTAAAGAGAAAAACAGATGGAAAGGTTCTGAAAGTAGCTGATTTAGTTACAGATACGAAAGAACGAGATTTAATTCAGAATTATCTTAGGACAGTAGATTCAGAGGATGATATAGATATCATTATTGCTTTAGGAATGGCTAAAGAAGGGTTTGATTGGCCTTATTGTGAACACGCACTTACAGTTGGCTATAGAGGTTCTTTAACTGAGATTATTCAAATTATCGGTAGAGCAACAAGAGATAGTAATAACAAAACTCACGCTCAATTTACCAATCTTATTGCACAACCAAATGCGGCAGATGATGAGGTAAAACTTTCTGTAAATAATATGCTGAAAGCCATTACGGCATCTCTGTTAATGGAACAAGTATTAGCTCCTAATTGGAAGTTTAAAACCAAAGTTTCAGATGATGATAAGGCAAAGCCAGGAGAAATAAAAATTAGAGGTTTAAAGGAGCCAAGTTCTCAACGTGTAAAAGATATTACGGGGGATGATTTACCCGATTTGAAAGCAGCTATTTTTCAAGATACTACAATGCTAAAGGCAATGCCTGACCCATCAGTAGAACCCGAGGTTATTAATAAAGTTTTAATACCTAAAGTTATTAGAACCAAATACCCAGATTTAACAGATGACCAAGTAGAGGAGGTTCGACAACACGTTGTAACCGATTCTGTGATTAAAAATGGAACAATAAAGCAAGTAGCAGACAAACGATTTATCAGAATGGCGGGGTCCTTTGTTGATATTGATGATATCCATATAGACCTTATTGATAGAGTAAATCCATTTCAAGAAGCATTTGAGGTATTGTCAAAATCGGTATCAGCTAAGGTGCTTAAAATCATCCAAGAGACCATTGAAGCCACAAGGATAGATATGACAGCTGAGGAGGCATTAATATTATGGCCAAAAATTGAAGAATTTGTAAAAACATACAATAGACATCCAGACATAAATTCAATTATTGAAAAGGAAAAAAGAATGGCTGAATGTATTATCTATTTGAAAGAAGAAAAACGCAAGAAAGCTGCAAATAATGAAGGATAAAGAAAGCATATTAAATGAAATCTTTAAGAATGACCCCTTTGGTTTACTAAATTTAAAACCAAAAAAATCAGCTGTACGAACTTCTGATGAAAGATTGGCAGCTTCGTTTGATGAGATTAATGACTTCATCGAAAATAATGAGCGAGAACCAAAGCCCGACCCAACTAATATTTCAGAGTATAAGTTATATTCTACTCTTAAAGGGTTAAGAGAAAATGAAGATAAAATGATGGCCTTAGAGCCACAAGACAAATACGGATTACTAAACATAGAAAAAAAAGAGATTAACTCTTTAGATGATATACTTGGTGATGACTCATTAGACATTTTAGGAGATGACGCTGAGGGATTATTTACGTTTAAGCATACACCAAAGGATTATGAAAGAGCGAAAGCTGACTTTGTGGGCAAAAGATTCAAATGTAAAGACTTTGATAAGTATGAACATCTATTTAAAGAAGTTCAAGATGATTTAGCTTTAGGGAAAAGAAAGTTAGTTGATTTTAAAGAACCTAATCTGAGAGAAGGAAACTACTATATTCACAATGGGATATTATTTTTACTTGAGAGCATTACTTATGAAAGAGATGACCATTATAAAGAAGATGGAACAAGGGTAAGAAAAGACGGAAGAACACGTTGTATTTTTGAAAATGGTACTGAATCAAATATATTAAAACGTTCGGTTGAAAAGAATCTTTACAAAAATGGTAAAGTTGTAACTCAAAATGTTGATAAGGTAATTGAAGAGTTTACAGAAACATTTAGTGGAATTACAAATGAGGATAAAGAAACTGGTCACATCTATGTCTTAACATCACAAAGTGAAAAAGAAGAGATAGCATCACTTGAAAATTTATATAAAATTGGGTATTCGTCTACAAGTGTTCAAGAAAGAATTAAAAATGCTGAGAATGAACCTACTTATTTAATGGCTCCCGTTAAGATTGAATCTTCTTGGATGTGTTACAATATGAACGCACAAAAGTTTGAGTCATTAATTCATCGTTTTTTTGGCCATACTTGTTTAGAAATAGATGTCTTTGATAAGAACGGAATTAGACACACTCCGAGGGAATGGTTTATTGCTCCTTTGAAAGCTATTGAACAAGCTGTAACACTATTAGATAGTGGAGAAATTATTAATTATAGGTATGATAAAGAGAATGAAGTTATTGTTAAAAAATAAATATTATTTTTAAAAATAATATTCTAAGTTAGTTGCAGTCTTATTCTATTAATCTTTGAAATTGTATTAGGATGTAAGCCAATTATCTTTGCAACTTCTATTTGTTTATAGCCTTTATTTAAATAGTCTAACGCTTTTTTATTTTTTTCTTTATTCAAAAAAGCTATTTGATTTTCTTTAGTCCCTTTGTTTCTGCCTTTATACTTTCCATTAGCTTTTGCAATGGCAATACCTTCTAATTGTCTTTCTCTTATCATCTTCCGTTCCATTTCAGCTACAACACCTAAAATGGAAATTACCATTTTGGATATGTCATTTTCTGAGCCATCATCATTTAAAGTTCTTAGGCCTTGCTTTTTAAATTCAATATTAACCTTTTTGGTATTAAAAAAAGTAATGGTTTTTAGAATGTCTAACAGATTTCTTCCCAGGCGGTCAATTTCGTGGACGATAATTTCATCGACAACTCCTTTTTCTGTTAATTCTAATATTTTCTTTCCTCCCTCACGTTCAAAAAATGGTATTGCACCCGAACATTTATCTTCTATGATTTTACAAGTTTCATCTTTATTCTGTTTTTGTCTTTCAGAGTTTTGCTCTATGGTACTTGTACGTATGTATAAAACTTTCATTTTGTACTAATTTTAGGTTAGTGTGGTTTACACCCTTATTTTGTGTCTTGCATTAAGGTTTAAGGTAATTTATTATGATTTATGAAGCCACAATTATAAGTGTACCTTAAAATTGTTGAGTTTTTATTTAAAATTTTTTTAATTTAAAAGCTCGTAAAAATCTTTTAATATAACAGTATTAAAACTCCAAGTTTCACCAAATTCTATATCATCAGCCCAAGATGAAACTAATATACAGGGGTACTCATTAATCTCTTCTCTTATTGCTTGTTCCCATTCATTACCGAACTCTGACACTACTTTTTTAACGTCAATTTCACACGTTAATAATATTTTTTCCATTTTTTTAATTTTTTATTTAATACTGTTTTTAAACTTGTTGTAATTATTGTTAGTAAATGCTAATATTTTAAATGCGTGACCAAGCCCATAAGTAATTACTAATCCCAAAGAAATAAATTTTGCTATCTTAAATGCTGTACTATTCAGCAAGTCATTAATCATTTCTGTTTTAGTCACGTGAATAAAATCTCTTCTCTTTTTCATTGTTTATATATTTAATTATTAATGTTATTGTTGTTGCCATTATTAATGGAATCAACACGACTATTAAAACTGATTGATTTGATTTGACTTTATTACTGAGTTCATTAGCTTTAACAAGACCAGCTAAATCTATTGATATATCTAATTTGTTTAATTCAATCGGATTCATTTTTTAAAAATTTAATTGTTGTTTCATCTACTTTTGTGAATACGAAATCATACAAACCAAAATAAGTTTTGTCATCCTTAATATATATTTGAGTCATATATTTAAAATCGTATTCTTTACCTTTTAAATAATCATTGCTTAATATAATTTCATTGTCATCCCCAATTAATTCATAAATAATATTATAGTTTCTAAATAGAATTTGATTTACTTTTTCCAATGGCATTTTCAATTCTCTATACTTTCTATTGTGAAATGCTACTCTGTTGTATTTTGAAGCATATTTCTGATTACTTCTTTTAGGTTTAAAATATTCTCCGCTATATGGGCATTTTATATACTTATTCATTTTTTAAATTGTTTAAAATAATCTTTTCCTCTAATTTTTGTTTGTTTTGATTGTTTTGAAATTAAATGACTTGCCGTAAAGCCTTTTTCTATAACCTCTGTCATATAAACACTTTCCACTGAGATAATTTTTAAATGCACTATCTCGTCTTACAAAGTCACCGTGAATTTTATCTCCTTTAAAATCAAGTTTTAAGGCATTAGGATACGTTTTCTCATTTATTTTCTTTGTTGCTATAATTAAATGGTAATGAGGGCCAAAATTTTCTTCGCCAACGTCAAAAATCCACACATAACCTAAAAGCTGATTGTCAATCGAGTTACACTTTCTTTTGAGTTTTTTGATGATGACACTCAAATTTTCAGAAATGTAAAAGGGAACACCAAACTCAAATAGCTGATACTTGTTCTTATCAGAATATGTTTCAAAAAATAGATTTACAGTTCTGTTTCTTTTGTATCGTATGATTTGAATATCTTCCAATTCAAAATAATTACCATTGTTCTCGTTTTGAAAAACACTTGAAAAGATGGCTTTTCTCTCAACAGCTACTGAATTGACCAATTTAGTGTCTTTTCTTGACCTCCTCCCAATACGCTTTTTGTAAATAAATTTTGCCATAGTTTAGAACTCGTTGTTAAATTTTGGTTTTGAAGCAAACATATTTTCGATGTTTACACTGTCGCTTTTAATAAAAACAGTATGACCACCCTTCATAGCCTTTATGTAACCATCTTGGATTTTTCTATCAACAGTTCTTAGAGAAATACCAAACATTTCAGCGACCTCTTTTCTGCGATAGTATAGCCTTTGTTTTATGTTTTTACTTTGCATATTGCAAATCTATGCTGCTATAGCTATACGAGAGATAAAAAAATTGCGAACTAAATACGAACTTTTGCGACTTTGTATGGAATCACAAAAGTAAAGGCATTAAACCTGAGAAGTAAGATAATTGGAAAGCCAATCTTTTATTAAGCTAATTTCATCTTGAAGAATTCGTTTATTATCTTCTCCAAACTCATCTTTAACACTATTTTCCAATTTATTTGGGAAATGTTTTTTGAAGTTTTTGTAGTCTTTTTCATTTTCAAAAACTAATTCAATAGCACTATGAAAATTTTTTCCCTCTCTTGATGGGTATAAAATTATTTTCTCTGAATATAGAATATTGAATACATTGGCTAACTTTTTGCCTTTATAACTCCCAAATTCACGAACTAAAGCTAAAATAAAATGTTCTTTATTATTCACTTTTTCTCCACTAATAAATCTTTGTAAGTCGTTTGTTCTACGGACTTTACCTACTTTAATTTTAAGTAATGTTTCATCAAAACAATCTATGGTATTAAATAAAGAATCTCTCAAAGATGTGCTTTCTAAATTGATTCTTGAAAACTTATTAAAATAAAGAACCATCTCTTTTAAACCTGCTATCATAAAATTGATTGTATAAACTACTTCATCATTGTTTTTTACCAGTTGTTGGTTTAAAATATCTTTACTGTAAAGCTCTACTTGTTTTAATGAATTGAAATAATTATGCAGAGAAGTATCAACATCCTTTACGCTATAATAATGAATATGCACGAAAATTAAAACAATGTCTTGAAATAAATTCGTTAGGCTTGAAACATAATTATTTAAAATTAATGATGTTTTACTTGTTTTGACTATCCTTTCTTCAAGTGTTTTTTTAAAGCCAAAGATATTTTCTTGATAGTACAATGGGTTAGGCTCAGAATTACCTACATTGCTTAATAATGGAGTAATGATTCTACCAAAATGTGATGGAATTATACGTCTTGTTTCTTCAATAAATTCCTTTAATCCTTGTTCCATATTCTATTGTTTTTAGGAGTAAAACAAAATAATTTGCTGGTTCAAATTAATTCTATAAATTGAAATTACAAAATTTGTAGCCACAGATATGTCACACTTAAAAGAAAAAAAGCCTCTAAATCA
>ERZ887849.4178-NODE-4178-length-10324-cov-8.882170_pt1 | contig 10324 bp, 8 predicted proteins | sample MGYA00521267_ERZ887849 | MGnify/ENA primary metagenome ERZ887849 (study PRJEB32303, sample SAMEA104408601) | aquatic metagenome | biome: Brackish water; feature: Pelagic; material: water | place: Baltic Sea | collected 2014-06-06T16:11:00 | depth 2,863 m ... | reverse complement strand
AGCATTACCGCCTGCACCGCCAACACCGAAGACCGTGATCCGGGGTTTCAAGTCATCCTGCTCGGGCATGGTTAAGTTTAGAGCCATAATTTTATCCACCTGCTTTGTCCGCTCTGCTCAGCGGCCCATCTAATTGTTAACGATTGTAACGCCAGTTTTGACTCGCGTCACGAAAAAACTCTCCATTTTTACAAAATATAGCATTAAAAACTCCCTCATACGCTAAATTTTGCTGCCCGCCATAGGGTCCTTTTACCAATTGTCCCGAAACCAACGCAGCGCGCGACGCAGCGGGCGCCCCACGATTTGCGGTTGTGGAACCTCAAAGTCCCACCATTCATCCTGTGGATGTGCTGCATTGAGCGCCAAGCCCACCACGCCAGAAAAGGCAGGTCCTGTGGCCGCTTGTGGCAGACCCTGCACCCGAACGGGGCGGCCGAGGCGCACATGTTGGCCCAAAATTCGCGCCGCCAGACCATCAAGCCCAGGGATTTGACTGGCCCCACCGGTCAAAACAATTTGTTTGCCGGGCAGATTGTCAAATCCGGCGGCATCAAGCCGGTCGCGCACGTCTTCCAGAATTTCCTCAATCCTTGGGCGGATAATTCCGATCAATTCCGACCGGCTCACTTGTCGGCGGTCATGTTCCCAATCGCCACTATTGCCGCCCGTTTCGATCATGTCGCGATCGTCCACCTCCATGGCCATGGCCCCCCCGTGCAGGGTTTTAAGCCGCTCTGCCGAAGCGGTTGGAATTTGCAGACCCATTGAGATATCGCTGGTGACGTGATCGCCGCCCATCCGCACGCTGTCGGCATAAATCAGATGTTTTTTGAAGAAAACAGAGATGCCTGTCGCCCCGCCGCCCATATCAATGCAGGCCGCACCCAGCTCTTGCTCATCTTCAACCAAAGCCGCATGCGCCGAAACATAGGCCGAGGAGGCCACGCCAGCCAGCTCAACGTCACAGCGTTTCACGCAATGGCTGAGGTTTTGTATGGCCCTTTCCTCCACTGTCAAAATGTGCAAATCAGCGGACAGATTTTGCCCAACATGGCCGCGCGGATCGGCCATCCACGCGCGGTCATCCAAGGTAAAATTGATCGGCTGCGCGTGCATCACCGCACGGTGTTCGCCAAAATCGGGCAGATCACAGGCCGCCAACACCCGGCCAATATCCTGTGACTGTACCGCATCATCTTCGATCGGAACCTGGCCAAAAACCCCATAGCTGCGCGGTGCGCCGCCGGAAAAACAGCCAATGACGTGATCCACGCGCACCAAGGCCATTTTTTGAGCGGCTTGCAGCGCAGTGCGAATGGCCCGTTCGGTCTCTGCCATCGACTCAATTTCACCAAAGCGCATGCCCCGCGATTTTGTCGTGGCCGCGCCGATCACCCGAAAGCTCGACTGTCCGGCCATTGATCCAATAACCTCGCCCGATGAAATCTCGCTCGGCCCATCAAACCGCAAAATCAGACAGGCCACTTTTGAGCTGCCGACATCCATCACCGCGATGACCCCGCGTTGGATTGCCGTGGTGCGCAAAGCGCGCATGGCCCGTTGAGCCTGGTAAAGATCATTCATTTGGCAAACTCCGAAAATGTCACGCCCTTAACCTGTTTCAACCCCGCCAGAGCTTGCGGACGCAGACGCAGAGTGGGACGGCGTGGATTGCGAAAATCCATCATCAAGATATCACGCTCAAACAGATCCTGCGCCGCGCTGAGTACGAGTACCTGGGCCAAAACAGGGTCCGGATTGGCCTCTGGCAGGGCAATCGTTTGCCCATCGAGCAACACAACATCCCAGCGCCGTTCGCCAATGCGCACCAAACCGCGCAATCTATCGAGCACCGGCGCCGCCGTATCCAGCAAAGCGCGCGCCTCCGGCAGGGCCTCCAAAGCCCCCTCTCCCGCAATCAAAGGCAGATGCGCAAAATCGGCACGCCGCTCAACCCGGCGCAACACCTCGCCCTGCGCCGAGACCAGCTGCAGGCCTTCAACTGTGCGCCAAATGAATTCTGGCGCAATTTCACTCACCTGCACCGACAGCAAGCCGCCAGGTGATGCCATCACCGCGGCATGCTCCACGGAGGGGATCTCCATGATCCAGCGGCGCATGGCCTCAAGATCCAATTCAAACGCGCTGATGGGAAAAAGATCGCCAAATTCCGCCCGAATTTCCTGCGCCAAGAGCGGCGATGCCCCCTCAATGGTCAAGGTCTGCAATTGGTGAACCGGTTGGTTTTGCACGCTGACCTGCGCCTCTTGCACCATACTGCGCAGATAGGCCCGATTTTCATCTTGGGACAAAAACATCCAAACCAGACCCACAATCGAACAGGCCGGCAGGCCCACCCGCACCCAGGCACGAAAAATCGGCGTCAGCCAAAGGCGTTGCATCCGATAGCTCAGAACCGAAGGCGCGGGATCCACCGCAACACTGCGATCCACGCCACGTTTTGGCGCGATCAATCGAGGCGGTGCGCTCAACGGTTGCATGAGGCATCCTCCACCAAAAACCTGCACAAATCACAAAAAGAGATCCCCACCGCCTCGGCCTGCTCGGGCGAGAGCGACGTGGGCGTCATCCCGGGTTGGCTGTTGGTTTCCAGCAGGACCAAACCCTCCAGCCCTCGGGCTTCGTCCCAACGAAAATCTGTGCGCGAAATCCCGCGGCAGCCCAAAACCTCATGCGCTTTAAGCGCATAGTCCAAACAGGCGGAAAAAATATCGGGTGGCAAATTGGCCGGCACAACATGCCGAGATCCGCCTTGCGCATATTTCGCCTCATAATCATACCAGTGATCGGTCAAAATATCCGTGACCGTCAAGGCCCGCGCGCCCAAAACGGTTGCGGTCAGCTCACGGCCCGGCGCAAAGGCTTCCACCATTATCCGATCGGGCATATCGTCAGACAGGGACGGCGGGCAAAGCGCGCCCTCTTCGACCAAATAGACCCCGACCGAGGATCCTTCATTGTTCGGCTTAATCACATAAGGCACAGCCATCGGGTGTATCCGGCCCAGATCTGCGCGTGCAATCAATAGGCTATCGGCGACCGGCAGGCCTGCGGCGCGATAGGCCTCTTTGGTTTTCTGTTTGTCCATCGCCAATGCTGAACTGAGCACGCCGGAATGGGTATAGGGAATTTGCATCCATTCCAGCAGCCCCTGGACACAGCCATCCTCGCCCCAGCGGCCATGCAAGGCGTTGAAGACGACATCCGGCTGCACCCGCTGCAACTCCGCCACAAGATCTGCGCCCGCATCAATCTGAACAACCCGATAGCCCGCCTGCCGCAAAGCGGTGGCGCATTCTTGACCTGTCGACAGGGAGACCGCGCGCTCCGCGCCTCGCCCACCCATCAAAACGGCCACAGTTTTGGGAGTCCTGCTCGACATACCCACTGTTCTCGCTCAATAATTCGCCCTCTTTGGGGCTTTTGTTGCCGCGATTTGCATCGCGTTTAGTCGTCCTTGGGGTCTCCGACCCTCATTACCTCCCACTCTAACGTCAAACCACTCTTATCGTAAACCTTTTTTCGCACCAATTCTCCCAAAGCTTCGAGATCTTTTGCCGTAGCCTGGCCGGTGTTGATCAAGAAGTTCGGATGTTTGGGGGACATTTGCGCCCCGCCCAGCTCAAGCCCTCGGCATCCGGCCGCATCAATCAAGCTCCAAGCCTTCAGGTCGTGACTGTCATCGGCCTGACCTGTGGAGCTGAAGCCGGCGGGGTTGCGAAAGGTGCTGCCAGCGGTGCGATCCTTGGTGGGCTGTGTCTCATCGCGCTTGGCCAGTTGAGCCGTCATCTTTTGATGCAGCCGAGACGGCGCATCCCGGCCCAAAGCCCGCAGGGTGATATCAGTGATGACCACATCTTGCGGCAAATCACTGCTGCGATAAGAAAATCCAAGGGTTTTCGCGTCAAAGGATACGGGACGACCCGCCCGATCATAACCGCTGGCGCAGACAAAAGCATCGGCGAAATATGCCCCATAACAGCCAGCGTTCATCTTAAGCGCCCCGCCCATCGTCCCAGGGATGGTGCGCAGAAACGTCAGATCAAGACCCGCCTCCGCCGCCTTGCGCGCAACATGGCTGTCCAAGGCGGCCGCCCCGCAATGGATCAAGTCACCGTCCAGCTCAATGGCGTTGAAGCCGCGCCCCAGACGGATCACCACCGCCCGCAACCCGCCATCCCTTACAATCAAATTCGATCCGACACCGATCGGAAAAATCGCAATCTCTTGCGGCAATTGTGCCAAAAACTCGGCCAAATCCTGCCGATCAGCTGGCTGGAACACCGCATCCGCGGCCCCCCCCACGCGCAACCATGTGAGATCCGCCAAAGAGCGGTCCAGCGTCAAGCGCCCGCGGGGTTTTGGAAGAGTCATCATCTGCGCCTCAAAATGTCTATTTTGCTTAGACCGGATCATGGCCGCCAAGTCAAAGCCCTTGCGGCAAATCGCACTGTACATCTGCCCGCCAAAATGATCCATCCTTGGGCCAGCGATCTGAGGAGACCCCATGCAACGTCTTTGGCTGGCCATCACGCCGCTTTTATTCCTGATCCTTTGGTCCGCAGGCTATGTTGTGGCCAAAGTCGCCCTCGTGGATGCAGCTCCCATGGCCTTGCTGGCTTTGCGCTTCGCGGCCGTCATTGCCATAATGGCGGTCTTATTCGCGGTCTTGCGCCCACCGCTGCCCAAAAGCCTCAGCGGATATATTCACCTTGGGTTTGTGGGGTTTTTGATGCAAACCGTCTATTTCGGCATGGCGTATTTTTCCTTTGTCAATGGGGTCGCGGCGGGGACTGCGGCGCTCATTTTTTCCTTGCAGCCTGTTTTGGTCGCGCTTTTGGCGCCACGCTGGACCGGTGAAGTGGTCGATTGGGTGCAGTGGCTTGGCCTTGCAATCGCCATGGTCGGCACCTTAACCGTCATCATCGCCCGGCTGGAAATTGGACCGCCGCCGCTGGCCGGCTTTGGCTTTGCCGCTTTGGCCTTAGGCGGGATAACCCTCGCGACCCTATGGGAAAAACGCTTTGGGCTGTCGCATCACCCGGTCAGTGCCAATTTGATTGGCTATAGCGCCGGGCTCTTGGGGCTTTTGCCCTTTCTGCACTGGGGCGAAATTACCGCGGTAAATTGGACACCCTCATTCTATTGGGCATTGGCCTATTTGGTCCTTGGCAACTCTGTGGTGGCGGTTGGTCTTTTGCTCGCCATGATCCGCGCCGGGCAAGTCTCGCGGGTGTCGACCCTGTTGTTCCTAGTCCCGCCGCTGGCCGCCTTGATCGCTTGGCTCACTCTGGGCGAAGAGATGCCGCTTGTGGCTTGGGTCGGTCTTCTCGTGTCAGGTGGCGGGGTCTATTTGGCAACCCGTCCCAGCAAGGCCGCCGCCTAACGCCTATTCAACCTCACCGGCCAACCCATGCGCCCAAGCAGAAATCGAGCCCGCCCCAAGGCAGATCAACATATCGCCCGGTCTGCAGTGCTCGGCGAGAAACGCGGCAAGTGCGGCCTCATCGGCCACCGCAAGCGCGTTGCGATGCCCATGATTGGTCAACCCAGCCACAAGGCTGTCACGATCTGCCCCCGCAATGGGGGCCTCGCCTGCGGCAAAAATATCCGTAATCCCAACCACATCGGCATCATTAAAACAGGTGCAAAACTCTTCAAACAGGTCACTTAGGCGCGTGTAACGATGCGGTTGATGCACCGCCATTATCCGGCCAGAATGTGATTGACGTGCCGCCTTGAGAGCGGCGGCAATTTCCACTGGATGATGCGCATAGTCATCAATCACTGTAACGCCGTCAATTTCAGCCACCCGGGTAAAGCGGCGATTGACGCCCTTGAAACTGCGCAGCCCATCGCGGATCGCCTCCGCACCCATGCCCAAATGCAGCGCCACAGCCACCGCCGCCAGCGCATTCGAGACATTGTGATCGCCGGGCATGGGCAGGGTACAGTCAGAAATCACACGGCCATCGCGCAGCGCCACGTCAAAATAGGCCGCACCCTTGGCATAGGAGAGATTAACAGCCCGAACATCGGCCTGGGTGTTGAACCCATAGGTCATGACCCGACGGTCGGTAATTCGCCCAACCAAAGCCTGCACTTCGGCGTGATCTGTGTTGCAGACAGCCAATCCATAAAATGGGATATTATGCACGAATTCGAAGAACCCCTGGCGCAGATTGTCGAAACTGCCCCAATGCTCCATATGTTCAGGATCAATATTGGTCACCACGGCAATGGTCGCAGGCAGGCGGTTGAATGTGCCGTCACTCTCATCGGCCTCAACAACCATCCATTCTCCCTGGCCCGTGCGGGCATTGGATTTAAAAGCATGAATGACGCCGCCGTTCACCACCGTCGGATCAAAGCCGCCCGCATGCAGCAAGGTTGACACCATCGTCGTGGTGGTGGTCTTGCCATGGGTGCCGGCCACGGCCACATTCGACTTGAGGCGCATCAATTCCGCCAACATTTCTGCCCGTCGCACCACCGGCAGGCCGGCCTTGCGCGCCTCATCCAGTTCAGGATTGCCCGGTTTGATTGCTGTGGAGACAACAATCACCTCAGCACCGGCCAAATTCTCTGCCTTCTGCCCCAAAAACACCGTGGCGCCCAAACGTTCTAGCCGCCGGGTGATCTTCGAGGCCTTCAAATCAGAACCCTGCACCTGATATCCTTGGTCCAACAGAACCTCGGCAATGCCGGACATGCCAATTCCGCCGATCCCCACAAAATGGATCGCTCCGATGTCACCCGGCAGTTTGGTTACTTTATTCATCACGTCTCTCCCGCCAAGGCCTCAATCATATCGGAAAGGGTGTTTGCCGCTTCCGGTTTGGCACAGCGCAGCGCCGCCTCGGCCATAGATTGGGCTTGAGGGCCATTGGTTAATATTTCTTGAATTTCACCGGCCAAGGCCTCGGGTGTGAAGGCCTCCTCGGTCAATAGTCTCGCGGCCCCCGCTGCGACCAATTCGCGGGCATTGGCGGTTTGCTCATCGCGAATGGCCGCCGCCAGCGGAACAAAAATCGCGGGGCGGCCAATAACGGAGATATCGGCCACAGAGGAGGCGCCTGAGCGGCTGATCACCAGCTGCGCCTCACTCATGCGCTCAGGAATGTCATCGAAAAACGGCCGGACATCGGCGCGCAGACCCAAATCATCATAGGCCGCTTGTACCCGCGCGCGGTCCTCTTCGCGGGCCTGTTGGGAAATCCGCAGGTTATTGAGCAGGCTCTTTGGCAGGAGCGCAATCGCCTCAGGCACCACATCGGATAAGATCCGCGCCCCTTGCGATCCACCGATCACCAAAAGGCTCATGGGGTGATCGCCGGGCGCGATATAGCCCGCAGCATGACGCGCCAAAACCTCCGCACGCACCGGGTTGCCGACGTGATGCCCCGCAAGCCCTGCGGGCAATTGAGTGGGCCATGTGCCGCAGGCGATTTGATTGACCCGAGGCGCAAACAATTGGTTGACGCGACCCAGGACCCCGTTTTGCTCATGCAACATACAGGGCACACCCAGCGAGGTCGCAGCCCCCATCGCTGGTATCGCCGGATAGCCGCCAAAGCCCACCACAACCTTTGGTCGATCCCGGCGCATTTTGCGCCGCGCGCTTGTGATGCCAAGCGCAATGCGGATCGGTACTAGGATTTTGTTCATCACGCCGCCCTTAGCAAAAGTGGCGCTGGAGACTTGCTCTATCACAACGTCAGGCGGAAAACCGCCCGTGTACCGCGCGCCGCGGGCATCGGTGGACAAAACCACCCGCCACCCGCGCGCCAACATGACCTCCGCCACGGCTTGCGCTGGAAACATATGCCCGCCTGTTCCACCGGCGGCCAGAACCAAAAGAGGCGCTTGTGTCATATCAATATCCACGCAACACGGCGCTCAAAGCCCCTTGAGGACGACTGCGCGTAAAAGCCAAGATCATGCCCAGGGCGATGCCGCCAGCAATTAAGGACGACCCCCCATAGCTGACGAAGGGCAAAGTCATGCCCTTAGCCGGCAGCAGACGCACCGCAACCCCCATGTTGATCATGGCTTGCACGCCAAACATTGAGACCAAACCCGTCCCGGCAAGACGCACAAAAAGGTTCCGCTCTTGCACCAAACGGGCCAGAGTCCGCAGAACGATCACCGCAAAGAGCCCTAAAATGACCAAGACCATCAGCACGCCATATTCCTCAGCCGCCACCGCAATGATGAAATCCGTATGGGCATCGGGCAAGGACCATTTCACCGAGCCTTCACCTGTGCCCACACCAAATAAGCCCCCCTCTTGAATGGCATTGGCCGCATATCCAAGCTGGGTGTTCGGATCCACATCTGCCGCCATATAGCCGTCAATGCGCCGGGCGAAATGTTCGCTGTAATTATAGGCCACAAAGCCGGCCAAAACCGTCGCGGCGGCCATGGACAGAATGAACAAAAGCGGCGCACCGGCGCAAAAATACATAACGCCCCAGGCAAAGAGGATCAAACTGGCCTGGCCGAAATCCGGTTGAAGCGCCAAAAACCCGGCAATCACCACGGCCACGGCAAAAGACATCATCCGGCCTGGAGGTCCGCCTGGCTCAAAGGAGGCAGAGATCAACCAAGCTGAAAAGACAACAAAGACCGGCTTGATAAATTCAGAGGGCTGCACGGAGGCAAAGCCAAAGGAATACCAGCGTGTCGCGCCCTTGCCAAAATCTGTTCCAAATATCGGCAGCAAGATCAGCGCCAGGAGCGCACAGCCAAAGCTCACCGTGGCCCAGCGCCGCACCGTATCGGGGGACATCATCGAAGTGATGGTCATGGCCACAAGGGCCAAACCACCGAAGACCGCTTGCCGGTGCACATAATAAAACGCATCAAGATTGTTGCGCTCGGCCAGCGGGGGCGAGGCAGCGAGGGCTAGGATCAAACCAAAGATAAACAAAAACAGAACACTGGCCATCGTCCAACGGTCCACGGTCCGCCACCACCGAGGCAAAATTGGATCGCGTACTTCAACGGGCAAAGGCCCATGTACCATCTCTGTCATTCTAAAACCGCCTGTACTGCGCCCCATTTTTGAGGTCTGGGAGAATATTAGCCGGACTCTGCGCATTTTTCCAGTGCCAATTGCCTTGCCATTTGCGCCACAACAGGCAAGTCATCGCCTATGGACTTTGATACATTAATTATAGGCGCCGGAGCCGCTGGGTTGATCTGTGCCGCACAAGCGCCGGGCAAATGCTTGGTGATTGATCACGCCAAAGCCGCGGGCGAAAAAATTCGCATCAGCGGCGGTGGACGTTGTAACTTCACCAATCTCTATGCCTCAGCGGAGAATTATATCAGCCGCAATCCGCATTTCGCCAAATCCGCCCTGGCCCGCTACACACAATGGGATTTCATCGATTGGGTGGCCCGCAGTGGTATCGCCTATCACGAGAAAACACTGGGGCAATTGTTTTGTGATGGCTCAGCCAAGGAGATTGTCGCCATGCTCCTCAAGGGCGTGGCGGAGGCCGGGGCGCAGCTCCAGCTCAACACCTCGGTGCAATCGGTCTCAACGACGGAAGGGGGCTACACGATCCAGCTCATCGGCCCACAGGGGCCGCGCGCGGTCACAGCGCATAATCTTGTGGTGGCCTCTGGCGGCAAGCCAATTCCGAAGATGGGGGCCACAGACTTTGCCCTGCGCCTGGCGCAACAATTTGGCATTCCGGTGACCGAAACCTATGCAGGCTTGGTGCCCTTCACCTTTTCAGGCGCTCAGCAGGAGGCCTTTCAGTCCATAAGCGGCGTCGCCGCCCCCGCGCGGTTGCAGACCAATGGCACAGCTTTTGAGGAAGCTGTCCTGTTCACCCACCGTGGCCTATCGGGGCCTGCGGCCTTGCAAGTGTCCAGCTATTGGTCACCGGGCGAGGTTCTCACGCTGGGTCTTTTGCCAGAAGAGGCGCTGCGCCGCACAGTCAGAGAGGCAAAGGAAACCGAAGGGCGGAAATCACCTCTGACCATCCTGACCCGCCTCCTGCCCGCGCGACTGGTGCCCTTGGTGCTGCAAGATCTTGTTCTGCCCGAGCGCATCGCCGATCTCACCGCCGCCCAGCTGGACCACCTTACAGAGCGCCTCACCCAATGGCAGCTCACCCCCGCCGGCACCGAAGGCTATCGCACCGCCGAGGTGATGGTCGGTGGGGTGGATACGGCTGCGCTCTCGTCCAAAACCATGAGGGCAAAAACCCAACCCGGTCTTTATTTCATTGGCGAATGTGTGGATGTCACCGGCTGGCTCGGCGGGTATAATTTCCAATGGGCC
>ERZ887849.4175-NODE-4175-length-10327-cov-5.127823_pt1 | contig 10327 bp, 6 predicted proteins | sample MGYA00521267_ERZ887849 | MGnify/ENA primary metagenome ERZ887849 (study PRJEB32303, sample SAMEA104408601) | aquatic metagenome | biome: Brackish water; feature: Pelagic; material: water | place: Baltic Sea | collected 2014-06-06T16:11:00 | depth 2,863 m ... | reverse complement strand
CACATGGTAGACGACAAAATGCACGCACGTTCAATCGGTCCATACTCGTTGATTACTCAACAACCGTTAGGTGGTAAGGCTCAGTTTGGTGGACAGCGTTTCGGTGAGATGGAGGTTTGGGCGCTTGAAGCATTCGGTGCCGCTCACATCTTACAGGAGATTTTGACTGTTAAGTCGGATGACGTAAATGGCAGAGCTAAAGCTTATGAAGCAATTGTTAAGGGAGATAATCTTCCAGAGCCTGGTATTCCAGAATCGTTTAACGTATTGTTACATGAGTTAAGGGGTCTAGGACTAAGTGTGTCAATGGACTAATCGTCGATGTTAAATTAAAAACATTTGTTTAAAATGGCTTATAGAAAAGAAAATCAGAAACAACAGAGCAAATTCTCTAAAATCACGATTTCTTTGGCATCACCCGAAGAAATTCTAGAGCAATCTAGTGGAGAAGTTTTAAAGCCTGAGACAATTAATTATAGAACTTACAAACCAGAAAGGGATGGTCTTTTCTGTGAGCGTATCTTCGGTCCTGTTAAGGATTTTGAATGCCATTGTGGTAAGTATAAGCGTATCCGTTATAAGGGTATCGTTTGTGACCGTTGTGGGGTTGAAGTAACGGAGAAGAAAGTGCGTCGTGAGAGAATGGGACACATTTCTTTAGTTGTTCCTGTTGCTCATATTTGGTATTTTAGATCACTTCCTAATAAAATTGGTTACCTTTTAGGGTTGCCTACTAAGAAGTTGGATCAAATTATTTATTACGAGAGATATGTTGTTATTCAGTCCGGTGCTGCAGCGAATGCTGATGGTGAACCGTTGAATACCTACGATTTCTTGACGGAAGAAGAATATTTAGATATTCTTGATACGTTACCAAAAGAAAATCAATACCTGGAAGATACAGATCCTAATAAATTTATCGCGAAGATGGGTGCTGAAGCACTTCATGACCTTCTTCAGCGTTTAGATTTGGCTTCTTTATCTTACGATTTGCGTCACAAAGCAAACAATGAAACTTCTATGCAACGTAAAAACGAAGCATTGAAGCGTTTGCAAGTTGTTGAGGCAATGCGTGAATCTCAAGAGAGAATCGATAATCGTCCTGAATGGATGATTGTGAAGGTTGTCCCTGTGATTCCACCAGAATTACGTCCTTTAGTTCCTCTAGATGGTGGTCGTTTTGCGACTTCAGATTTAAATGACTTGTATAGACGTGTAATTATTAGAAATAACCGTTTGAAGCGTTTGATCGAAATCAAAGCTCCTGAGGTGATTTTGAGAAATGAGAAACGTATGCTTCAAGAGTCTGTTGATTCATTATTCGACAACTCGAGAAAAGCGAGTGCTGTTAAAACTGAATCAAATAGACCATTAAAATCTTTATCTGACTCATTAAAAGGTAAACAAGGTCGTTTCCGTCAAAATTTACTTGGTAAACGTGTGGATTATTCAGCACGTTCGGTAATTGTTGTTGGTCCTGACTTGAAGTTACATGAATGTGGTCTTCCAAAAGATATGGCAGCTGAACTTTACAAACCGTTTATCATTCGTAAATTGATTGAAAGAGGTATTGTAAAAACAGTTAAGTCTGCAAAGAAAATTGTGGACAAGAAAGAACCTGTAGTTTGGGATATTCTTGAAAGCATCTTAAAAGGTCACCCGGTATTATTAAATCGTGCACCAACGCTTCACAGATTAGGTATTCAGGCTTTCCAACCAAAATTAATCGAAGGAAAAGCGATTCGTTTACACCCATTGGTCTGTACTGCATTTAACGCCGATTTTGATGGTGACCAAATGGCGGTTCACTTACCATTGGGTAATGCTGCAATTCTTGAGGCTCAACTTCTAATGTTGGCTTCTCACAATATTTTGAACCCTGCAAATGGTGCTCCTATTGCCGTTCCTTCTCAGGACATGGTACTTGGTTTATACTACATTACAAAAGGTAGAAAATCAACTGAGGAACACCCAATGAAAGGTGAAGGAATGACATTCTATTCTTCTGAGGAAGTTACAATCGCTTACAATGAGCGTAAATTGGATCTTCACTCGCATATTAAGGTACGTGCTTACGACCTTAATGCTGATGGAGTTCCGGAATTGAGATTGATTGAAACGACTTGTGGTCGTGTGATGTTTAACGAAGCTGTACCGCGTGAGGCTGGATATATTAACGATGTATTAACGAAGAAAGCGCTTCGTGATATTATCGGGGAAGTATTAAAAGTTTCTGGTACTTCTCGTACTGCTCAATTCATGGATGATATCAAAAATTTAGGATATACAATGGCCTTTAGAGGTGGCTTGTCGTTTAATTTAGATGATATTATTATCCCGAAAGAAAAAGATGAATTAGTAGATAAAGCTGCTGTTAGCGTAAAAGAAGTAATGGACAACTATAATATGGGTCTTATTACGAACAACGAGCGGTACAACCAGATTATTGATATCTGGACGCGTACAAACTCTCGTTTGACACATACGTTGATGGAGCAGTTGAAAAACGATAACCAAGGGTTCAACTCTATCTATATGATGTTTGACTCTGGAGCACGTGGTTCGAAAGAACAGATTCGTCAGCTTTCTGGTATGCGAGGATTAATGGCGAAACCTCAAAAATCTGGGGCTTCTGCTCAAGAGATTATTGAGAACCCAATTCTTTCTAACTTTAAAGAAGGTCTCTCGATTCTAGAGTACTTTATTTCTACTCACGGTGCACGTAAAGGTCTTGCCGATACTGCACTTAAAACTGCGGATGCTGGTTACTTAACGCGTCGTCTTGTTGACGTTGCTCAAGATGTTGTGATCAACGCTGTTGACTGTGGTACGTTGCGAGGTATTGTAGCCATTCCGTTGCGTAAAAATGATGAAGTAGTAGAGCCTTTGTATGACAGAATTTTAGGTCGTACAAGTGTTCACAATGTTTATGATGACAACGAAAATCTAGTAGTGTCTGCTGGTGAAATGATTACTGAAGCAATCGCTAAGAAAATCGAGGAATCTGATATTGACGAAGTTGAAATTCGTTCAGTGCTTACGTGTGAAATGAAGCGTGGTGTTTGTTCTAAGTGTTACGGTCGTAATCTTGCGAACTTGCGCGATGCTCAGCTTGGAGATACGGTTGGTGTAGTTGCTGCTCAGTCTATTGGTGAGCCTGGTACACAGTTAACACTTCGTACATTCCACGTTGGGGGTACTGCTTCTAACATTGCTGATGAAAATGACCTAAAAGCGAAAGCTTCTGGTAAAATTGAAATCGATGAGTTGCGCACAATCACAAGAAATGAAAAAGACGGAACGAAAAAAGAAATCGTTGTTGGTCGTTCAGCTGAATTGAAAATTCTTGATAAGAAAACGGGCTTGACTTTGATGACGGCAAACATTCCTTACGGTGCTGAAATGTTGGTAAACAACGGTTCAGAGGTAAAGAAAAATGACGCTATTTGTAAGTGGGACCCTTATAACGCAGTAATTGTTTCTGAATTCTCAGGTATTCTTGAGTTCGAAAATATTATTGAAGGTATCACTTATAGAGAAGAAGTGGATGAGCAAACTGGATTTGCTGAGAAGGTAATTACTGAATCTCGTGACAAGAAGAAAAACCCAATGCTTTTAATTAAAGACAAAAAAGGGGAGATTCTCAAATCATACGCGGTTCCTGTAAATGCACATATCTCTGTTAAAGAAGGTGATAAAATTGAGCAAGGTCAAAGTCTTGTAAAGATTCCACGTGTTGGAGGTAAAGGAGGGGATATTACTGGAGGTCTTCCGCGTATTACAGAACTTTTCGAAGCTCGTAATCCTTCTAACCCATCTGTAGTATCTGAAATTGATGGTATAGCTAGTTATGGTAAAATCAAACGTGGTAACCGTGAGATTATTATCGAAGCAAAAACAGGTGAGGTGAAGAAATATCTTGTTCCTCTTGCTAAGCATATTTTGGTTCAAGAAAATGACTTCGTTCGTGCTGGTCAGCCACTTTCTGATGGCGCCATTACTCCGAAAGATATCCTGAGTATTCAAGGTCCAACTGCGGTTCAAGAATACTTGGTAAATGAAGTACAAGAAGTATATCGTTTACAAGGTGTAAAAATTAACGACAAGCATTTCGAAGTTATTGTTCGTCAAATGATGCTTAAAGTTGAAATCGAGGATGCTGGTGATACTAAGTTCTTGCCTTTCCAAGCGATTCACAAAGTAGATTTCTTTGATGAGAATGATAGAATTTTCGGACAGAAAGTTGTCGTAGATGGTGGTGATTCAACAACATTGAAGCCGGGTATGATTATCTCTGCACGTAAGTTAAGAGATGAGAATTCACAATTGAGAAGAGAAGATAAGCAATTGGTAGAAGCACGGGATGCTGTACCTGCAACGTCTTCTCCAATACTCCAAGGTATTACAAGAGCATCGCTTCAAACGCAATCGTTTATTTCTGCGGCTTCGTTCCAGGAAACAACGAAAGTGTTAAATGAAGCAGCAATTGCTGGTAAAGAAGATCACTTGCTTGGTTTGAAAGAAAATGTAATTGTTGGTCACTTAATTCCAGCAGGTACAGGTTCTCGAGCATTCAAGAATATGATTGTCGGTTCTCAAGAAGTATACGATGAATTAACTGCGGAAAACGCATAATAAAATCAAAACTTGGAAAAGGCTATCAGCAACTGTTGATAGCCTTTTTTTATAAAATTTAAAGGCATGGAAAATCAAAAAAACGAACATCAAATTAACATCGAATTACCTGAAGATATCGCGGATGGTTTATATACGAATTTAGCAATCATTACGCATTCCGCTTCTGAGTTTGTGTGTGACTTCGTGCAGATGATGCCTGGAATGCCAAAAGCAAAAGTGCGCTCTAGAGTGGTTATGACTCCTCAAAATGCAAAGCGTTTGCTTAGAGCTCTTCAGGAAAATATTAAGAAATATGAAGCGCATATTGGTGTGATTCCAGATGATGGTCAAAATATGCCTCCAATGAATTTTGGTTCGCCGGCAGAGGCGTAGAAATTGAAATTTCAAAATGGCTATATCAATTCTATTGCTAATTTTGTAAGTCAACAGTTATATTATGAGTAAATACGACGTTATTTTTATTGGTTCTGGTCCTGGTGGCTATGTTGGTGCAATTCGATCTGCACAATTAGGTATGAAAACTGCCATTATTGAGAAGTATAATACTTTAGGGGGGACTTGCTTAAACGTTGGATGTATTCCTTCTAAAGCGCTCTTAGACTCCTCTGAGCATTACCATAATGCTGCCCACACTTTCGGTGAGCATGGTATAGAATTAAAAGACCTTAAAATAAACCTGAAACAGATGATCGACCGTAAGGCGGCAGTTGTTTCCCAGGTTACAGGCGGTGTTGACTTCCTAATGAAGAAGAACAAAATCGATGTTTTCCATGGCATGGGTTCCTTCATTAACAAAAACACAATCAAGGTTACTGATGCCAAAGGCAAAGAAACCCAAGTAGAAACCGATAAAGCCATTATCGCCACTGGTTCGAAGCCATCTTCTCTTCCCTTTATTACTATTGATAAAAAGAGAGTGATCACTTCTACGGAAGCCTTAGAGTTGAAAGAAATTCCGAAACACATGATTGTCATTGGTGGTGGTGTCATCGGAATGGAGTTAGGTTCAGTTTATGGTCGCTTAGGTGCTGAGGTTACGGTAGTCGAGTACATGGATGACATCATTCCATCTATGGACAAAACCATGGGCCGTGAGTTGAAAAAGTCATTAAAGAAATTGGGGTTTAATTTCTACCTGGGACATAAAGTCACTGAAGTAAAATCTACTGCTAAGACAGTCACTGTAAAGGCTGAAAATAAAAAAGGTGAGTTGGTAGAAATTAAGGGAGATTATTGCCTCGTATCCATCGGTAGAAAACCTTACACAGATGGCCTTGGCCTAGAGAACGTTGGTATTAAAACTGACGACAGAGGAAGAATTGAAGTAGATAGTCAGTTGAAAACATCCGCTGACAATATTTATGCCCTTGGCGATGTAATCAAAGGTGCAATGTTGGCTCATAAGGCAGAAGAAGAAGGCGTATTTGTGGCTGAAGTAATCAATGGCCAGAAGCCTCACATCAACTATAACCTCATTCCAGGAGTAGTCTACACTTGGCCTGAGGTATCAGCGGTTGGTTATACCGAAGAACAACTGAAAGAAAGTGGAAGAGCTTATAAAATTGGATCATTCCCTTACAGGGCGCTCGGAAGAGCACAAGCCTCAATGGATGTTGCAGGATTAGTTAAGGTACTTGCGGATAAAGAAACCGATGAGATTTTGGGTGTTCACATGATTGGAGCACGCACAGCGGATATGATTTCTGAAGCGGTTGTTGCCATGGAATTCAGAGCCTCAGCAGAAGACATTTCACGAATGTCTCATGCACACCCAACATACACAGAAGCGTTTAAGGAAGCATGTCTAGCGGCTACTGATAACAGAGCACTGAACGTTTAAGATTTAATTGGACTACAAAAAAAGGGAAGCTGAATCAGCTTCCCTTTTTTTATTTCTTAGTGATTATATAACTCTAGTTTCCTATTTGCTTACGCGCCTACCTTCCATTGGCAAAGCATCTTCACCGAGATAAACAGCTCCTGAAAACGTATCCCCTTCGAAATTGCATTCAATGCCTGCTGTATTACCCATTACATCAATACTGCCTGTCATTGAAGTACCTTGAAAATCAACATCACCAATTTCTATCGTTCCGAATTGGTCAGTTTCTAATGAAGCAGTATATATACCAGGAGCACCTTGAATCAAAAGCTTACCAGAAGTAGCCCCATCAGGTGCTTCAACTGAATATTCCCAAGTTCCGGTTGGATCATACGCCTTCTCTTTTTTTGCTTTTTTTGCAGTTGAAGAGGTGTTTGCAGTATCGGATGCTGCACAGCCTACAACGAATAAGAGTATTACAATTAGAGCAAGTCCACTCTTAATTAAATTAGTATTTTTCATTTTGATCGAATTTTCGAGGTAAATATTAGTGAAGCAAAGTAGTAATTTTTTTATTTATTGTTAGTAAAAAGCTATTCAAAACAACTAAAAAACACATGCATCAGCATTAATAAGAAAGTGGTTTTGATTATTAGGTTTATGGCATAAATTTGTTCCAATTTGTACCTAAGTCAACCAGTCGTTCTTACTTCAACATGCCAAAAGACAATAGCATTAAATCCATCCTAATCATTGGTAGTGGGCCAATTATTATAGGACAAGCCTGTGAGTTTGATTATTCAGGATCTCAAGCCTCTCGATCATTAATGGAAGAGGATATTGAGGTAACACTCATCAATTCCAACCCAGCTACCATTATGACCGACCCGGTGATGGCAGATAATATCTATCTGAAACCACTCACTAAAAAGTCAATCATAGAGATCCTCGAAAAACATCAAATTGATGCAGTATTACCAACAATGGGTGGTCAAACAGCATTGAATTTGGCGATTGATTGTGACAAAGCGGGCATTTGGGAGAAGTATAATACCCGAATCATTGGTGTCGATATCAATGCAATCGAGACTACGGAAGATCGCGAGAAATTCCGTCTCAAAATGAAAGAGATTGGTGTTGGTGTTTGTAGAGGCGAAACTGCTACTTCTTTCTTAAAGGGTAAGGAGATTGCTCAAGAAATTGGATTCCCGCTTGTAATCAGGCCTTCCTACACACTAGGTGGATATGGCGGTGGTTTCGTCAACAACCAAGAGGAATTTGACGAAGCGTTAACCCGCGGACTAAATGCCTCTCCTATTCACGAAGTACTGGTAGAACAAAGTATTCTAGGATGGAAAGAATACGAATTAGAATTACTGAGAGATAATATTGGCAATGTAATTATCATCTGTTCGATCGAGAATTTTGATCCAATGGGAGTGCATACGGGTGATTCCATCACCGTTGCTCCGGCAATGACGCTATCTGATACTACTTATCAGCGCATGCGTGACATGGCCATCCACATGATGAATGCAATTGGTCAATTCGCTGGAGGTTGTAACGTACAGTTCTCCGTAGGCCCAGACAATGAAGAAATTATTGGTATCGAGATCAATCCACGAGTATCTCGATCATCAGCACTAGCCTCCAAGGCGACTGGATATCCTATCGCGAAGATTGCCGCCAAGCTTGCTATTGGTTACAACTTAGATGAGTTAAAAAACCAAATCACCAAAACGACATCTGCCTTCTTTGAGCCAGCATTGGACTACGTAATCGTCAAGATTCCACGTTGGAATTTTGATAAGTTCAAAGGCGCTGACAGAAAGCTTGGCCTTCAGATGAAGTCTGTAGGTGAAGCGATGGGTATTGGTAGAAATTTCCAAGAAGCACTTCAGAAAGCCTGTCAGTCACTAGAAATCAATAGAAACGGATTGGGTGCAGATGGCAAGGAAATTAAAGACCAAGCCGTTTTACTCCACAGTCTTGAGCATCCAAGTTGGAATAGACTATTCCATATTTACGATGCCTTCAAACTAGGCATTCCATTCAAGACCATTCAGAAGAAAACCAAAATCGACAAGTGGTTCTTACAACAGATTGAAGAACTAATCTCTCTTGAGAAGGAGATAGAAAAGCACACATTAGATACTATTCCTGAAAGCCTTTTAAGAATGGCTAAGGAAAAGGGATATGCCGATAGGCAGATAGCCCATTTATTAGACTGCCTTGAAAGCAAAGTCTTCAATAGAAGACATGACTTAGGCATAAAAAGAGTCTACAAAATGGTGGATACTTGTGCTGCAGAATTTGAAGCACAGACACCTTATTATTACTCTAGTTTCGATACTGAAAACGAGTCGATCGTTTCGGACAAGAAGAAGGTCATAGTGCTAGGTTCAGGCCCTAACCGAATTGGCCAGGGGATTGAGTTCGATTACTGTTGTGTTCATGGTTTGTATGCCGCCAAAGAGTGTGGCTATGAAACAATTATGATCAATTGTAACCCTGAGACTGTTTCTACTGACTTCGATACAGCAGACAAGCTTTATTTTGAGCCTGTATTCTGGGAGCATATCTACGACATCATATTACACGAAAAGCCAGAAGGTGTAATCGTCCAATTGGGCGGTCAAACAGCCTTAAAGCTTGCCGAGAAATTGGATCGCTACGGTATCAAAATTATTGGAACAAGTTATAAAGCACTTGACCTTGCTGAAGATAGAGGTAGATTCTCTGCGCTGCTTGCCGAAAACAACATCCCTTACCCTCCGTTTGGTGTGATCCAGGATGCCGATGAGGCATTGGAGTTGTGTAAAGAAATTGGTTTTCCACTACTCGTAAGACCTTCTTATGTACTAGGTGGTCAAGGAATGAAAATCGTGATCAACGAGCAAGAGCTTGAAGAACACGTAGTAAACATCTTGAAAGATATTCCTGGGAACAGAGTTTTGCTTGATCACTTCTTAGAAGGGGCTAAAGAGGCAGAAGCTGATGCCATTTGCGATGGTGAAAACGTATACATCATTGGAATAATGGAGCATATAGAACCAGCTGGAGTTCACTCTGGTGACTCATATGCCATACTACCTCCATATAGCCTTGGTGACATTGTGATGCGACAGATCGAGGAGCATACCAAGAAGATTGCCTTAGCCTTAGAGACAAAAGGACTCATTAATATTCAGTTTGCTATAAAAGATGATCAAGTTTATATCATTGAAGCGAACCCAAGGGCCTCTAGAACCGTTCCATTCATAGGAAAAGCTTATCAGGAGCCTTATGTAAATTATGCCACGAAGGTGATGTTGGGTGAGAAGAAGGTTACTGATTTCGATTTCAAGCCCGTTAAGAAGGGTTATGCTATCAAAGAGCCAGTATTCTCATTCCATAAATTCCCGAATGTAAATAAGGAATTAGGTCCTGAAATGAAATCTACTGGCGAAGCCATCTACTTTATTGATGATTTGCTGGATGATTATTTCCTTGAAATTTATTCAAAACGAAATCTATACTTAAGCCGATAGTTATCCTATGCTGGGCAAAATCATTGTATTCGTTATTGTTGTGGGCTTCATTATGAGGCTATTATCGCGTTCGCTAATCGGAAGAATATATAAGCAAGCCCAGCAGCAGCAAAGGAATATGAACCAAGATCAACAAAGAAGCACTAGGCCATCTGATGGAAATGTTAGTGTTGAACATGCCCCAAAGAAACAGTCGCCAAAATCTGCTGATAACTTCAAGGGTGGTGATTATGTGGACTATGAAGAAGTAGATTAGTAGAACTAATACGACATAAAAAAGCCGAAACTCTGAGAAGAGTTTCGGCTTTTTTATGCCCTGTCATTTACTATCAAGGCA
>ERZ887849.4174-NODE-4174-length-10327-cov-8.322430_pt1 | contig 10327 bp, 8 predicted proteins | sample MGYA00521267_ERZ887849 | MGnify/ENA primary metagenome ERZ887849 (study PRJEB32303, sample SAMEA104408601) | aquatic metagenome | biome: Brackish water; feature: Pelagic; material: water | place: Baltic Sea | collected 2014-06-06T16:11:00 | depth 2,863 m ... | reverse complement strand
TATATTTTTTTCATGTTATAAAATTAAGTCATTTACCAAGAACTACCTGAACCTCAGTCACCACCTCAGCTTATCCAGCCACCGCCGCTCTTAAAGATAGTGACTTTTAGTGATTTAAAATAAATTTATGAAAATTTATATAAAACTTTTCTGGAGCTTGTTCCTAAAGTGATAATTTCGCAATCCAATTACATTCTATGAAGATTATTGTTTACTTAACTGTCCTGATTTTTATTACTTCATTTAAACTTTCCGCACAGGAAAAATATACCTTAAGTGGCACCATCAAGGATTCCACAACAGGAGAGACCTTAATTGGTGTGAAAATTCGACCTTTGGAATTGAGTGGAATTGGAGCAGTGTGCAATGAATATGGGTTTTATTCACTCACTTTACCGGCAGGAACATATACGTTTTCTGTAAGTTACCCTACCTATAAAGAGTTTCAAAGAAAAATCACCTTGACCGAAAACAAAACACTTAACATCAATCTCTCGGCCTCTGTACAAGATTTGCTTGAAGTGGAAGTTTCGGCAATTAAAAAAGATGGGAATGTGACGGACGCTCAGATGGGTGTTGAGAAAATTGATATGAATGAAATCAATAAAATTCCGGTCATTTTTGGTGAAAAAGATATTGTGAAAACGCTTCAATTGTTACCAGGAGTGAAATCGGCTGGCGAGGGAAACTCTGGATTTTTCGTTCGTGGTGGTGCAGCTGATCAAAATTTGATATTATTGGATGAAGCTCCTGTTTATAATGCTTCTCACTTGTTGGGATTCTTCTCCACATTCAATTCGGATGTAATAAAAACAGCTACGTTATATAAAGGTACACAGCCAGCGCAGTATGGTGGACGATTAGCTTCCGTTTTGGATATTAAAATGAACGAGGGCAATTCAAAGCGGCTCGGCATGTCTGGTGGAATTGGTTTGATTGCTTCGCGATTGACCGTAGAAGCGCCGATTGTAAAAGACAAAGGGTCGTTTCTGATTGCTGGACGAAGAACCTACGCCGATTTGTTTTTGAAATTATCGAACGACCAGAATTTAAGGGATACTAAGTTGTTTTTCTATGATTTGAATACTAAACTCAATTATAAGTTTGGTGAAAAAGATCGCGTATTTTTATCTGGTTATTTCGGAAGAGATGTTTTGGGATTAGCTGATTTCGGTATTTCATGGGGAAATGCAACAGGAACGGCTCGGTGGAATCATATTGTGAATAGTAAGTTGTTTTCGAATACCTCTTTTATTGTTTCAAACTATCAATACGATATATCAATTGCATCAGATGATGTTGAAATTAATATTGGTTCGACCCTTCAAGATTATAATCTAAAGCAAGAATTTCAATACTTCCCGAATTCAAGAAACAAGTGGACATTTGGTTTGAATGCAATTTATCACGGAGTTGTGCCTGGAGAAGTTACTGGGAATGAAAACTCAGGAGTAAACAATGAGAAACAACCGTCGAAACTAGGGTTGGAAAACGCAATGTATGTGAGTAATGAATGGAGTATAAATGAGAAATTCAATATTTTGTACGGCTTACGCGGAACATCATTTTCTGTGCTTGGGAATGGAGAAAATTCCTTTAGGTTCAATGAAGCAGGAGAAATAACGGACACGACTGTGTATTCTCAAAATGAATTTGCTAAGACCTACGTTAATGTTGAGCCAAGAATATTTATGAGTTACATCTACTCAAAATCAGCCTCTATCAAAGGAGGTTATGCTAGAAATGTTCAAAATCTTCATTTGATATCCAATACGGTGAGTACTTCTCCAACGGATGTTTGGTTGCCAACGACTATCAATGTTAAACCCGAAATTTCAGATCAGGTGAGTTTAGGTTGGTTTAAAAACTTCAAACAGAATAAATACGAGTTCAGTTCAGAAATCTACTACAAATGGATGCAAAACCAAATTGACTACCGAAATGGTGCAAATACACAGGCAAACGAACTCCTTGAAGGTGAATTATTGTATGGGGTTGGTAGAGCATACGGAATTGAATTTTTATTGAAAAAGAAAACAGGAAAATTCACAGGTTGGATTGGCTACACACTGTCGAGAACGGAAAAGAAGATTGATCAGATAAACAACAATGAATGGTATTTGGCGCGTCAGGACAGGTTACATGACCTTTCCGTAGTTGGTATTTATGATTTCAATAAAAAATGGACAGCTTCGGCAGCATTCGTTTATTCCACAGGAAATGCAGTTACTTTTCCAACGGGTAAATACACAATTGACGAAGAAGTGGTGTTTGTTTACTCAAGCCGAAACGGCGATAGAATGCCGGATTATCACCGATTGGATTTGGCTTTAACGTACAACATAGCAAAGCGAAAACGATTTGAAAGTAGCTGGAGTCTTTCTATTTATAATGCCTATGCCCGCAGAAACGCCTATTTGATTGAATTTGAGGAAAATCCGAATGACGCAAACAAAACACAAGTGGTGCAAACAACATTGTTTAGAATTGTACCAACTGTTACTTACAACTTTAAATTTTAAGTCATGAATAAAGTATTAATCTTAACTGCCCTGTTTCTAATCGGAACAGTTTCTTGTACAAAAGTCATAGACTTGGAATTGAAAGAAAGTGATTCTCAGATTGTTTTAAAAGGTGAAGTGAACAGTGGCGAATTGATTCATTCATTAAGCATCACCAAATCTGTTGCTTTTAATCAAGATAACGTTTTCCCTGGCGTAATTGGAGCAACGGTAACGCTAACCGACGACCAAGGTAATTCAGAAACGTTAGCCGACTTAGGTGATGGAAATTATAAAACAGTAAACTTTCTAGCAGTGGTGGGAAGAACTTACACTTTTAAGGTAGTTGCGGAAGGGGAGACTTTCGTTTCATCTTCAACTATTCCAGCTTTGGTTCCATTACTTGGAATTGATTTTATACCCTCAAGTTTTTTCGGCAGTACAGGGAATATAATTGTACCTAAATTTCTAGATCCTGCAGGAGTTAAAAATTCGTATGTTTTTTATTTCTATAATGCGGATAGTTTAGACCAGAATTCAGGATACATTTTTGCAAACGACGATTTTGCAGATGGTCAACTAAATCAACAACCATTTTTTGGTAATTGGTCTCCAGAATCAGGTGACTCCGTTATTTACGAAATGTATGGAATCGACACTCCCGTTTTCGTATATTATTTTTCGTTTGAACAAAACACAAGTGGAAACAGCGGAGCACCTGCAAATCCAGTTAGTAATTGGTCCAACAATGCTCTGGGGTATTTTACGGCTCAAAATTTTCAATCTTTTTCAGCCCTAGTTCCGTAACCCATTTTTACCCAAATTGATGTTCTTAACTTTTGGTTAAAGTCGTAACTCAGCACCCAATAATAGGTGGTTTTGGCTAGTGAAATATGCTCTCCAATTCTGCTTTTTGGTGTTTCTAAAGATCAATGCTTTTTCCCACCCTAAACGTTAAGAAAATACGAGTATCGGTTATGTCGAGATAATGTTCAAGGGTAGTTCCGAAATCTTCGTAATGATGTGGGACGATTTTACTTTTGAATAGAACGAGAATCAGGCTGAAATTTCAATCGATTCATTTTCATCCAAGTTTCAAATTTACCGCAAGGGATGTACATTTTAAAATCAAGTCGGAAACAGGAACTTTTGAAATTAAAATCCAAAAAGGATAGAGTTAAATTAAGGCAACGATGCCCGCAAAATTTCCGTCTTAAAATTGACGAAGCGGTTAACTAGATTTTTTATTTAAATTAGTACACATTAAAAATTCCCTATGCGACAATTACTTGCCTTGGTTTTAGGCTTTTTTTCTACATTATCTAACGCTCAATATTGCACTTCAGGAGGCCCCTCATCGACAGCTGATTCTAATATTGAGTCCGTTTCGCTAGTTGGTGATGCAAGTTCTATTGTGCTTTCATCCAATTGCCCTGCTCAGACCGGAATTCAAAATTTAACTTCACTTAGTGCATCTCTAGCCGCTGGATCAAATTACACCTTCGATGTCACCTTCGGAACCTGCGGAGGAAACTATGCTGGTGCTGGTGAGGCTTGGATAGATTTTAACGGTGATGGAAACTTCGATCCTTCAGAATCAATTGGAACATGGTCTGGAACACCACCGGCAGCTGTGGTAAATATGAATTTTAATGTACCAGCTGGACTTACAAATGGAAATACCCGAATGCGAGTTTCACAACAAGAGGCAGGAAGTATTCCTTTAGATCCTTGTGCAGCTTTTCAATGGGGAAATGTCATTGATTTTGGAATAACATTAACCGGTGGGATCGACTGTTCAGCTTATATTGGCGACGATATGGCCGATGCCGTTCAAATTTCATCACTGCCTTTTATTGATACAAACGATAATTCATTTTGTTATTCCAATAAAAATTTGGTGTACAGTTCACCCGATATTTTTTACCGAATTCTTCCTATTTCAAGCGTAGGCTCTGTGACGGCAACACTTTGTGGATCAAGTTATGACACCTTTATAAGTGCCATAAAACCCGATGGAACTGTTTTGGCCTTTAACGATGATGACGTTAATTGCGGTAATCAATCTACCATAACATTTACGCCTACAGCCAATGATACCATTTTTATTGTGGTTGAAGGGTGGGGAAATGCAAGCGGTCAATTTATTTTAAATGTGACTTCCAGCTTGGTTGGACTGAACGAATTAAAGGCTGACCCATTTGTTGTTTTTCCAAATCCTGCCAAAAACGAAATTAGAATAGATCATTTTTCTGGGAACATTGGTGTATACGATTTCCTAGGAAAAAAAGTTCTTTCAAAACAAGTCAATACAAATGAAACAATTGATGTATCCGATTTAAAATCCGGCACATACACGATTCAATTGCAGCGTGAAGGAAATCACTACGTGAAAAGACTAATCGTTCAATAATGAAACTTTGGCTGACATATCTATTTCTGACTTGGGCATTTGTTTCCAATGCAGGTCCGTATGTTCAGAAGTCAGATTTTGGAGGGTCTGCTCGACACAGATCTACCGCATTCGCTATCGGAAATGCAGGTTATATTGGTTTGGGTCATATTAATTCAGGAGTTGACGTGGAGTACGAAGACTTTTGGCGTTACGATCCAGCTTCGAATTCTTGGACACAAATTGCGGATTATCCAGAAGGAAAGATGTATCACGCAGCCGCTTTTGTACTGAACAATAAAGCATACGTAGGCACAGGACGACGAGAGGATGGTACCTATTCAGTCAAATTTCATGCGTACGATCCTACGACAAATTCTTGGACTCCAACTGCCGATTTTATAGGTTTGCCCAGGAGGGGTGCGGTTGGCTTTACCTTAAATGGAAAAGGATACGTTGGGACGGGTCAGGTCACAACAGGATTCACCGTTACTTTCTATGAATACAATTCTAGTTTAGATCAATGGTCGCAAAAAGCCGATTTTATAGGAACGCCAAGGACTTCAGCAGTAGGTTTTTCGATTGGAAATTACGGGTACTTAGGAACGGGTGAAACTTCAGGACCTTCAACCAATGATTTTTATCAATACGACCCCTCGATTAATGTTTGGACGCAAAAAGCAAATATTGGTCTGGTTGGTCGACAAGAAGCCGTGGGATTTGCCTTGAATGGTTTAGGGTATATTGGAACTGGCGCTGATTTTTCCAGCGGAAATAATTTTAAGGACATGTGGGCCTACGATCCAGCAACCGATGTTTGGCTGCCGAGATATGAATTTATCGGCACAGCGAGGCGATATTTAGTTGCTTTTATCATTGAACCAAAAGCTTATTTGGGCACAGGAACAAATGGAACGAATTTCAAAGATTTCTGGATGTACAATCCAGCTTTGTCTGATTTAGAAGAGTTATTGAAAAACATAGATTTAAAGCTTTATCCAAATCCTGCAGTTGAAAATTTAACGATTGATTTATCGGATTTACCCAGCGGAATTGAAAGAGATAGAATTGAATTCAGTCTGTTCTCCATGGACGGAAAGTGGAACAAGAAATATCAATTTGAAGAAAATGTATTAAAAATTGATGTTTCTGAATTTGCTTCAGGAAGCTTTACATATCGTTTTACCTATGAAGGCCAAAGCTTACGCAAGGGAAAACTAATATTGAAACACTAGTTATGAAAATAATATTCATTTTCTTCCTTACTTTTTTTGCCACATCTGATATAATGGCAAGTGAGTGGTCTCAAAAGGCCAACTTCACAGGGCAAGGTCGACACAGAGGAGTTGGGATTTCTATTGGTCAGAAAGGATATATTGGAACAGGACACCATAACGGCAATGGAACCAATATTTCGTACGATGATTGGTGGGAATTTGATCCGAGTACTAATTCTTGGACTCAAAAAGCAAATGTGCCCACAGCAACCTATGGATCAATCGCTTGGGGAACTTCAACCAAAGGATATGTAGGCGCAGGTTTTGTTCCAGGTGGCGTTTATTATGAGTTCGATCCGGGAACAAATACATGGTCAAATACTTCATCATGCCCCATTTCTGGCACAAACCGCGACTGTTTTATGGTGGATGAAAAAGGATATGTACTCAGTTCCAATGGAATGGCGGAATACAACCCAAGCAATGATACGTGGACGATAAAACCACCTTGTCCCACTATTGTGAACAATTGGTCCTGTGCTTTTGAAACGGCTTCTAGCGGATTTGTAAAGTCGAATTCCAATTTATATGAGTACAAACCGTCCAACAATTCATGGGCGCTTCGGGCTACTTTTCCAGGACTTATGACAAGCGGTGGAACTGCATTTTCCGTTCAAGGCAAAGGATATATCGTTTGTGGTTATTCTGGCGGATTGGGAAATGTGACAAGTGAAATTTGGGAATTTAATCCTGGTAGCAACACATGGATGGCCATGGATGATTTTCCCGGCACGAGCCGAAGATTTCATGTTTCCTTCACAATCGGCAACAAAGGTTTTTTGGGAACAGGCACAAATGGAACGAATTTTAATGATTTTTGGCAATTTTCGTATGATCCTTTAGGCACAGAAGAATTCAAGTTGACAAATGCCAATGTTTCGGTATTTCCAAACCCTGTAAGTGACGACTTTACTATTTCAATAGATGGTGATGGAATTATGAAAGAATATGAAATCCAAATTCGATCTATCGATGGAAAGTTAATCCAGAAAAGAAAAACAAGTTCAGCTTCGACGAAATTCAACCGAAATGGCGAAAAGTCGGGAGTTTACTTCTATTCGATTGTGAAGAATGACGAAACGATATTTTCTGGAAAATTGATATTTAAGTAATTATGAAGCATATTTTCTACCTATTTCTTTTGCTTACTTCTTTCCTTGCAGAAAGTCAAACCCAAAATTTCTGGACAAAAAAGAATGATTTCCCAGGTTTAAAAAGAACGAGAGCCGCTTCATTTGCCGTTGAAAACCACGGATATGTTTGTGGTGGCGTCGATACTTCCGAGACCGTTTTAAATGATTTGTGGCAATACGATCCAGTTATGGATACGTGGGCGCAAATGGCGAGTTTACCAGGATCCGTTCGTCGAGATGCAATCGGCTTCTCCATTGGAACAAAAGGATATTTAGGTACAGGAATTGACAGTTCTGAAGCTCAAAACGGCAATACCTTGGCCGATTTTTATGAGTACAATCCAACAACGAATATTTGGACGCAAAAAAGTGATTTTCCAGGTTTTGGTGGACAAGGAATTTACTTCGCAACAGGCTTCAATATAGACAGCAAAGGATATCTGTGTGGAGGAAAAATAGGTCCAAATAATTATTCCAGTCAACTCTGGGAATACAAACCCAGTAACGATAGTTGGACGCTTCGTGCACCATTTCCCGGGGGAGTGAGGTATCAATTGTGTTCGTTCGTCATTGGTTACGACGCTTTTATTGGACTTGGAACGGATCAAGATATTTACCGAAAAGACATGTGGCGATATTCTGCTGGTACCAATCAATGGTCGCAATGTGCTGATTTACCAGGTGCCGAAAGAGGCGGAACAGCAACTTTTTCTATTGGACTTCGTGGATTCGTTTGCGGTGGAACAAACGGTGGATTCTTAGACGATACATGGGAGTACAATCCGTTTTCAAACAGTTGGTCCGTACGCGCTCCATTCGGCGGAAGTGAACGAAAAAACGCAATATTCTTTGCCATCAACAACAAAGGCTACGTTGGAACAGGTTCTGGATTTTCCGGCAAGAAAGAAAGTATCCATGAGTACACGCCTTACGAAAGCGTATTCTTGGACATGAAAGAAAAGACGAATGTTGGCTTTTCTATTTTTCCGAATCCTGTTAGTTCACATTTTACCGTAACTGGAAATTATTCAGGCAGCGCAACTATCGAAATCGTTTCCCTTTCAGGTCGAAAGGTCATGCAAATTCAGGTTCAAATGAATGAAAAAATGGTAATCGATAAGAATCTCATCCAATCAGGAATCTATCTCGTTTACCTGAAAAACGACAAGGATGAGGTCATTGGAACGCATAAAATAAACGTACTGTAACATGAAGAGTATTGCTTTTTTAATCGTGAGTTTGATGATATCGGCGAATTCCTTTTCACAAGATTTTTGGTATGCTGTCGATTCTGTTAATGGTCCCGGACGCTCAGTTGCAGCGAGTTTCATGTGTTTGAAACAAGGATGGGTTGTGTCTGGATTAAACGATACAGGATTTAAACGAAAAATGTATTCGTATGATCCCGTTCAAAATGATTGGGACGACGAACAACCGATTGGAGGTGTGAATGGTGATGGTTTGGAAAGAGGTTCTGCAACAGGATTTTCGCTTTTGAATAAAGGCTATGTTTGTTTAGGTCAAGGGGATTTTACACCCTATTCTTCGGACCTTTGGGAATACGACCCAATTACAGAAGCTTGGTCACAAAAGTCTGATTTTATTGGTGATCCGCGAACACAAGCAGTTGGGTTTACAATAAATGATGTAGCATTCGTTGGCACAGGACTTGCCGCTTCGGGATTGAAAAAAGACTTTTTTAAGTACGATCCCACAACAAATACATGGTCTCAAATTGCAGATTTTGGCGGAACAGCCAGACGACAAGCAACTGCCTTTACCATTGGAGCAGATGGATATGTTGGTACAGGTGATGACGGCATTTTGAAGAATGATTTTTGGAATTACAATGCCAGCGCAAACACATGGACCCAAAAAGCCAGTTTTCCGGGAACGCCTCGTTCAGGAGCAGTGAGTTGGGGCACAGCTACTTATGGTGTTATTGGGCTAGGTGAGGACAACACTTTCGCTTACAAAAAAGACATGTGGCAGTATTATTTTTATTCTAATACTTGGGTGCAACGACTTGATTTTGTGGGAAGTCCACGGAAAAATGCGATTGCCTTTTACATAGATGGTATTGCGTATGTCGGCACCGGTTACGACGGAGACTTTAAAGATGATTTGTACGCCTATGTTGGAATAGTTGGCTTAAACGAGAATAAATTAGAATATACAAGTACCGCTTTCCCGAACCCTGTTCAAGGAGAGTTAACGATTGATTTAGGCGACATTTCAGCTTCAGAAGTGGACTTAAAAGTCTTCAATATCGCAGGAATAGAAGTCGGGAATAAAATCGATGTGCAAGAACAAGGAAATAAAAAAGTAGTGAACGTGCTTTCACTTTCAAAGGGTCATTATATTTATCGTCTAACAACTGTTAATTCAACCCAATTTTCGACAGGTAAATTTGTGAAATTGTGAAACTATTCCTACTCATTTTAAGTGTTTTTATTTTGATGACTTCTTGTACAGACAGCTATGACAAGTGCATGCCACCGGACTGCGAGGGACAAGAGAATCCAGTCAGTTTAAAGACACTCAACTATGAAGTTGTTACAGAAGAAATTCGTCCAAACGAATTCGCATATCAAATCCTGAAAGATGGAAAAATGATTATCAATCAGATGAATATTCCAGCCGTGCAAGGTAACAAAGGATTTCCGTCGAAAGAAACGGCATTGAAAACGGGTGAATTAATGTTGAATAAAATCAAGAAGGGTGTTTTTCCACCGACTATTTCGAAAGAGGAATTGGATAGTTTGGGGGTGATTTGATGATAATTAACGTATGAATATTGATTTTTAAAATCAATTCCTCAAAATTAGGATGTAATTAAGAGGGGTTCTGTCGCATTAACTTCAGTTGATTTACAGAATACGTAAATTTAGCCAAAACCTAGCACTATAGTTCAAGCGTCATCGGTATCCCAGAGTTATAATTCTTCATGCTGTTTATCTTAAACTGATATTTACCCTAAGTTACAGAGATTTAGAAGAACTACTTTCGATGAGGGGAGTTCAA